>Ga0209085_1000868_pt1 | contig 20522 bp, 19 predicted proteins | sample C_131016_EF_Meta_FD_187310 | JGI IMG/M metagenome (GOLD analysis project Ga0209085, IMG submission 187310) | Freshwater microbial communities from Lake Croche, Canada to study carbon cycling - C_131016_EF_MetaG (SPAdes) (version 2) | ecosystem: Environmental > Aquatic > Freshwater > Lake...
TATTACCGGTTTTCTGATTGTCAGCATAAAAAGTGTTAATTTCAGTGCAAGTGATAAACTATATCACACCTAAAAAAACACTTATTGAGAATGAGAAACTATCAAAGGGGGTGAGATGATAAGTTCAGTAATAGCTGAAAGCTAGATATAGTAAAGCTTGAAGATTAGTAAAAATAAAGTGATTAGAAATCCTAAACATCTTTTACCTAGATAATATTCTTATAGATTTTTCCATCTTTCATAATCACTTTAAAATTTTGGTCAGGATTCTCGATCAACTTAATGTTTTGTAGTGGATCACCATTTACCAACAGAAGGTCAGCGAGTGCACCTTCTTCAACAACACCCAACTTGCCTAGATAGGGATTACGCGGACCTGAGAGGGAAAGTAACTGAGCATTAGTGCTGGTTGCCATCTTGAGCACTTCAAAAGGACTGTACCAGCGCACCATTCTGGTTAGCATTTCTCCTTGGTTCTTGAGGTTTTCTGCATTCCATAATTGATCAGTCCCCCAAGCTGTCTTGATGTTATATTTCTTTGCCAGTCCATAAGCAATATCAGTACCCTGATTCATTTGCTGTTGTTTGATACGGTTCGGTGATCCCTCTGGAAAGGAACTAATGCCGTTCTCAATGAAAGGTTGCGTACTGAGCCAAATCCCTTTCTCAGCTATGATCTTTGCTGTCGCTTCATCCATGAGTTGACCATGTTCAATACATTTAACACCTGCCCGAATGGAGGTTTGAATGGCAATAGGGGTATAGGCATGGACAGTTACATAGGTATTCCAATTAGCAGCAGCTTCAACTGCGGCATGGATTTCAGACTCCGTATACTGACTCACATCCAAGGGATCGAAGTTAGATGATACCCCACCCCCTGCCGCCAGCTTAATCTGACTAGCACCCTGCATTAGTTGCTCACGGGTTGAGCGTAGGACTTCATCTACCCCATCGGCTATTGCCCCCGCTCCTAGTAGTTCTCCACGACTAAGGGGTGTCGTTGGAGTTCTGGGGAGATCTGATAAGGAACGAAAGTCACCATGTCCACTGGTCTGGGAAATCATCGCTCCCGATGGCCAGATCCTAGGTCCAACTACCTTTCCTGTATCAATGTCTTTTTTCAAACCAAAGACTGGTCCTGCCATGTCACGGACACTGGTGAAGCCACGCATCAACATTCCTGTCGCTGTAGTTTCCGCTGTTTTATTCAGTGTTTCAACAGACGTTTTGGGTGAAAGAAGGACTTCGGGTGGAAGGGCTGCCATGAACAGATGAACATGGTTATCGATTAACCCCGGCATCAACACACGACCACCGCCATTAATTCGGATCAAATTAGTCTCAGGTGGAGCAGCAATCGATGCAGTAGAAATTGTCTGGATTTTGTTACCCACCACTAACACATTGGAGGAAGCAGAAAATTGTTCAGAGGTGCCATTGAATATCCGCACGTTCTCAAAAATGACGCTGGTTTGTGGCGAAGTTGGCTTGCCTGTTATCGGTTGGTTTTGGGCATAACTTAGTTTGGCTGTGAACCCAACTATTATGAGTAATAAGAGCCCGACTATTGTGCTGTAGCGTAATCGCATCGATTTAGTTTCTCCTTTACAATACTTTTAGCGTCTATTTTTTATGGAACAATCTTGTGTCTAATCAGTTTAGTATAGTGGTATATTAGTGGGGATTTGGCAATTGCTAAAATAAACTCACAAAAAAATAGGGGGAGTTTAAGTTATATAACCTAAAAATCCCCCCAATACTAGCTTAAATGTTTCTTAATCTCCCCTTTCTACAGCTATTTGAGCCTGTTTAAATTCCGTTTTAATGCGGGTTTTCAGCTTATCTGGTAGAGGACGAGTCCCATAAGAAGTATAGTAACCAGCGAGAGCATTGAGGGCAGTTTGCATAGTGGTAAAGGAGCGTAAACCACCTGATTTAGTCTCCCGTCTATAGCGAGAGATATAATCATTAATCTGCTGACGTGCTTGAGCTTGAATTTTTTCTAGTTCAATAGTCTCTTTGGGTAAGTCGATAGTAGTTAGGAGGTTCTCAATTACCTTGACTGTATCTTCAGTATAATTGCCTGACAGTCCTCCCGGACTAGCAGAACACCCCACTAAACCAACCACTACAACTAAAATTAGAGCTAGCAAACGGGATAGATAGGATCTTAATTGCATATTACTAGTAAAATGTTAAATTTTAACCATCCTATCAGGAATTGACCCCCAATAACTAGAAATTAAACTCCAAAAAAATTCAGAGTTTCTTGTAGGGACGCAATAAAACTATCTATTTCTGCCAAAGTATTGTAGAAATAAAGACTCGCTCTCGCACTCCCACTGGCACCAAAAAGCCTGTGTAAAGGTTGTGTACAGTGGTGTCCTGAACGAATAGCTATTCCTTCCTCATCTAACATAGTTGCTATATCACTAGCATGGAGTCCCTCTACATTAAAAGATGCTAAGGCAGCACGTCCTGGTTTTTTCGGTCCATATACTCTCAACTGGGGGATCTCTTCTAGTCGAGCAAACAAATGCTCTGTTAATTGAGCTTCATATTCAGTTATCTGGGTTATCCCTATCTCTCTCAAGTAGTCTACTGCAGACCCTAAAGCGATAGCTTCGGCTATGGCAGGAGTACCAGCTTCAAACTTGTGGGGGAGATCTGCACAGGTAAACCTTTCTAAAAAGACCTCAGCTATCATTTCTCCACCTCCTAAGAAAGGAGACATCGCCTCTAAGACACTTTGTTTGCCATATAAGAAGCCTATTCCCGTTGGACCACACATTTTATGGCCACTCGCTACTAACCAGTCACAGCCAATTTTTTGTACATCTATGGGCTTATGGGGTACGCTTTGACAGCCATCAATTAATACTTTCGCTCCGACCTGATGGGCTTTAGTAACTATATCCTGGACAGGATTCACACAGCCTAGGGTATTAGAAACATGAACTACCGAAACTAAGCGCGTGCGAGGAGACAGGAGAGAGATATACTCAGACCAGTTAAACTCTTCTTCGGCTGTTAAACCGACATATTTAATTACTGCCCCTGTTTTCTCTGCTACTATGCGCCAAGGAACTAAATTACTATGATGCTCCATGACTGAGAGAATAATTTCATCGCCTGTTTTTAGTTCATTTAAGCCCCAACTATAGGCTACTAAGTTGATCGCTTCTGTAGCATTGCGAGTATAGACTATCTCTTGAGAACTGGTAGCGTTAATAAAGGCTGCTACTTTTTCTCTCGCTTTCTCATACGCTTCTGTTGCTCTTACACTGAGGGTATGTGCACCTCTATGGACGTTAGCATTGTCATGTTCATAGTAATATCTAATGGCTTCTAAAACTGCTTTAGGCTTTTGGGAAGTAGCTGCACTATCAAAATAAATTAAGGGCTTCCCATTGATATTCTGTTCTAAGATGGGGAAGTCTGTTCTTATTTTGCTAGCTAGGCTTTTAGTATGAGTAATCATTTTATGTGTGTAAATAGTCTTTTACGCAAGGATGGATACCGGACCTGGTTGATGATTTCAGCCGCAAAGGCTTCTACTAGTAAATGTCTACATTCAGTCAGTGTCAGTCCTCGACTCCTTAAATAGAAAATTTCCTCCTCTTCTAACTGAGCTACTGTTGCACCATGTGAACATTTAACATTGTCGGCAGTGATCTCTAGTTCTGGTTTAGTATTAACTTGAGCACCTGCTGAGAGGAGGAGGTTCCGGTTTAATTGTGCTGCATTGGTCATCTGTGCTGCTTGTGGGACAATTATCTTGCCATTAAAAACAGCTTGAGCGCGATCATCTAAAATACTTTTCTGGAGTTGGTCAACTGTTCCGTAAGGATGGCGTAAACCTACTTTAGTATGTGTATCGGTAATCTGCTCGTCTTGGCCTAAACTCAGACCAGAGAGTCTAGTTTCTGTCTGTTCTCCCAACTGTAGGATATCTAGGTTATGACGGCTCAGTTGTGCACCTAAATTAATTTCTACTATTTTATACTGACTATCTCTCTTTTGTTGAACAGTAGTTTTAGCTAAATGAAAACTCTTTTTTCCTTCCCACTGTATGCGTGTATGCTCTAAAGAGGCATTTTCTTCTAAAAAGATCTGACTGACACTATTTGTCCAGTAAATCTTCTCATCATCTAAGGCTTGATAGGTTTCGACCAACTGCACTTTAGAGTTTTTTTCTGCCACTATTAATATATGAGGTTGTCTTAAACTAGGTTTCTCATTTCCCGAGGACAGAAAAAGTAATTGAATGACTTCTGGCACTTCAATATTAGCCTTGACCCAGATAATTGCTAAATCCTTCATTCCTGCTTTATTTAGGGCAGTAAAATAATTGAGATCCCAGAAATCTTGCCCTAAATAATCAGTGACTTTTTCGGGTTCAGAAAATCCCGCAAAATTCCCTACATAGACCCCTTTTGAGCTATTTTTAGAGAGTTGGGGCTGATATGAGTCATTGACAAAAACCAGCCTATCTGCTTGACTCTCTGTTAATAAAAAAGGCTCAATCTCTTCAGCTTCTACCTTGAGAGGTTCTGCAATTTCATATTCATACTTCCGGAGAGCAGATAGATCTGTAAAACGCCAATCTTCCTCTTTTTTACTAGGAAATTCACTCTTTAAAAACTTTTCGGTGCCTATTTGACGGAACTTTTCTAAGCAGTTCTCCTCTGTTACCCCAGTCTGAATTTTGGCTAGAAGTTTTTCAGCCGCACTGATAGTTGATACCATTAGATAACAACCTCCATCCCAACATCTAGAAAATCATAACCACTTTCTTCTAATTCTAAAGCCAGTTCTTTGTTTCCTGTCTTGACAATTTTGCCATCATACATTACATGAACATAGTCAGGCTCTATATAGTTTAGTAGACGTTGATAGTGAGTAATTAACAGGAAGGCATTATCAGGATTAATTAACTGATTTACTCCATTAGACACAATTTTTAAAGCATCTATATCTAGTCCTGAGTCAATCTCATCTAGTATGCCTAAAGTTGGATCTAAAATTGCCATTTGTAGTATTTCATTCCGTTTTTTCTCCCCACCCGAAAAGCCTTCATTTAAACTGCGATCTAAAAAGGCTGGGTTCATCTGGACAATATCTAGTTTTTCTTTCACTAGATCTTCAAAGTCAAAAGCGTCTAGTTCTTCTAACCCTTGATATTTTCGCTTGGCATTGTAAGCCACACGTAAAAAATCTATATTACTCACTCCAGGAATTTCTAAGGGGTATTGAAAGGCTAAAAATACACCAGCCAATGACCTTTCATGGGCTTCTTTTTCTAGTATATTTTCCCCTTGATAAATTACTTCTCCTCCTGTTATTTGATAATCTGGATGTCCCGCTATTATTTTAGAGAGGGTACTTTTCCCTGAGCCATTTCTGCCCATAATAGCATGGATTTCTCCTGCTTTGATTTCTAAATCTACTCCTTTAAGGATCTGAGTTTCCTCAATAGATGCCTGTAAATTCCGAACCGAAAGAATGACGGGACTATTCTCTTTAATCATTGAAAATTAACCTACTACACCTTCTAACTTGAGACTGAGTAATTTATCAGCTTCTGCTGCAAATTCCATTGGTAATTGATTGAGGACATCTTTACAGAAACCACTGACTAACATAGAAAGAGCATCTTCTTGAGAAATGCCTCTTTGAGCAAAGTAAAAGAGTTGATCTTCTCCGATTTTAGAAGTAGATGCCTCATGCTCTACTTTAGCAGTATTATTATTAACTTGGATATAGGGGTAAGTATTCGCTGTAGCCTTGTCTCCAATCAACATAGAATCACATTGAGAATAGTTTCTCGCACCTTTGGCATTCGGTCCCATTTTAACTAGTCCGCGGTAACTATTCTGAGAATGACCGGCAGAAATACCTTTAGAAATAATCGTGCTGCGAGTATTTTTCCCAATATGAACCATTTTGGTTCCTGTATCTGCTTGCTGCATATTATTAGTTAGCGCAATAGAGTAAAATTCTCCTACAGAATGATCCCCTACTAACAGACAACTAGGATACTTCCAAGTAATAGCAGAACCTGTTTCTACTTGTGTCCAAGAAATTTTAGAATAATCACCTTTACAAAGTCCTCGTTTAGTCACGAAGTTGTAAATACCACCTTTTCCTTTTTCATCTCCTGCATACCAATTTTGCACAGTAGAATACTTAATATCTGCTCTATCTAGGGCTACTAATTCTACTATAGCCGCATGAAGTTGATTACTATCATACATGGGCGCTGTACAGCCTTCTAGATAGCTGACCTTGGCTCCTTCTTCGGCTACAATGAGGGTACGTTCAAATTGTCCTGTCTCCCCATTATTGATCCGGAAATAAGTAGAAAGTTCCATAGGACAGTCTACCCCTTTGGGGATAAAGACAAAAGAACCATCACTAAAGACCGCAGAATTAAGCGCCGCAAAGTAGTTATCATTGGTAGGAACTACACTCCCTAGATACTTTTCAATTAGTTCAGGATGTTCATGCACTGCTTCACTGAAAGAACAAAAGATTACTCCATGTTTAGCTAGTTTTTCTCTAAAGGTGGTGGCTATAGAAACACTGTCAAATATGGCATCTACTGCAACATTCCCTAAACGTTTCTGTTCAGATAGGGGAATACCTAGTTTTTCAAAGGTTTCTAAAAGTGTTGGATCAACCTCTTCTAGAGAGTTGACTTTCTTTTTATTCTGTTTCGGGGCAGAATAGTAAATGATATTTTGATAGTCGATGGCAGGATATTTGACATGAGGCCAAGTAGGTTCTGTCATCTTCAACCACTGTCTATAGGCTTTTAAACGGAACTCTAACAAGAATTCTGGCTCATTTTTTTTGGCTGAAATGAGGCGAACGATATCTTCATTGAGTCCACGTGGGATGGTGTCTGACTCAATATCTGTAATAAAGCCGTACTTGTAGGGTTGATTGACGAGGTTTTTAACTGTGGTTGCGCTCATGCTGTTTTAAGTGAGGGTGAAATCCTTAAACAACTTTTTTGTTGTTTAATTCTATTCTATAATAGAATAACAACATTGATGTTGTCAAAGTCAATTGTAATTTTAGGATCAATCGTGACAAGCACCATAACTGAACCTGTTTCTACTAAGCAGGATATACTTACATACTTACTGAGAAGTCCTCAAGCAAAAGCCATAAAAATTGCCCAAGCTTTAGAAGTCAGTCCCCAAGCGATCCGACGACACTTGAAGGATCTAGAAATAGAGGGTTTAATAGAATATAAAACCGTACAAATAGGTATGGGAAGACCACAATATCTCTATAGTCTCAGCAAACAAGGTAAAGAATGCTTTCCCAACAGATATGGAGAATTTGCTGTATCTTTTTTAGATACTCTCAGTCGCACCCTAGGAGAAAAACAAGTAGGAGAGGTACTCCGTAAACAATGGGAAGAAAAAGCCGTAGAATATCGAGAGCGTTTAGGAACCGGTTCTATAGAAGATAGATTAAATAGATTAGTGGAACTGCGAAGAAAAGAAGGCTATATGGCAGAAATTTATCCACAGTCCAGTAATATGTTTATTTTTTTAGAGCGTCATTGTGTAATATCAGATGTAGCTGAGTCCTATCCTAGTGTCTGCGGACATGAGTTAGAGATGTTTTCCGCTATTCTAGCTGATGCTTTAGTAGAAAGAACCCATTGGTTAAACAATGGAGAACATACCTGTGGCTATTTAATCAAGGCTAAAAGTTAATGAGTGAAACACCTACTACACAATTTCTTACCCCAGAAGAGTCTAATAATATAGACAAGGCGTTACTTTCTTCCCCTGAAAAGTTTCTCACCCGTTTAACTATCTCCTCTTTACGTCTTTTAAAAATCATTTCTCTGGATTTGGGTATAGCTTTAGACGACCTTACCTCTGAACAAGTGATAGAATGGTTTGAAAAAGATGCCAAAATAAAAAGAGAACAAGGTATCGAAGCTGCAGTTTTAAAATGGTAAGAAAAAAATGACTACAGAATTTAAAGTACCAGGAATATCTTGTGGATCTTGTGCTTCAGCAATTACTAATGCTATTAAAGGACAATATCCTAGTGTATTAGTAGATGTAGATATAGAAAATAAAAAGGTTACTGTTCATACCTCGATAGATAAAGATAAGATTAGGAATTTGATTGAGTCAGCAGGTTATCCAGTACTTAGTGAAGTGTAGGAGGCAGGTGTCAGGAGGGAGGTGGCAGATGGAGGATAGTTATTTAAGTCGCAGTAAAACTAGCTTACAACAAGCCCTAGCTTGGTATACAGGAAATAAACGACATTGGAACTCTCCTGGGAACCCAAAACTCCAAGCACAAACGAGAGAGGATATTCAATCTCTTCAAAAGTCTTTGGCAAAAATCAATCACAATATAATTCATATAGCGGCTTTTGGCCTAGTTAGTCGGGGAAAGTCTTCTGTTATTAATGCTTTTTTAGGTGAGAAAACCCTCCTGACTGGACCTCTACATGGGGTGACTAAATGTCCTAAATCAGTTCGCTGGACTCCCGCTAGTGGAACAGTACAAATAGAGTTTATTGATACTCCGGGACTAGATGAGATTGCGGGAGAATCGCGTGCGGCAATGGCTAAAGCTATAGCCAAAGAAGCAGATCTCATACTTTTTATTGTAGCAGGCGATATTACTAGAACCGAATATACAGCCTTATCTCAACTCCTAGAAAGTCAAAAACCGCTATTATTAGTATTTAATAAGATTGACCTGTATCCTGAGATGGATCAGCAGGCTATTTATACACAATTAAAAGAGTTAGATTTCAAAAAAAGACCCCTAGTCAGACCAGAAGATATCGTCTGTATAGCCGCAGATCCCGCTCCTGTAAAGGTTTATATAGAATGTCCTGATGGAAGTGTAAGAGAAGAAATCGAAAAACCAACCCCCCAAATAGACGCACTTAAGCTGAAAATTCTGCAGATTCTTAACAGGGAAGGTAAATTTTTATTAGCCTTAAATTCTCTTATTAAAGCCAGAGATGCACAAATAAATATAGCTCGTAAAACCGTAGAAATCAGAAAAAATCAAGCCGAAGCCCTAATTTGGAAATACGCTCGTTACAAGGCTTTAGCAGTGGCACTCAACCCCTTAGCTATAGTGGATGTTATAGGGGGTATGGTCGCTGATTTGGCTTTAATAAGTGCTCTGGCTAGTCTCTATGGTCTACCCATTACCAGTCATAAAGCAGGACAACTCTGGTTTAAAATACTTCTGAGTTTTGGCAGTCTCTCTCTAGGGGAGTTACTGTCCTTAAGCTTGAGTAAGATGATGATAGGAATGGGTTATGAAGGACTGACTGACTATGCTAGTTCTTCTTTACTGCAAGCAGGAGTAGCCTCTTATGGAACCTATTTAATAGGGAAAGCAGCCCAAAAATATTTAGAAGCAGGGTCTACCTGGACTTCTGTAGGTACCAGCAAAATGATTGAAGAACTCCTCTCTCAAGTCCCAAATGATAGTATGATTTATAGGTTTAAGAGATAAACATTAAAAAACACTACATTTCTCCTGAGTTGAGTTAGAATTACAAGGGATTAACTTTAGCTAACTTTAATAATCCATCGATTGATAAATCCTCATCAATAACTGACCAATGTATCCCATAACCAGAGGGAGATATTTGATAGGTTTGTCGTTCTATTTCAGTTGCCTTTAATAGTCGGTGAGAAATAGCTTCTAAAGGAAAGCGGTAAGTTTTCCCGTCAACCGACAAAATTAAATAATTTTTTTCAAAATTAATTTGTTCAATATTATGTAACTTTTTCATTGTTTACCTTGATTAAAATTATTCCAGCTTTCAACTAATTCATCAAAATTTTGATAAATAATTTTCTTAATTTCTCTAATATCTTTATTATTCATATTATACAAATAAGCATCTCTAACTTCATAAACATCAACTTCTAACCAGTATTTACATTCTTTATCTCCTTTTTGACAATGTATATGAATTGGTTCATTCCCTTCATTGGCATAAAAAAACAATCGCCATCCTCTGATATATAAAACCGTTGGCATATTTTCCTTTTTTCTATATAAGGGTGATATTTTATATTATCCCTTGTGGTTGGCCTGGGTAGCCCCTACAAGTGGTAAATTGTGTAATTTTGTATATATAACCTACATTCCGCAGGTTGGTTAAAGCAAGAAATAATATTTTTGACAGGTAGAACCAAGAAACTGGAGAATATGTTTATGCTCGCTAGTCAAATTAACAATTTGCTGTATCCCATTAAAAATAACTAAATGAATGGACTGGAAGCATTGTAGACCTAGTCGCCCGCAGGGTAAAACCCAGCGCATGGTAGGAGTAGAAGTCGGTTTACCTAATTGATTCTTAATAGTTTGTTGAGTATTAGCTAAAGTTTGACGTAAATGTCTTTGTGCCAAAGTATAAACTAATAAACACAAGCCCATAACCATTGCTAAAGAAGCTACTCGCTTAGGAGTATTAAGAAATACACTACTTGCAAAAAACATAGGATATTTAAGAAAACGGAAACCTCTTTCGGCGGATTGTTGTTCTTTGTACTTAATTAAAATCTCATCTGGAGAAAGAGTTTTAGATTCTAAAACATTAGTAGCCAGAACAAACCTGCCAGCCCTTCTACGGGCTAAATCAATGACTTTTTCTTTGGCAGTTAAAGTGGCAACAATCCGATAATGATAACCATCTGGTTCTTGTCCCTTAGTTGGTCGTCCAGCCTTATTATAGTAAGGCATTTGCTTAACTTCTATTTGATGGAGTTGATGATAGCGTAGCTTTTTATTTAATTGTTCTGCTTCTTTGAGAGCATCAGCGGCACAAGCAAAGTCTTTTTTTTCTAGTTCTTGCAACTTTTTTTGGGCAACTTCCATTTGATTTTGTACTTGTTTATCAAGTTGTTTGAGGTCTGACTTTAATCTGGCTTGACTTACTGTGCTACGCACAGAAAAATCAACTACCAGCCATCTCTGTTGAATCCCTCCATAAGTACTACAGACACAAGCGATTCGATATCCTTCGTTAGAAGAAGCATTTAAAGCATCGGTAGACAAATGCTCCATTAATTGTTCTGCTTCTTTTATTGTGGCAGGTACACGTGTTATCCATTTTAAGTTAGTTAGTGATTGTATATTATCTGCACTATAAAGGGCAGCGACCCTATGGGCGACTTCGTCCACAGCCACAAAGATAGAGTCACAGTCCCATTGCTGACGAAATTCTTTCATTAGGACCGCAAAAATCGCACTGTCTGATTCATTTCCATTTGCTACTCTCAAATATAATGGTACATCGCCATCGCCACTACACATCAAATCGATAATGAATTGTTTGATATCTGGTCTGTGGCCAGAGGAATAACCATGCGTAATGACTATCGGTTCTTCTAAAACCGTTTCTTCTTTATTAGTTGTTTCTTTTTCTAGATATTCTCCATGAACATGGAATGAACTTGAATCTAGATGTAAATAATCTCTTTTTACCCCAAAAATCTCACTTGAAAGAAGTGCTACTTTCATAAATAATGAAGTCAGTCCTACTTCATACAATTGGTCTAAGACCCTACCTACAGCAAATTTCTATCAAATGAAGCCCAGATTAAAAGGCTAAAACCCATGCGGGGCGCAAGCCCCGCCCCTTGGTTTTGAGTTGTATTTGGTCTCAAATTGCTGTAATTTGTCGTCATTGAGATGAAATGGTTTTATCTCTTCCCCTAATAAATGTTCTGTGGCTTTACCTTCAAAGAATCTCTCAAATAGATATAACGGAGCACTCACTAAAGCTAAACCATTGAGAATCATCGCTTTTACTGCTACCCCTGCACTGATAATCTCTTGCGGATGAATGCCTATTTCTTGGTTCAAAAGTTCGACCAATCCCATTTGATCTATTATTCCTGCTACTATGCCACAGTGGTCAATATCTTGTACTTCTATTATAGGTGTTATATTTTCCATTTTTTAGAAATATTATAACTCTCCTCTCTTACCTGCGAAATGTGGGATATAAATATACTCAGTTTAAGTTTTCTCAAAAAATATTACTTTTTTTTACTAGGTTGGGTTACAATTAAGGGCGAACAAGTTTTCACCCAAGTTAGTATATATGCACAAAAAATCTAGCAATACTAACAGGATTAGTAGTTAATGGAATAGCAGTTAGTAGTATTTTAACTCCAGCTTATGCCGCTTCCTATGGTGCTGGCGTTCTATCTTATCAAGCTAGTGCTGGATTTAGTAACCAATATTGTTACAAAGGTGATGATAGTAATATTAACTTTTTAGATCCTACTTTTAGTACACAAAAAATAGGACCTTTTCAAACTGTAATTTCTAGAAGTTGCCTTGCTTTTAATCAGACTTACAATGCTACGGCTGGCTTCAATCTTTCGGGCGAAGCTGCAATAGGAGATTTGAGTGGTTATGGAAGTATTGATATTTTAACACCCGGTGCTTCTTATAGCGCAGCTAGCGGTACTGTCTACCTTAAAAATGCCGATGTTGGAGTTACAGTCCCAGAACCCCTAAATATTTTAGGCTCTATTACAGGTTTAGCTTTATTTGGCACTGTTTCTAGTCGTTTGAAGAGAAGAAAGTAAGATCCCCCCTAACCCCCCAAAATAGCGGGGGGAACCGGAAAACCCCCCTAACCCCCCAAAATAGCGGGGGGAACTGAAAAACTCCCCTAGATTATAGATACTTATTTTTTACTAGTGACTTGATAACCAGTTAGTCAAATCTTCAAGCGTTTTGAAGCCTAATAGATCTTCTGCTAAGGTTTCAATAGTATTGGTATTCAAGTCTCTAATTTTTGCCTCTATTTCAGATGGTAATTCTCCTAGGAGTCGTTTAAGAAAGCGGATAGTTAGGGTTGCTTCTCCTTGTTGTCTCCCTTCAAGTCTCCCTTCAAGTCTCCCTTCAAGTCTAACTTGTTGTGCATATTGTTCTAATGTTTCTTTATATAAGACGTCTAATCTTCCCATTAACTCTATATCCTCCTGTTCTATTACTTCACCTTTACGTTTCTTGACGGATAAAATATGCCATAACTTATAAATTAATTCTAAAACATTTTCTTTATAAGGATGTTCTGGTGGTAAGGCTTGTAACTCGTCAATAGCCTTCTGTTGAGTCGTTCCCTTTCCTAATATCCTCAACCATAATGTTTCTTTATTGATAGGAAGTTTATGTATTACTACTATCCCTGTTTGAAAGATATCTGGTAAAAAATACACTCCTTGTTTTTCTAGGTAAGCATTGCAGGACTTTAAGATATTCTCTGAAAGAGTAGGAGTGAATATCCAAAGTCTGGTTAACTCGTTTTCGGGAATGGTTTGTAGATTCTTTTGCGCTTCTTTGATTTGATTATTCTGTACTTCAATTAACTTGCTTAAACAAGTTTTTATCTGTTGTGGTGTAACTGGATTACGATAAACTTCTAATACAGCAAATTTCTATCAAATGAAGCCCAGATTAAAAGGCTAAAACCCATGCGGGGCGCAAGCCCCGCCCCTTGGTTTTGAGTTGTATTTGGTCTCAAATTGCTGTAAGCAGGCTTTTTGAGCTATTTCTCCTAAGAGTCCTAAGATATCTGTAGGAACTGGTTGGTTAGGAATGAATAGCACGTCTATTTCTTTGACTTCTACTGCTAGTTCTACTGCTGAAGTAGCTTCTCCATAGTCTCCTAGAAGTTTTGGTATATAGTCTTTTATAAATTGGTCATAAGGAAATTGAGTCATCTAGAGCATTTATAGATAAGCTGTCACGCACTTAAATTACTAGTTGAGACGTGGGCGTAGCCGCCCGGAGGGTGGCAAAAGGCAAGAGGCAAGAGGCAAAAGAAAAAAACCAATATCAAATTTAGATGCACATTAGCTTATCCATATATTTTACGTTCTTAACAACTATCATTAATCCCAGTTCATAAGGTTTCTGCTAATGCTTCAATAGTATTGGTTTTCAAGTTTCTAATTTTTGCCTCTATTTCAGATTGTCTTGAGAGCCGCAGTTCTCGTTGCTGTTACTGTACAAGTAGAATGTCTTGATGGCAGAATAAGAGAAGAAATAGAAAACCCACCCCCCCAAATAGACGTGGTTTAGCGGTGGCACTCAACCCCTTAGCTATAGTGGATGTTATAGGGGATATGGTCGCTGATTTGGCTTTAATAAGTGCTCTGGCTAGTCTCTAGGGTCTACCCATAGTCATAAATAGGGTCTCCTGACTCCTGTGGGCCTAGCCGTCCGGAGGATCTCCTGACTCCTGCTATAAAATATAGGGATAGTCTCATCTCACGTTTTAGGCATCGAAGTTAGGATAAAAAAAGAGTGGAACAAAATTTAGGTATTGTTATTATTGGACGGAACGAAGGGGAAAGACTGAAAAACTGTCTTATTTCCCTACAACCCTATAATCTGAGTATCATCTATGTAGACTCAGGCTCGACAGATGGTTCTGTAGAACTAGCTTGCTCTTTTTCCACCAATGTAGTAGAACTAGATTTAAGTGTTCCATTTACTGTAGCTAGAGCGAAAAATATAGGCTTTGAAACCCTACTCTCCCTCTATCCCCACCTAGAATATGTCCAGTTTCTCGATGGAGACTCTCAAATAGTCCCTGACTGGTTAGACCAAGCCAAGTTATATCTAGAAAAACATCCTGAAATAGCTGTGGTCTGTGGGAGAAGAAGGGAAAAATACCCTGAACAATCTATTTATAACTTCATCTGTGATTTAGAAGGGGATACCCCTATAGGTGAGACTAACGCTTGTGGAGGTGATGCCATGATCTCTGTAAAAGCACTCCAGGAAATAGGTGGTTATAACCCTGAATTAATTGTTGGAGAAGAGGCAGAAATGTGTATAAGACTGCGTCAGAAGGGTTGGAAGATCTGGCGTCTGGCGGCTGAGATGACCCTACATGATGCTCAAATGACCCATTTTAGTCAATGGTGGAAACGCCACGAAAGAGTAGGTTATGCCTATGCTAATGGAGCAACTTTACATGGGAGAGCGCCTGAATTTCATTGGGTTAAAGAGGACAAAAGTAGCTGGTTTTGGGGCTTAGTCTTACCTGTTATTATTATTTTGGGAGCACCTTTGACTGAGGGAATAACCCTGTTATTTTTAAGTGCTTATCCCTTTTGGGTCTACAAAATTGCCCGCAGTCAGCAGAAAATGGGACGTCAAGAACCAGCAGCTACTATATATGCTTTTTTTTGTGTCCTGAGTAAATTTCCGCAGGCTCAGGGACAACTTCAGTTTTATCTCCAAAGACTCACAGGCAAAAAGCATCAACTGATAAGCTGAAAAGCATTTAAAAATGTGTTTCAGCTTATGGGTAGGGGGTGGGGAGAGAGTTTGATGTATTGTTCCTAACTTGACCATATTAAAATTAAATCATATTAAATTTAGATGTACAACAGCTTAGAGTAGACTGGTTTTAGGATCTCTATCCATCTTGAGCGAAAAATGGTATAACATTCATAATTTAATAAATGACTAGATTAAAAATTAAAAATTATATTTGGAAAGTATTAGGATTAATAATTTTATTGGTAATAGTAACCAATGTATTTTTTCCCTCTAATAAAACAAGAAAAACTCCTGTAGAATCTAACTATGCTATTACTAGTCGTGCTCCCTTCAATCAAGTAGACTATTACTCATTAAAACAAACAGTTTCTCAGGAAATTTATCACACTACAGGCACTTGGGTAGGGAGATTAATTCTACCAACTAAAGAGGAAATAAGCGCTAATCCCGTTTCTGATTGGGTGTGGATGGAGGTTTATCACGCTGCAGATACAGAAAAAGATTTAATAGGTAAAAAAGTAATTGTTACTTGGCAAAATAACCCAGAAATAGAAGCCTATGTCAAACTAGTTACTACTGATATTAAGTTTACGGCTGTAGCAGAGCAAGGTTTATTAGAAGGAAATGTTCTCCCAATTAGACTTAATGGGAGGTCACAAGTTGGACCATTACAGTCCTTAGCTGGAGCCAGACCTAAAGATGATGTAATAGTTAGCTTAGAAGAAGTGAAAGTAATTAAGAATCAGGAGAATAAAACGACTCTACAAATTGCTACTAATCCTTTACAAATTACAGGACGTTTCTATGGATTAGTTAAAATAATAGGACCAAGTTCATCTCAAGAAATACCTTCATCTTGTCCAGGCGCTCCGCCTTGTCCTAGTCAATTATATCAGGTAATTCATTACAATCAAAAATCAGGACAATTTGACGGGATTACAGAAATTATTCGGATTCCTCAACAACCATTAACTGGTAATGGACGATATAATTCTACGCCGCGTCAAATAGAAAGTTCACCAGCTAATGAAGCTGGTTGGTATATTTATGGAGATACAGATCAAAAGGGTATTTTTACAGTACAAGCTATTAAACCGAGAATAGCTTTTCAATTAAAACCTAATCGCCTAGTCTTAGGAGAAAAAGCCGGTTTAAATTATATTAATGTTGAACATTGGCAGAATACTCCAGAAAAAAAAGGCAAATTAGAACAGGTTTTCATTAACCCAACCGATAATCAAAAGCGTTCAACATGGAAGGAAGGAGACGTTGCTTTAGTTATACATGTTTTTGGGGGTATTGGTGGGGAAAAAGGCGAACTAGGTTTTCTTAAATTTCCTACGGGACATATGTCATATGGATTAGCTAGAGTGGTGCGAGAACCCTTAACGGGGGAACTACAATTCGACATTCAGTATCAACAGGTTTATGCACATAACCCAGATGGGATCATTGCTGGAAGGACTAGTTGGGAAACTTTTTTAGGTAATTTACAGCGAGGTTGGTTAGGTACTCGTCCTATTTCTGATGTGATTGTCAACTTAAGCTGGCTAAATAATTATCTCTCCCAAAAAGCGGGGATAGTCCCTTTTAAGGAATTTCTGCTACAGACAGAGGTGGTTATGGCGCGTTATCGGACTGGCGATGGTACGGGTATAGCTGTAGTTAGTCCAGGTACTTCCTGTGTACAAGATTCCACTCAAGCGCTTTATATTGCTATGCAAAGGATTAAGCAACGTTTACAGTCTCATCCTCTAGTAAGCAATACTCAAGAATCACTTAATTTTATCTCCTTTGTAGATGATTTGCAGGACAAAATAGCACCTTTCGGAATAATAAGAACTGATTGGCAAAAAAATGCCAAGATAATCTCAGGTATTAATCACCCAGAGCAGTTTTTTCGGATGGAAAATCTGTCAGCAGGTCTTCTCAGTTGGCAATCGATGATCCCTCGTCGTGCTGCAGATGAGATGAGTCGGATCTTTTTGGAGCATGGTAGTTCACTTACCTATATTAATACTTATCAAGTGGGAGGTTGGCAACCTGATATTTTTCCAGTTGCACCAACTTTAATCAATGGACTCCCCTTCATCTCAACCTTCCTCACCCGCTTAATTTTAGCTTTCAAGACACCAACAACAGCATCTACTTGGTGGATTACGGTACAATTTGCCTTGATTTATGCGCTATTTGCTTTACCTATTGGTTTGTCTTCTGGCTTTTTACGCTGGAGTCCTTCCAGGCAAAGGCCAATGGCACAAATTTGGGCTATTTTTAGTGCTTTCTTTTTCCCTGGGTTAAGTGAGGAAATCTGTTTTAGAGTTTTGTTGATTCCTCATCGTTTAGAACGAGTTACAGAAATTAACTGGTTATTCTGGGCTATTTTTAGCCTCATCTTATTTGTTCTCTATCATCCTGCTAATGCTGTTACCTTCTTTAGTCAAGGCAAAGCCACTTTTTTTAATCCTATTTTTCTTTTACTAGCTACATTATTAGGGATCGTTTGCACAATTACCTATGCTTTGACAGGTTCTATCTGGCCAGGTGTAATTATTCATTGGTTGGCTGTGGTTGTCTGGCTTTTTCTTTTAGGTGGTCGTGGGAGATTAGCTTACTAGCAACTTCTAACCATCCCTCAGCTTCAGTAAGCTAAAACGCATTTTAAATACGTTTTAGCTTATTGCCTGCCACTTCACTTAGATGGTATGGTGTACTTCAAGTGCAATAGGTAAACTACCAGTTATCTTTAAGTTATTCGTTGTGTCTTTTAGTATCAGAGATAAAGTATCTGTTCCATTAGAAGGATAGTGGCTGGTATAACTTAATGTAGCTAGGTCTGTCTGTAAGTCGGCTAAATCCCCTGTTACTGTTACACTACTGCTGCCGTAGCTGCCCGAAGTGACCGTTAACCCTGTGGTATTTCCGAACGAAAGGGAGGCACTTGCATGAGTGACACTCAAGGATAGTTGTTCTGTAGTGCCAGCTGGATCCCCGACAATAATACCTGAAATAGGTAATTGTGTACCCTTAATTGCTGTGAGAGATGTGGTTGGGAGGGTCAGGGTAGGGGGGGCTGCAACTGTAATAGCTAAAGAATCTTTTGCAAATAAGTTATTAGTTGTGTTTACTAGTCTCAGAGATAAGGTATCTGTTCCCTGATAACCCTCGTTGCTGGTATAAGTTAATGTAGCTAAGTCTTTCCGCAAGTAGTGTAAATTCCCTCTTACAGTTAGACTACTGCTGCCGTAGCTACCACCGGTGAGTGTTAACCCTGTGGTATTTCCGAAGTTTATGGTTCCATTACTGACACTCAAGGTTAGTCGTTCTCGTACTGAACTTCCATCTGGATCCCCGATATGAATACCTGAAATAGTTGAGGCTATGTTAACACTGACTGTGCGGGATGTTGGGAGGGTAAGGGTTGGGGGGGCCGCAACTGTAATAGCTAAAGAACTATTTGTCGTTAATTTATTAGTTGTATCTGTTAGTCCCAGAGATAAGGTATCTGTTCCCCGATAAGAAGCGTTACTGGTATAACTTAATGTAGCTAAGTCTGTCTGTAAGTTGGCTAAATCGCCTGATACTGTTACACTATTGCTGCCGTAGCTGCCACCGGTGAGTGTTAACCCTGTGGTATTTCCGAAGTTTATGGTTCCATTACTGACACTCAAGGTTAGTCGTTCTTTAGTGCCACCTAGATCCCCTACAGTAATACCTGTAATAGGTGAGACTGTGTCCGGATTGACTGTGAGCGATTTTGGGAGTGTGATGGTCGGGGGTTGCGTTTTAAGTGTAATAGGTAAACTACTAGTTGTCGTTAATTTATTAGTTGTGTCTTTTAGTCTCAGAGATAAGGTATCTGTTCCATTATAAGGATAGTTGCTGGTATAACTTAAGGTAGCTAAGTCTGTCTGTAAGTCGGCTAAATTCCCTGTTACTGTTACACTACTGGTTCCGTTACCGGTGACTGTTAACCCTGTGGTATTTCCGAAGGAAAGGGAGGAACTTCCATACTTAACACTCAGGGTTAGTTGTTCTGTAGTGCCACCTGGATCCCCGACAGTAATACCTGTAATAGTTAAGGGTGTACTCTGAATGGCTGTGAGGGATGTTGTTGGGAGGGTGATGGTGGGGGGTTGTCCTCCAACAAGTGTAATAGGTAAACTACTAGTTGTCGTTAATTTATTAGTTGTGTCTTTTAGTCTCAGAGATAAGGTATCTGTTCCATTATAAGGATAGTTGCTGGTATAACTTAAGGTAGCTAAGTCTGTCTGTAAGTCGGCTAAATTCCCTGTTACTGTTACACTACTGGTTCCGTTACCGGTGACTGTTAACCCTGTGGTATTTCCGAAGGAAAGGGAGGAACTTCCATACTTAACACTCAGGGTTAGTTGTTCTGTAGTGCCACCTGGATCCCCGACAGTAATACCTGTAATAGTTAAGGGTATACTCTGAATGGCTGTGAGGGATGTTGTTGGGAGGGTGATGGTGGGGTTTTTAGTAGACATTATTTTTATTTTTTCCTGTTAATAAATTAAGATGTGGAGTAGGATTAAGATTTCTGTTGCATCCTAACCTAAATTCCTAATAATAAGATTACCCTTGTTCAATCAACAATTTACACTGTAAAATTACGTGACTTTTTGATATTTTTATATATTGTTCTCGGCATTAATACTTAGACTTTTGAGTAAGTCTGGAGGGGAGCATCCCAGATTTGTAATAAGTATAAATACTTAAAGTAAAAAGGCTCTTCTGGACTGGTTATAACAAATAAGTAGTTAAAATGGGCTTAACCTCTTAAATAGCAAGGAATCCAACACTACAAAAAGAATTTTGGCTCTTCTGGACTGGTTATAACAAATAAGTAGTTAAAATGGGCTTAACCTCTTAAATAGCAAGGAATCCAACACTACAAAAAAAATTTTTTATTAAAATTGCTTTTTCGGATTCTTGTAAGCCTTGCTATACAAGTCTTATAGCGATTATTTCAGGCTAATATAACATAGCCAAACCAGAAGAGCCACTCTTTCACCACCTTCAATTCTTCCATATCTAGTGGTCTGTCAGAGAAAATGTGACGAATAATAGTGATATAGTAGAAGTGTCAATAGACAGACAAAATTACTATGCCAGCCAAGCGCTATATTGTGTCCTTAACTCCAGAAGAACGCCAAAGTTTAGAA
>Ga0209085_1000870_pt1 | contig 20397 bp, 25 predicted proteins | sample C_131016_EF_Meta_FD_187310 | JGI IMG/M metagenome (GOLD analysis project Ga0209085, IMG submission 187310) | Freshwater microbial communities from Lake Croche, Canada to study carbon cycling - C_131016_EF_MetaG (SPAdes) (version 2) | ecosystem: Environmental > Aquatic > Freshwater > Lake...
GAATGTGAGGCCACGCTGCTGACACTCTTTCATATCGAAGGGGGGCACGCCGAGCTGGTAGGCCACGAACTCGAGGCGCGCCATCTGGTTGTGACTCACGATGGGGAAGATGGACTTGAAGGCAGCCTGAAGGCCATCGTCTGCCCGGGACTCGGGACCGACTTCAGCCTGCAAGAAGGCACGATAAGACTGGAGCTGCGTCTCGAGCAGGTAGGGCACCTCGAGCACCGGGGGGCGCTTAGCAAAGCTCTTGCGAATGCGTTTTTTTTCAGTGAAGTTATAGGCCATTTGTGGTCCTTGAAGGCTGAAAAACGAGGGAACTGATTCTGAAAGAGGCTTCGGAGGAAGGCGCTTTAAGAATCAGTCCCCACCATGAGGGCGGGGACTGACGTTGAGGCGTTACTTCACCTCGACCTTTGCACCTGCTTCCTCGAGTTGCTTCTTGAGGGCCTCTGCGTCGGCCTTCGAGATGCCTTCCTTGACAGGCTTAGGCGCGCCATCGACCAGATCTTTTGCCTCTTTCAGGCCCAGACCGGTTGCAGCACGAACCACCTTGATCACCTCCACCTTCTTCTCGCCAGCGGCAGCGAGGACAACGGTGAATTCGGTCTTCTCCTCAGCAGCTGCGGCTCCACCGCCTCCGGCGGCCGGTGCGGCTGCCACTGCAACGGTCGCTGCAGCAGCGGAGACGCCAAACTTCTCTTCCATCATCTTGATGAGCTCAGACAGCTCGAGGACACTCATCGAACCGACTGCATCAAGGATTTCTTCTTTGCTCATTGCCATTTTCTTTCATCACTCCAATTGAGATTACGAGAGGTCACAGTGGTCAGGCCGAGGCTTGCTCGCGCTGATCCCGAAGCGCGGCGACCGTCCGAACGAACTTGGACGGAACGGCGTTAAGGGTCTGAACGAGGGTCGTCATCGGCGCCTGCATGGTGCCCAGCAGTTTGGCGAGCAACTCTTCGCGAGACGGCAGGGAGGCCAGGGCCTTGATGCCGTTTGCATCGACGAGAGAGTTGGGAAGCGCGCCGCACTTGATCACCAGGGCTTCGTTGGTCTTGGCAAAGTCATTCATGACCTTCGCCGCGGCCACCGGATCGGAAGAGATGCCATAGATCAGCGGTCCGACCATGTGGTCGTTCAGCTTCTCAAAGGGCGTACCTGAGACGGCACGGCGCACCAGTGTGTTCTTCAGAACACGAAGATAGACGCCGGCCTCACGGGCCTTCCGACGGAGCTCAGTGATACGGGCAACATCGAGACCACGGTACTCAGCCACCACAATCGCCTGCGCCTTTGCCACCTGGGCAGAGACAGCGTCGATGATGACGGCTTTTGCTTCGCGGTTTAATGCCACGTTCTACTCCTACGAAAATCCTCTTGCGGCAGATGCCGCGCGAGGGGGTTTAAAACCGGCGACCTTGGAACAAAATGTCCTTCGGGACCGCCATCTACGTTGGGCCCAGCCGAGTTGCCTGGGATTAAGCGCACCGAAACGGATTGCCCCAACGGTCTTTGACAACCTGCTGAGCCGACCCTATGGCCCGCTCAGCAGCCCAAAGCCTTCAAGAACCTTGCTGCTGCGACTGCACCAGAGACTGAGTCTCAACGCGAATGCCAGGTCCCATGGTGGTGGAGACCGCAACCTTTCGCAGATAGACGCCTTTTGAAGAAGACGGTTTGGCGCGATTGAGGGCCTCAATCAGCGCCAGAAGATTCGATTTGAGCGCGCTCACATCGAATGACGCCTGACCGATGGTGCAGTGGATAATTCCTGCCTTGTCCGTTCGGTACTGGACCTGACCAGCCTTTGCGTTCTTCACGGCCCCTGCGACATCGGGTGTCACCGTGCCCACCTTTGGGTTGGGCATCAGCCCACGCGGCCCGAGAATCTGGCCGAGCTGACCCACTAGTCGCATTGCGTCGGGCGAGGCAATCACCACGTCAAAATCGAGCTTGCCTGCCTTGATCGACTCAGCAAGATCTTCCATTCCGACAATCTCCGCACCAGCCGCCTTCGCCTGCTCGGCCTTCTCTCCCTGGGCAAACACGGCCACACGGGAGGTCTTTCCGGTGCCTGCTGGAAGCACGATGGATCCTCGAACCACCTGGTCCGACTTCTTCGCATCAACGCCGAGCTGCACAGCGACGTCCACGGACTCTGTGAACTTCGCCGTGGCGCACTCCTTGGCAAGGGCGAGCGCCTCATCGGCGGAATAGTTTCGGGCGCGATCAATCTTGGAGCGCGCCTCGGTGACTCGTTTAGAGAGCTTTGGCATTTACAGCCCCTCCACAGTGATGCCCATGCTGCGAGCACTGCCAGCGATGGTTCGAACAGCAGCCTCGAGGTCAGCAGCCGTGAGGTCAGGCTGCTTAACCTTTGCAATCTCTTCACATTGGGCCCGCGTGATGGTCCCGACCTTATCGGAGTGAGGTTTGGATGAGCCCTTGTCGATCTTGGCCGCCTTCTTGATGAGAATAGACGCCGGCGGCGTCTTCATCACAAAGGTGAATGTCTTGTCAGCGAACGCGGTGATGACGACAGGAATAGGCAATCCCGGCTCCATGCCCTGCGTCTGGGCATTGAAAGCCTTGCAGAATTCCATGATGTTGAGGCCGCGCTGGCCGAGGGCAGGACCAATGGGTGGGGAGGGGTTGGCCTTCCCAGCCGGGACCTGCAGCTTGATAAATCCAATAATCTTCTTTGCCATACTTGGCTCCTTCGCGAGTACATGCGCGGATCTTTCTCGTGCGAGGAGATCCGCTCCTCAATACACGGCTGACCAGGCCAGCCGTGCTCCCTTTTTGGTCAGAGCTTCTCGACCTGACCAAACTCCAGCTCGACCGGTGTGGAGCGGCCAAAAATGGTGACCGACACACGCAGCCTGTTTTTCTCGTAATTCACTTCCTCCACGTTGCCGTTGAAGTCTGTGAAAGGGCCTTCCTTCACACGAACAACCTCACCGACCTCGAACAACACCTTGGGCCTGGGCTTCTCAACGCCCTCCTGCATCTGGGCCATGATCTTGTCGACCTCGGCCTGGGAGATGGGGGTGGGCTTACTGGCCACCCCGCCAACAAAACCCGTCACCTTGTTGGTGTTCTTCACCAGATGCCAGGTCTGCTCATTCATCTCCATCTCGACCAGGACATAGCCTGGAAAAAACCGCCGCTCAGACAGCGCCTTTTGGCCGTTGCGCACCTCCACGACTTCCTCCGTGGGAACCAGGATCGTGCCGAACTGATCCTGCATCCCTGCGCGGTCGATGCGTTCCTGAATCGCCTTCGCAACGCTTTTCTCCATGCCAGAAAAGGCATGCACCACATACCAACGCTTGGTCATTAACGCTTCCACCCCAGCAGCACGTCATACAAAAGCCACTCGAGTGACTTATCGGTAATCCATAAAAAAATCGCCATGACCAGCACAAACAAAAACACGATGCCGGTGGTCTGAAGCGTCTCCTTGCGCGTGGGCCAGTGGACCTTGCGCGCCTCCTGCTGCGCCTCACGCGCAAATCCGACAAAGCGACGCCCAGATGGGCTCAACAACCCCACCACCAAAGCGAGCGCCACACCTGCCGCCAGAAGACCGGCCGATAAAAGTGGCTGGTCACCCGCCCAGTGGTATCCCACCACCCCGGCCACGAACGCTGCGCCGGACACCGCCAGCATGGCGCGGTCGATAGTGGGTGACGCTGACTCGCTCAAACTCATCATCATGTTTCCGATTCGTGCCGCTTGGCAGGGGCAGAGGGAATCGAACCCCCAACCTTCGGTTTTGGAGACCGACGCTCTGCCAGTTGAGCTATGCCCCTATGCGCGACCTAAATCGTATTTGCCTCAATCCAAAATCTTCGCAACAACCCCGGCACCAACGGTGCGGCCACCTTCGCGGATTGCAAAGCGCAGGCCCTGCTCCATGGCAATGGGGGCAATGAGTGCCACATTCATCTTGACGTTATCGCCAGGCATCACCATCTCCGTGCCCTCAGGCAGGGTGACAGCGCCAGTCACATCGGTGGTTCGGAAGTAAAACTGGGGGCGGTAGTTGTTAAAGAAGGGGGTATGGCGGCCACCCTCTTCTTTGGATAGGACATAGACCTCGGCCTCAAAGTTCTTGTGTGGCTTGATGGAGCCGGGCTTGGCCAGAACCTGTCCGCGCTCGACTTCCTCGCGCTTGGTGCCGCGCAGCAGCACGCCCACGTTATCGCCGGCCTGACCCTGGTCAAGGAGTTTGCGAAACATCTCAACGCCGGTGCAGGTGGTCTTGACCGTATCGCGGATCCCCACGATCTCAATCTCTTCGCCCACCTTCACAATGCCACGCTCCACGCGGCCAGTCACCACGGTGCCACGGCCAGAGATGGAAAACACATCCTCAATGGGCATCAAGAAGGCGCCATCGATGGCTCGCTCAGGCGTGGGAATGTAGGAATCCAGTGCCTCAGCCAGGCGATAGATCGACTCTTCGCCCAGATCGCCCTTATCGCCCTCAAGGGCGAGCTTGGCTGAGCCCTTGATGATGGGGGTGTCATCACCCGGAAAGTCGTACTTGGAGAGAAGCTCGCGCACTTCCATCTCTACGAGCTCAAGCAGCTCGGCATCATCGACCATGTCGCACTTGTTGAGAAACACGATGATGTAGGGCACCCCCACCTGGCGGGCAAGCAAGATGTGCTCGCGCGTCTGGGGCATGGGGCCATCGGCTGCAGAGCAGACCAAGATCGCGCCATCCATCTGGGCCGCACCGGTGATCATGTTCTTCACATAGTCAGCGTGACCTGGGCAGTCCACATGGGCGTAGTGACGCGTCTGGGTCTCGTACTCCACGTGGGCTGTATTGATGGTGATGCCGCGGGCCTTCTCTTCGGGGGCCGCATCAATCTGATCGTAGGCCTTGGCCTCGCCACCAAACTTCTTGCTCAATACAGTCGTGATTGCTGCTGTCAGGGTCGTCTTGCCATGGTCGACGTGACCAATCGTTCCGACGTTGACATGCGGCTTTGTACGCTCAAACTTGCCCTTGGCCATCGCTGACTCCCAATTTCAAATCTTGTAAAAAAAGAAACGAACGTGCTCATCAAAGAGCGCCACTGGTGCCCATGACGCGGATCGAACGCGTGACCTCTCCCTTACCAAGGGAGTGCTCTACCACTGAGCCACATGGGCACTGAACCAATCCTTCGAACTTCACCGACCAACAACGACCCACCATCCACCCCGTCATCGGCCTTCAAACTGGAGCGGGTGAAGGGAATCGAACCCTCGTCATAAGCTTGGAAGGCTTCTGCTCTACCATTGAGCTACACCCGCACGGCCTTACTAAACCTCCGACCCTTCATTCGTCGATGACTGGGTGGAGGAGGTTGGATTCGAACCAACGTAGGCGTAAGCCAACAGATTTACAGTCTGCCCCCTTTAGCCACTCGGGCACCCCTCCACGACGAACCCGTAACTATCCGTCTTTCGCGCGAGAGTGTCAAATTCAGGACGGTGAGCGAATGGCCAGAAAGTCCAGTGCCCGACCGGAGGGTTCCTTGTAGAGGATTCGGGCCGGAAAATGCCGATCTGAGGGGTCGAGCCAGACCTGAATCTGGCCTTGACGGGCAAATTCAAAGGGGTCGCTGGCGATTCGAATGGCCGAGACCAATATGCCTCCGGGCAGAACCAGTTCCTCTCGATCCTCTACGGTAAAAACCAGTGTCCGCACCTCTTTGCGCCCGGCCAGGGCTACCTCGAACCGTTGGCCCGCGAGGAGGCCGCCGACCTGGGACTCACCCACCCAGGCGAGTTGGAAGACGACGCTCAAGCGGTCTTGAAAACCTTGCGGCAGATCGACCTTCGGTTGGCTGGGCTCAAGCTGGGCGGTCGCGCTCGTAGAGTCGAACCGGCTCTCGACAAGTCCTCGACGAGGAGTCACTTGGCGGAAGACCTCTGGAACAAGCCCGGCCGAGGTCAGACGGCCTTCGCTCTGAAAACTCACCGTCCCCGGAACAAAGATGGCGGCCCATCCGACAGCGCGAGCCGTTAACGAGAGCGTGTAGCGGTCCTCTGAGGGGAACGCAATGTCGAGCTGACCGCGCCCCAGTGGGCGCGCGCCCAACGCATACTCACCCCAGTAGGCCTCCATCGCAAGGTGGCCGGCCTTGGGCAGAAGATCTTGCGGCGCCCTCGGGGGCGATGGCGCACCCACCGATGATGCACCGCCAGGCGCTGGTCCCTCCGTTGGCGAGGGCAGGGGCGACCTCTCTGGTGGATTTTCGCTTGCTTGCCTTCGCTGGGTCGGCCTCGGCTGGGGGGCCGGCCTCTCAGGCTGGGGGATCATGGCCACCGAGAGGGCGGCGGGCTCCGGTTCTGGCTCGGCATCAATCTTGATTAAGGGCCCAAGCCAGATCCAAAGCATCAAGAGATGAAGGAGGGTGACCGCCCCAAGAACCAGGCCCGAGCGAGTGCCCCGAACAGATTTAGACGGCATACACTCGCGCTATGCAGAGCCCGAACGACCCCTTTTCCTTTCTCAAATCAAGCTGGTCAGGAATGACTGGGGGTATGCCGTTTGCGTCATCAGCCCTGCCAACCAGCGACCCAGAGGAAATCGAGCGGCGAATTGCCGACCTCAAGACTGTCGAGCAGTGGCTGACTTTTAATTTGAATATGCTCAAGACGACCATTCAGGGTCTCGAAATCCAGCTTGGAACGCTCGCAGCCATCCAATCCTTTCGGCAGGCCATGGGAGAGATGGGCAAGGCACCGGAGACCGAGCAGCCAAAAGAGGCAGCCCTGGACTCCTCGGCGCTAGAGAAGGCCGCGGAGCAGGCATCGTGGTGGTGGTCATCCATGCAGGATCAGTTCAACCAACTGATCGCAGCGGCGCACAACCTTCAACATCAGGCCGAGGTATCTCAGGGTAAGCAAGGCCCAGCTGAGCCCTCCGCCAAGAAGCCTTCTGCTCGAAAAAAGAAAGTGTCCGCGGGCGCAGGGGCATCATCAAGGTCTGCACGAAAAGAGGCCTAGTCAGCCCGCATGTGCCTCTCGCCATTCGGCGAGAAGCCTCAAAAGCGCCTCGAACTCCACCGCAACGCGGACCCCATCGGGAGCCCGCCGGCTGAGCGCGGGACAGCGCCCTCCAGCCCAGACCTCCCGATGGGGCGAGAGTCTCTGGCGAAGGAGGGTCAGTCCATCCACCATCGCAGACGGGCTGGCATTCTCGGAAAAGGACACCACCACCACGTCAATATCCTGGCTCTCGCTGGCCAGCGCGATGTCCAGAATGGGTGTCTGAACGCCCAATGAAATGCAATGACAGCCCTCAAGGGCCAGGATGGCCTCCACCATGAGAAGCCCCATGCCATGCGCCTCCCCCGGAAAGGTCGTGAGCAGGACCCGGGGACCATTCACGCCCTGGGGAATGACCCCAATCGCCTGACGAAGCACGATCTGCATCGATTCAGTGAAGAGGTGCTCCTCGAAAACCTCGAGCTGGCCTCGGGCCCAACTCTCTCCGACTCGGGCGATGAGGGGCGCGGCCAACTCGGTCACGAACCTTGCAAGGCCGAGTCGCAAAACCCGCTGTCCGAGGTCTCGCCTGAGCTCGTCAACATCATGTCGACGAACCAGTCCCAGAAGGTCATCAATCTCAGCACGCGCCTCGCGAGGCCTGGTTGAGCAGACCGCAGCAAGACGATCTCCGAGGGCCCGAAGCTGAGAGTCAGACAAGGGCATGATCTTGCCCGGCCGGTGTCCTGCATCCATCAGCCGCCGAATGGCGCGCAGGCGTTCAACCTGCTCCACGGGGTAGATTCGCTCGCCAAACTGATCTCGCTGTGGCGCTGGAAAGCCGTAACGTCGCTCCCATACCCTTAGAGTGTCCTTGGATAAGCCCGTGTCGCGCTCAACAGCAGCGATACTGAGGTACACGGTGGGTTTTACGGCCTGATCCACGGTGGGGCAGCGTCCTAATTTGTCGTAGACAGTTGATTGACGCGCTATAGCGTTAGCCCTAGTATAGGCCTCCGTTTATTTCCTGCCTAGGACAAAGAACGACCTAAGCCCATGACTGCACGCGCTTTTTTCGCTCGCTCGGCCCTCACCCTGCTCGCGACCCTCCTGATCAGCCTCGCACCCGAGCTTCGCGCGGCCCCGAAGGCATGTCCGGCCCTGCTCAACCATACCTTCGCCCGACTCCAAGACGATGCTCCGCAGTCACTCTGCCAGTATGCAGGGAAGGTCATTCTCGTGGTCAATACCGCCAGTTTCTGTGGCTTCACCTCCCAGTACGAAGGGCTCGAGAAACTCTACGCGGATAAGAAGGAGTCAGGTCTGGTGATCCTGGGCTTCCCGTCGAACGACTTCGGAAACCAGGAGCCAGGAACGAGCAAACAGATTGCAGAGTTCTGCACCAACACCTATGGCGTCAAGTTTCCAATGTTCGCAAAATCTTCCGTCTCACGGGCCAATCCGAACCCTCTGTTCGCCGAACTCGGAAGGGCCACCGAGTTTCCACGCTGGAATTTCCACAAATACCTCATCGACCGCGAAGGCCGGCTTATCAAGAGCTACTCGAGCGTAACCTCCCCAAGCGATCGGTCCATCCAACAAGATATTGACCGGGCTCTGAAGGCCCGGCCACCCGCCTGATCTCAGAAGGTCGCGGTCACCCCTCCAGAGGAGAGCAGCCATGAATGCTCCAGAGAAAATCCATCACCCTTCGCTGCCCGATGTTCAGTCGGTCCAAGACACCCGCGAACTTCCAATTCAACGCGTGGGCATCAAGAGCATGCGCCACCCCGTACACATCAACACGCCGCATGGCCCGATGGCCTCGGTGGCCATGGTCGACATGATGGTGGCTCTGCCCGCTGACAAGAAAGGCACCCACATGTCGCGCTTCTTGGAGGTCTTCCAGGCCCACGACGCACCCCTGGATGCGGACAGTCTCCATGCGCTCATGCATGTCATGCTCGATCGCTTGGAGGCTGACGAAGGCTACTTCCGCATTTCACTTCCCTATTTTGTGCGAAAGGCAGCGCCCGTCTCAGGCGTGATCTCGCTGATGGACTACGAGGTCATCTGGGAGGTCGAGCGAAAGGCCGGCTCGGAGCGTTTAAGTCTGACAACCGTCGTTCCCGTGACCAGCCTCTGTCCCTGCTCAAAGAAAATCAGTGATTACGGCGCTCACAACCAACGCTCGCATGTCACCATCACCGCCGATCTCTCCTCGGGCATGTCCCCCGAGACACTCATTCAGATCGCGGAGCAGTCTGCATCCTGTGAGCTTTGGGGACTCTTAAAGCGACCGGACGAAAAGTATGTAACCGAGCGGGCTTACGACAACCCCAAGTTCGTCGAGGATCTGGTTCGGGACGTGGCTATTCGAGTGGCCGCTGATCCGAGGGTGCTTGGTTTCACGGTGGAGTCCGAGAACTTCGAGTCCATTCACAATCACTCCGCCTACGCTCGTATTAATCAGGGTAGTCGCTCGAACGCCTGAGGAATGCACCGCCGCCCGAAGGTCTTGGTTGTAGGGAGCGGCATCTCTGGTCTGTCGAGTGCCTGGCACCTTCGTCATGCGGCCGATGTCGAGGTCTTTGAATCCGAGAGCCGACTCGGCGGCCACACCCACACCCACGAAATCGAAGTCGACGGAATCCCGGGGACCGTAGACACCGGTTTTATCGTCTTTAACGAGCGCACCTACCCGGAGTTTCAGCCCTGGCTCCAGCACCTCGGTGTCGATATCCATCTCGCAGACATGAGCTTTTCAGTGTCCGCACAAGGGGGTTCTTTTGAGTGGGCTGGCCACAGCATCAGGGGGCTCTTCGCTCAGCCAAAAAATCTGACTTCTCCTCGATTTTGGCGCATGCTGGCCGATGTTCTTCGCTTTAATCGTGAGGCCCCCTCACACTTGGCGCAGATCGAGCGGGGCGAACGTGCCGACTCAACACTTGCGAGCTACCTGAGGGAGCGCGGCTACAGCGAGACCTTTGAGTCGGGCTATCTGCTGCCCATGGGGGGAGCCATCTGGTCCTGCCCACCCAGCCAAATGCGCAGCTTTCCCTTTCAGAGCTTCACTCGCTTCTTTGTTAATCATGGACTGCTTCAACTTATGAACCGGCCCCTCTGGTTCAGCCTCAGAGGGGGAAGCAAGTGTTATGTCGCACGCCTTCGGTCACTCTTGGAGACCGAGAGGGCGCCCGTCTGCTTTCGAACCCGCCACCATGTTCAATCCGTCTCGGGCCTATCCGATGGGGGGGTGCGGCTTCGGGGCGTGGACCAAGCCACAAAACAGGTTTTTGAGCGGACGGCCGATGCCGTGGTCCTGGCTGGCCACACAAATCAGAACGCAGCCATCCTTGCGTCCTCGGCCCATCCAGCCTGGCCTCACCTCAATGCCTTTCGCTATGAATCGAATTCTGTTTACTTACACCGAGACACAACGCTCATGCCCCGTCGCCGAGCAGCCTGGGCCGCCTGGAACTATCGTGCAGAGAGTGGCTCCTCAGACAGCCTCTCTGTCACCTACTGGATGAATCAGCTTCAGGACCTTCCCTTTCAGAACCCGGTGCTGGTGAGCCTCAACCCCGCCACACCCCCTCGCGAAGACCTGACCCTACAAACCCTTCGCTACGAGCACCCCGTCTACGATGAATCAGCCTTTCGTGGCCGAGCCGCCGCCCTCGCGCTGCAGGGTGAGCAAAGAGTCTGGTTTGCGGGCGCCTGGACCGGCTATGGTTTTCATGAGGACGGTTTTCGCTCGGGGCGTCTTGCAGCGGAGTCACTTCTTCAGGCCCTCGACGTGGTTGCTCCCAGCGCATGCAAGACCGCCTAGGTCCTCGAATCATGCGGGCACTCGTCCGCCACCGAAGACTCAATCCACGCCCCCATGCCTTCTCTGCCCGGGTCACGGTGGTCCAAATTCCCCTCGTGCGTTGCGCGCAGGAGGGTCTTCGAGGGAATTGGTTTTGGGGCCTCAACCGCCCCTCACTTCTTCGTGTGAACGATGCTGACCACGGCGATGGGCGGCCGCTGCTCAGCTGGGCGCGGCACATGTTGGAGGCCGCTAAAATCCCTGGGGTGGACGGTGAAATCTGGTTAAGTTGTATTCCCAGAAGCCTTGGGTATGTCTTTAAGCCCGTGAGCTTCTGGTTCTGCGAAAACCGAGCCGGCCTCACGCAGGCCATCATCGCGGAAGTGAACAACACTTTTGGCGAGCGCCACGCCTACGTGCTGGACTGTCGCCCAGGGTATGCCAATGGCGTCTCCCTTCAGATGGAAAAATGCTTTTATGTGTCTCCCTTTTTCGATGCCCATGGCGATTACCGCTTTCGCTTTGCCCACTCCAGTGAGCCGCAGAGGCCCCACCTGGCTCGAATCGATGTCTTTGACGGCGACCGACTCATGCTCGTGACCAGTATCAGCGGCAGGCCCGCGGTCATGACGGATTGGAAAGCTCTAAAGGCCTGGCTGATGAACCCCTTCCACACCCTCTCCGTAATCGCCAATATCCATTGGCAGGCGCTTCTCCTGTGGTTCAAGCGAGTCCCCCTGGTCGCACGCCGCCAAAAGGCCTCATGAGCGCAAGGCCCCCTCTCTCGGCCCGCCTGGTGCTTCACATGCTCTCGAGCGTCCGCATCGGGACGCTCCACCTCACCACACCCGATGGGGACGTAAAAACCTTTGGCGCCCCATCGGGCGAACATCTGACAGCCGAGATTCGACTCTTTCGTTGGCGCGCGCTCGAGCGTGCGCTTCGGCGAGGCGATATTGGTTTTGGTGAGTCCTACATTGACGCAGAGTGGAGCAGCCCCAACCTGGCTGCACTCCTAACCCTTCTTGCAGCGAATCGTGAAAGCCTCGAGGCAGCCATTATTGGAAGCAGGTGGGCCCTCAAGCTTGACCGCCTCCTCCACCTTTTGAGACGAAATACTCTCAAGCAGGCCCGAAAGAACATCCGGGCCCACTATGACCTGGGCAATGAGTTCTATCGACTCTGGCTTGACCCGACCATGACCTACTCGAGTGCGCTTTTTGAGGAGAGCGAGCTCGTGCCTGAGGCCCTCGGCCGACTCGAAGAAGCCCAAAAAAGAAAGATGCGTCGCGCGCTTGATGCGCTCGGACCGCTCACTCACGACAGCCTGACATTGGAGATCGGTTGCGGCTGGGGAGGCTTTGCAGTCGAGCGGCTCCAGCGTCCAGGGCGGCATGTTGGCGTGACCCTATCAGCCGAACAGAAAGGCTGGGCCGACCACCTTCTCTCCTCCTGCGGACTCGGCGACCGAGCAGAGATTCGACTTCAGGACTACCGAGAGGTCGGGGGGCAGTTCGATGGGATCGTGTCCGTTGAAATGCTTGAGGCCGTGGGTGAAGCCTATTGGCCCACCTACTTCAACAAGATCTTCGAGTGCCTCAGGCCCGGAGCACGCGCAGTGATTCAAGTCATCGTCATACGAGATGCCCTTTTTCCCGCCTACCGAAGAGGCCATGACTTCATTCAGAAATACATCTTTCCCGGTGGCATGCTGCCCAGCCCCATAGGTCTGCGCGCGGTGGCCCGAGGGGCCGGGCTGGACCTCATTGATGAGTTCTCATTTGGTCTGCACTACGCCAAAACGCTTGCAGCCTGGCTGGTGCGCTTTAACGCTCAGGAGCAGGCCATCCGATCCCTGGGCTTTGACGACCGGTTTCTCGCCATGTGGCGCTTCTATCTGGCTTACTGCCAGGCGGGCTTTTCCTGCGAGGATCTCAACGTGATTCAGGTCACCTTGGCTCGCCCCGAGGGTCGGGCTTGAGCGAGCACTTTCCCTCTCGAGCCCAACCGCGCAGGAAGTTCTTAGGCCGGTGGGCCTTCATCACTCTCTGCGGGTTTGCAGTGTTGACGTCACCGTCCAGTCTCTCGGCCGCCCCGAGTGACTCCATCCTGCAGCAGGTCTTTGCGTCAGAGAGGCTTGAACTCGTAGGTCGCGGAACGCTGCGACTCTGGGGTCTCAAGGTCTACGAGGCGGAGCTTCGTGCGCCAGATGGCAAGCGTTCACTCGATCTCTTTCAACAGCCCTTTGCCATGCGAATCATCTATGCACGCGATCTTCGAGGGAGGGTGATCGTAGACAGAACCATCACCGAGATGAAGGCGCTGGGCAGGGGTACGCCCGCTCAGCTCAAAATGTGGGAGCGCGAAATGCTCTCTCTCTTTCCCGATGTGGCTGCAGGAGACGAACTCACAGGCATCTATCGGCCCGGCAGAGGCACGGAGTTCTTTAGCAGGAACCGCGCGCTGGGACAGATAGACGATCCGGAGTTTTCGCGCGCATTTTTTAATATCTGGCTCGACCCCGCAACGACTGAGCCACATCTTCGTCGCGCCCTCCTTGGCACGTTCGAGGCGCGCTCCGACTCCTAAACATCCACTCGAAGAGGGCTTCTATGAAATCACGACTCGCCGCACTACTCGGTGCCTGCGCATCCTGTCTCATCGTCTTTCTGCAGGGATGTGCCTCCCCCTCGGTGCAGCAGTATGCCCACGAAAAACCCTTGCTCTCGCTGGAGCAATACTTCAAAGGTCAGACCCAGGGCTGGGGAATGGTGACCAACCGACAGGGCGTTGTGACTCGCAGATTCGTCGTCAGCATTTCCGGCCAGTTTGAGGGCGAGACTGGAACCCTGGATGAGTCGTTTGTTTGGTCCGACGGCGAGCGCCAGCATCGCATTTGGACCCTGAGAAAGAATGGGCCCGGCCGCTGGATTGGCACCGCCGACGATGTTGTGGGAGAGGCCATTGGTGAAATTGCGGGGAACACCCTTCGCTGGCGCTACACCATGGCACTGCCGGTCGATGGGAGGACCGTTCACCTCGACTTCGACGACTGGATGGTTCTGATTGACGACAAGGTCTTGCTCAATCGAGCAGCCTTCAGCAAGTTCGGCATCCACCTGGGCGAGGTCACACTCTCGTTTCAGCGCCCATGAGCCTGAACCATCCCATCACAGATTGGAAAGGGCGCACGGTCTGGGTGCTGGGGGCCAGCACCGGAATTGGAGCCGCGCTGGGTCGCGCGCTGGACGAGAAGGGCGCTCATCTTATTGCCTCGGGCCGGCACCTCAACACGCTAGAGTCCGCATTTCCCAACCCACGCGTTAAGAAGGTCGTGCTCGATATCACCGACCCTCAGGGCGTCGCTCGGGCGCTTGACGGGCTGACGCGGGACGGCTGTCTTCCCGACTGCGTCATCTGGGTCGCGGGGGACTACAGCCCCCAGCCCATCACCGCACCCAGGGGATTCGACCCCGTGCGAGCACGTCAGGTGCTTGAGACCAATCTGGTCTGTATCTACGACGGCCTCGCAGCAATCCTCTCTCACTGGCTTCCCCTCTCGCCCCGGGCGCCTGCCGCCCCCCCGTTTCATATCTGCCTGTTCTCCAGCGTCGCTGGCTACCGTGGCCTCCCCAAAGCGCTTGCCTACAGCGCAAGCAAGGCGGGGCTGAATGCCCTCGCTGAGACAGCTCACGTGGAGCTCAAGCCCCTCGGCGTAGATGTGTCCATCGTCTGCCCCGGGTTCGTCAAGACTCGCCTCACGGACGGGAACGATTTCGAGATGCCTGCTCTTATCACCGCGGAGCAGGCTGCTCGATTCACCTTTAAGGGACTCGCTCGTGGTGAATTTGAGGTGCACTACCCCAAGCGATTCAGCTTGTTTATGAAGCTGCTGGGCCTTCTGCCCGCCGCGATCTATCTCAGGCTGATTGCAAAGGTGCGCGCATGAACCCGCTGGCCTTCGAGCGCACAGTCTGTGAACTCAGCGCGCAGTCGACCCCCCAGTTGGCCGCCTTCTACGAGAAAGACGCCATCTTCAAAGACCCGTTTCACGAGATTCGGGGCCGAACCCGCATTGAGGGGGCCTACCGAAGCATGTTCTTGGCCCTCTATGAGCCCCACTTTAAGAACCTAATCTTTGCGCAGAGCGCTCAAAATCCAGCCCTCTGGGCGGTTCGATGGAACTTTTCCTTCAGAACTAAACCGGGCGGCGAACTCATGTCGATCCCGGGAACCAGCTGGCTAACGGTCAATCAAGAGACGGGTCTCATCGCCTTGCACGAGGACCACTGGGACGCGAGTGCATTTTTTGGGTCATTTTCGGGACTCTCTTGGGCCGTAAAGGCCCTAAAAAATAAGGTCTCTCGAGCCAGTCATGTCACCGAAAAGTCTTGAATTCTTTATAGAATCTCAACATTCCCTCAATGACATCTTTGAATGCGGCTGACTTCATGAAATCCATTTCGGCAGACCAGATGCTCTACCCCGAGCTCTTCAGAGCGTTTGAGCGTGTTCGCTGGGACCTGGAGACAGACATTCCGTGGGATAGCTTCGACCCCGGTCTGCTCTCGGATGAGCAGGCCCTCACGATTAAGATGAACGCCATCACCGAGTGGGCTGCGCTCCCGGCCACGGAGATGTTCTTGCGAGACAACCGAAACGACAGCGACTTCTGTGCCTTTATGTCGGTCTGGTTCTACGAGGAGCAAAAACACAGCCTCGTCTTGATGGAGTATCTACGGCGATTCCGGCCCGACCTGCTTCCCAGTGAACAAGAGCTCCATGCAGTTCGATTTGAGTTCGACCCCGCGCCCGCGCTCGAGACCCTGATGCTTCATTTCTGCGGGGAGATCCGACTCAATCATTGGTACCGGCGCGCGGCGGAGTGGCACACGGAGCCTGTCATCAAACACATTTACGAGACGATCGCTCGCGATGAGGCCCGCCATGGTGGGGCCTATCTGCGCTACATGAAAAAAGCACTCGTAACCGTGGGTGACGGCGCTCGCTCGGCCTTTGCAAAAATTGGGGTGCTCATGGCCTCGGCGCGCCGAACAGCCCAAGCGCTTCACCCCACGAACCTGCACGTCAATCAAGCCCTCTTTCCGAACGATACCGTTCAGAGTCGACTCCCCGAGCCCGGATGGCTTGAGCGCTGGCTCGATCAGCAGATTCAGTTTGATGCGGAATGGGAAAAGAAGGTCGTCGACCGCATCCTTCACAACCTCAGCCTTCTTTTCGATCGCTCCTTTGAGAGCGTTCAAGAGCTCAATCGATTCCGCAAGGAGATCGCAGCCTCTCTCGCGACCAGCGAGGAGGTCCTCGCCTCTCGGCCTGCGTGACTGAGCCGCTCTTCGAGCAAAAGGTTTGTCGCGGGCTAGGTCCCGGCCAAACGTTGTCCGAAGACCTCGTCCAGGGGCTCTCTCACATCCCCAGACCCTGGGTCTTCACCAACGGAGTCTTCGATCTGCTTCACAGAGGACACGTCACCCTCCTCGCCCAGGCTCGCGCTCATGGAGCGGGTCTCATCGTTGCGCTCAACTCTGACGCCTCTGTTCGGCGGCTGGGCAAGGGCGAGGATCGTCCAATCAATGCGCTCGAAGATCGACAAGCGGTCATCGCCGCCCTTGAGAGTGTGAGCTTGGTCACGCAGTTTGATGAGGACACGCCGCTCTCGCTCATTCTCGCCCTGCGTCCAGATGTCTTGGTCAAAGGGGGGGACTGGTCTGTCGAACAGATTGTTGGCTCGCGGGAGGTGAGCGCCTGGGGTGGCACTGTGCTCTCGATTCCCTTCGAACATCAGCGGTCTACGACGTCGATGCTTTCAAAGATTCGAGGCCAGCCCGAAGGCCAGCATCCATGAGCGTGGGCAGATACTGGGCCGCAAGCCGCCACTGCGGTTCAAGCAGCGAGCGGTAGGCCGCAAGAAACTCTGAGGCCCCTCCCCCTGTCACAAGAATCGCATCGGGCCGCCCCATCATCGTGAGCGGGCCCAGCTGCGCCATGGCAAGCCCGCGCTCAACGCCCTCGGCCGTGCTGAGTCCAGGCTGAGAGGCAAGGCCAGCCTCTGCCTGCCACCGAGGCGCGACCTCCGAGGTCGAAGTCAGAAGAGCACCCCTCATCTGAGCAAAGCCCGGGAGGATGAAACCTCCCCGAAACGAGAGGCTGGAGAAGCCTTCCCGCAGCTCAGACTGCGTACCCTCCACATAGTCAATCACGGTGGCCGTCCCCGCGGACACCAGCGAGATGCGCCAGCTCGATTTATCGGGCCAGACCGAGGGCGTTGCGGCCAGGCCCATCGCCAACACCCAGCGGTCATCTCCGAGCTGTTGGGGCGAGGTGTAGTCATTTCTGAGAACCACGTGATTGAAACCTTCCCGCAACTCCCAGAGCCCCATGGTTCGCAGCCGCTCGGGTGGGCGCTGACAAAAACCGACCAGCAGCTCCATGCACTTATTGGTGCGCTCCTCATCAGCACTTGAGCACAGCGCACTCTCAAGGGGCTGGGCCCGACACCCCAGCTCGGACAATGCGTTCGACCAGTCTTCATGAAGACGGAGGGCATCCCAGTTGCCCGAAACGAGCGTCAAGACCCCCCGAACCACGCGAGGGCCGTGATGCATCGACCATTTGAGCCGAGAGTTGCCCAGATCGACGAGGAGCATCACGAGATCTCCCCCGAGCCACGCAGAGACAGCTCGCCCATCGCAACCTCTCGCGTGCCTCGCTCGGTTCGAATAACCAACCGACCTGAGGCATTCATCCCCAGAGACTCTCCGAAAAATCCCCCGGCTTCGCCGACCACGGGCATAAGGCAGACCCTACGTCCCACATACACATCGAGGGCGTTGAATCGCGCAGCCAATGCCGGCGCATCAATGGTGGGAGCTGTGGCAAGGGACTCAATTGCGCGTGCAATCGGATCAATGAGCTCCCTCAGGGCGAGGCTGGACGACAGGTCTAGCAGCGCGGATGCATCAAAAGCCCGAGGAACCGGTGCGGTCCATCGCCCATTGATTCCCACGCCCGCGACGAGCCAGTCACGCGACTGACGACGAAGAGACTGGACAAGCACACCGCCAAATTTTCGGGTGCCAAGCATCAGGTCATTGGGCCACTTCAGTCCAAGCAAGCGCTGAGCACGCTCCTCAACCAAGGGCCAGAGGACCTCCACCACCGAGAGACCAATCCATGCGGGCCACGGGGCCGGACCCACCGCTGAGAGCGAGAGGATCTCCTGGTTCGCGGGCACAGGCCAGGCAAGACTCAGGCCAAGCGCCTCGCCCGAATGCTCCCATCGCCGACCATGCTGGCCGAGTCCCTCTCTTTGGACAAAGGAATACAGTCCGAATGGCCCTGCTTCACCATCAGCAATTCTGTCCAATGCCTCTGTGTGAGTGGAGCGCTCGGTGTGCACTTCATGTAGGGGCCACATCCTTGGCATGATACGGACATGAAGACATGGCTGCGCCCCCCGAGAGGCCCAGCGCTCAGCCTCTGGCTCTTTGCGCTCGGCTACCTCGTTGCGGTGGCCCTGGTCAGCCTCTACCCATTCTCAGGGTGGCGAATTCCGCAGCAGGCCCCATGGGCGTTTTTGTTCTCCCCGCTGCCGCGCTATCGAACCTTCTTCGACCTCTGGACCAACCTCCTGGCCTACCTACCCCTCGGTCTTGTGCTCTCAGCCTGCCTGGGCGCTCAGGGAGGCCGGCGAGGACCTCTGCTCGCGCTCATCGTCTGCGTCGCGCTCTCATTCATCATGGAGATCACTCAGTCCTTTTTGCCCACGCGCCGAGCCCAGTGGCTCGACCTACTCGCCAATAGCCTCGGGGCGTCTCTTGGCTGCCTTCTCTGGGCTGCACAGGCCCGCGGTCGACTGACTCGAGGGCTCTGGAGAACGCGTGCCTCCCCAACGCTTTATCCCGCCTGGTTCGAACACATTGGCTCCATTGGCCTACTCCTGGTTTGGTTTGCTGCTCAGGCGGCTCCGATGGGGATATGGCTCAGGATGGGCGATCTCCTCCCGCCCCACTGGGGGCTCAGGCCCCTGCCTTGGCTTCTTGATCTGGCCGACCCCGGCGAGCAAGGCGGCCTCGCCCTCACCATTTCACCCACCGAACAATTGATTGCCGAGGTCATCCTCGTGGGGCTTGGCCTGGCAGCATTCACGCTGGTGCTCTCGATACAAGCACGTTGGGATGATCCATCGCGCAGATCCTCCGCGACCCCGCTGCCATGGGGGCGCCTTGTCCTTCTGGCGCTCGGACTCTCGCTCTTCGTGCGACTGTTATGGATGATCGTGCTCTTTCCAAGTCCAAACACGCCGGCCCTGAGCAGCGAGTCTCTTTTAAATCTCATCGACACCCTGCTCTCACCCGGTGCACAGGGAGGGCTTTTTCTCGCCGCGCTCCTGAGTGCTACTGCCCTCGCCTGGCCTGCTCGGGTGCGTGCAGGTCTGTGTATGGTCCTGCTGCTCTTACTCGTCTTGCTCTCAAGTGGGCTGCCGAGCGCAGGCTACGCCCCCGCACTCACCCAAGACTGGTCACTGGGTCGCTGGTCAAACTTCAGAGGTGTCACCTCACTTGCGGCGGCCATCTGGCCCGCGCTTGCAGTGGGCTGGCTTTCGCTCTGGCTTGTCGCCACAGGCAGGCGGCATAATAGGACGCAATGAGTTATTACACCAAACATGTTTTCTTCTGCACCAACCAGCGTGATCTTGGTGCGGAGTGTTGCCATTCGGCCGGAAGCAGCGATCTTCAGGCGTACGCGAAGGCCCGTGTCACCCAACTCAAGCTCTCGGGCGGTTCTGGCAAGGTGCGTATTAATCGCGCGGGCTGTTTAAACCGCTGCGATGAGGGTCCGGTTTTGGTGGTGTACCCGGAGGCCGTCTGGTATCGAGTCTTCGACAAGGCAGATGTGGAAGAGATCATTCAGAGCCATATTCTTGGCAATACACCTGTCGATCGACTGCGACTGGCGGACTGACTTCGGGCGTGAATAGCCTGACTGAGCGGGTCATCCTCGCGGGGCCGGCCGGCGCGCTCGAGCTCGCCATTGATCAGCCAGAGGGTATGGCGCGGGGCATCGCACTCATCGCACATCCGCACCCCCTCTTTGGCGGTACCCTCGACAACAAGGTCGTTCAGACGATTGCAAGGGCGTTTCTCTCGCGCGGCATGATCTGCGTGCGACCGAACTTTAGGGGCGTCGGTCAGAGCACCGGCTCGCATGACAATGGGCAGGGCGAACAAGACGACCTTGTCGCGGCCTGGAGCTGGGCCGAGACCGCGTTCGCATCTCGCTGCGGCCCAAAAAGGTGGGCAGCCGGATTCTCCTTCGGTGCCGTGATGACTACCCATATTCACGCCCAGTGGGAAACCCTCGCAAGTTCTTGGGGTCTGAGGGAGGATCGCCCCTCTCGGACCGTTTTGGTGGGTCTCGCGGCCCAGCGATTTGAGCCCTCTCCCATTGACGGCAGCTGTCGCCTGATCCACGGAGAGTGCGATGAAGTAGTGTCCCTGCAAAGCGTGTTTGACTTCGCGCGAAAGATGAAACTGCCCGTAACGGTTCTCCCGGGTGCGGGGCAT
>Ga0209085_1000871_pt1 | contig 20360 bp, 21 predicted proteins | sample C_131016_EF_Meta_FD_187310 | JGI IMG/M metagenome (GOLD analysis project Ga0209085, IMG submission 187310) | Freshwater microbial communities from Lake Croche, Canada to study carbon cycling - C_131016_EF_MetaG (SPAdes) (version 2) | ecosystem: Environmental > Aquatic > Freshwater > Lake...
AAAGCCGCCAGCAGGATCACGTAGCGAGCGTGAAGCAAAATTAAAAGACAAAGCAGGCATGGTTATTTCTGTATTTGCGTTGTTATTAGCAGTTAACGCATGGTATGGTGGTAAGTTAAGTTCAACGGTGTTAAACAACACACTTGGTGCTAATAACACATGGGCACAATATCAAGCCAAAGCGGGACGCGGCGTTAGTTACGAAATTGCGGCCAAGACCACAGCTGATCCAAAAATTAAAGCACAGTTCATGGCTGAAAAAGAGCGTATGGATGCTGATAAAAAAGAAATTGCTGTTAAAGCAAGAGAAATGGAAGCCGTCCGTGAAGAAGCTAAGAAGTCCAGTCCATGGATTGGCTATGCCTCAACAGCTTACCAGTTAGCCATTGTTGTACTATCAGCAAGTATTCTTGCAGTTAGCATGGCTATGTTTTGGGGAAGTTTTGCAGTAGCAGGTATTGGGGTGATACTGAGCCTCAACGGATTATTTTTATGGTTTTAAAATTAAAGGAGTAAACCATGTCTGATGAAAAAACAATGAGTGCCAGTGAACAAAAAAAAGAAGATTGGATGAATAGCAAATGGAGACCAGCCATGGGCTGGATGTATATGCTGGTCTGTACCATGGATTTTGTAGGGTTTCCTGTGCTATGGAGTTTGCTACAATCAATGAGCCACGGAGCTGTGAATGTTCAATGGCAACCGTTAACACTACAAGGTGCAGGGCTATTTCATATTGCCATGGGTGCAGTATTGGGGCTGGCAGCTTACGGTCGTACTCAGGAGAAATTGAATGGAGCAAACAACGGAGGTCTCTCCCTGCCATCAAATGCCGGAACATCATATACCCCTCCCGCGCCAATTGCAGGATCGGGATTTGGAAACTCCCCTGCAACACCAGCAACAAGTGGCTTTAGTGGTAGTTCAGGATTTGGAGCGCCAGAGACTGCAAACACAGTATCAACAGGATTTGGCGGGAAAAAAGTAGTCCCAGAATTCTCACAGCCAGCAATATAAAGGAAACAATATGTTAGAAACATTATTTTGGATAGCAGTAGGTGCATTTGTGGGCTGGAATTTTCCACAACCACAATATGCCAAAGACATACAAGCCAAGTATCTTCAAAAATACATTGATAGATTAAAAGCTATATTGTTTTTTTGGAAATAAAATTTTATTAACTAAAAGGAAATTAAGATGAAAACATTAAAACAATTATTTTGGGGAGCCTGTGTAATAGCAGGTCTTTCATTCCTATCTTGGAATAACGCAGTTTATGCAGGTGGCGTAGAAAAAAAGGTGTGCTCAGATAAAAAAGATTCCAAAGGTGTCTTGGTAAAAGGCAAAGATGGCAAACCTGTGCAAACCTGCAAAACTATCAAAGTACATAAAAAATTAGAAGGGACTGAAGTTCCCACTAAAAAATAAAAAACTTGACAGTTTTTGAAAGGTATAGTATATTTTACTATACCTTTTTCTATTATAGGATAACAACATGTCAGATCATTATTCAACATTGGGCGTAGATCGAAACGCCTCCCAAGAAGATATAAAACGAGCCTACAGAAAAATGGCAGCGCAACATCATCCAGATCGTGGTGGCAATACTGCCAAATTTCAAGATGTTCAGGCAGCTTACGAAACACTGAGCGACCCTGGTAAAAAATCACAATATGATAATCCTCAACCACAGGGGTTTGGGTTTCCTGGAGGCGGATTTCACTTCCATACTGGGGGTGGTTTTCCACAAGGATTTGAAGATATTTTTTCACAGTTTGGTCAGGGAAATGCATTTGGTGACATGTTTGGCCATAGAAATCAACCTCGAAGAAACAGAACTATCAATATTCAAACTTCCATTACACTAGAAGAAGCATTTCATGGCAAAGACATGATTGCAAATTTACAACTGCCCAGTGGCCAAAACCGAACTTTAGAAGTTAAAATACCCGCAGGTATTAATGATGGCATGACCATTCGATTGAATCAAATGGGAGATGACAGTATTGCCAATGCACCCAAAGGTGATATCCATTTAACTGTACAAGTACAACCTCATCCAGTTTTTCAAAGGCAAGGAGACGATTTAATTAAATCTGTGGATATTAATTGCATAGATGCAATATTGGGAAAAACAATACAAGTTACTACTATTGATAATAAAATTTTGGACATTACCATTCCGGCAGGCACACAACACGGTCAAATAATGGCTGCTGCTGATTACGGAATGCCCAAGGTCAATGATAATAGGTTTAAAGGTAGATTACTGATAAGCATAAATGTTGTTGTGCCAAAAAATATCACAGAGAATCAAAAAAATATTTTAAAACAACTGCAATTTTAATCATGCTTGATATAATCAAATTTCCTGATAAAATATTAAGAGAAAAAATGCCCGAGTTTGATTTTTCCAATCCCATAATGCACCCAGAGGAATTGGAAAAATCGTTAATTGAAACCATGATGTCCAATAGGGGAATTGGGCTTAGTGCCAATCAAGTTGGCATACGCACGAGGGTTTTTGTCATGGGGTATAGTGGAGATCCAGAAACAGCACAGGCCTTTTTCAATCCCATGGTTGTGTCTGTGGTGGACACTGTTGATGACCTAGAGGAAGGATGTTTAAGTTTCCCAGGTATCTATGCTAACATAAAACGTCCTAGAAAAATTTTGGCTAGATGGCAAGACAAACTGGGAGGTTGGCAGCAATCAGAATTTGATGGCTACAACTGCAAATGCTATCTACATGAACTAGATCATTTGGAGGGTATAGTATTTCAAGATAGAATTAGTCCACTAAAGTGGGCAATGGCAGTAAAAAAAACAAAAAAGGTTAAAAAACATGGTCGAACCAAGTAAAGATTTAGAAAATATCTTTCATTATGCTGTAAAATTAGCTGCAGATAATCATCACGAATACATCACATTGGAGCACTTTTTATGCGGACTGCTCAACAATGAAAATTTTACAGAAATCCTAAAATCGTTTGGCACAGATGTTGAATCATTCAAAAACAATGTTGAGAACTATATTGAAAAAGAATTGAGTAACATAGTTGATGTCACGCTGGATAAACCCAAAAAAACAGGCACTTTGGAAAAAATGTTGTACATGTCGTCTTCCAATGTGGTAAAAAGCGGGAGGTTTATCATTGAACCAGTGGATTGTTTTATGGTAATGTTTTCTGAGAAAAAAAGTCATGCAAATTACTTTATCAACAAGGCCAACATCGACAAAGACAAATTCATAGATTTTATCAATGAAGAAACTAACATTGAAAATAGCGATGATGGCTCAAATAAATCTAGTAGTCAATCAGAAAAAGCCATTCAACAGTATTGTGTTAATCTAAGTGATCTAGCCAAATCAAAAAAAATTGATCCTGTAATTGGTCGAGAAAAAGAATTGGAAGAACTGTCGTTGATTTTGGCTAGACGGACCAAATCAAATGCTATCTTGATTGGTGACCCTGGAGTTGGTAAAACTGCAATTGCTGAGGGGTTGGCCAAAAACATTCATGATGATTTGGTACCCAACTTTATCAAAGGACACACCGTGCTCAGTTTGGATATTAGTGCCATGTTGGCTGGTAGCAGATATCGTGGAGACTTTGAAGAAAGATTGAAAGCAGTATTGAAGGGCATGGAAAAAAAGAGCAAATGCATTTTGTTCATTGACGAAGCACACATGATGAACGGAGCAGGTGCAGGCTCAGGCAGCAGTAGCAATGACATGAGCAACATGTTGAAATCTGCATTGAGCAAGGGCAAAATAAAAGTAATTGCATCCACTACATGGGAAGAATATAGAAAACATTTTGAAAAAGATCGAGCCCTCATGCGCAGATTTCAAAAAGTAGTAGTGGATGAACCCAATGAATCAACTGCTATCAAAATTCTAAAGGGATTAAAAAAATATTACGAAAATCATCATGGTGTCAAAATTACCAATCAAGCCATTGAAGACGCAGTCACTTACAGTGTCAAATATATCAGTGACAAGAAATTGCCCGATAAAGCCATTGATTTGATTGATTGCGCCTGTGCTAGATTCAAAATTAAAAATGAGGAAAATGGCATTGTGGATCATGATGAAATACTTTATGAAATCAGTAAAATCACAAGCATTTCCCTTGAACAAATCAGCAACAAAGAAAGTGCCAATTTGTCTACCCTTGATAAAAAAATGAAGGCAGCAGTTTACGGTCAAGAAAAAGCCATTGAAAGCCTGCTGGACAAGGTATTTATTGCACAAGCTGGTTTAAAAAATCTCAACAAGCCTGTAGGCAGTTTCTTATTTGTGGGTCCAACCGGAGTTGGAAAAACAGAAGCTGCAAAACAGTTGGCACAACATATGGGAGTAAAATTGGTAAGATTTGACATGAGTGAGTATCAAGAACAACACAGTGTTGCAAAATTCATAGGCAGCCCTCCTGGATATGTGGGATTTGAAGACAACGCTGGTCAGCTGATCACACAATTGCAGGAAAATCCTAATTGTGTGCTGTTGTTGGATGAAGTTGAAAAAGCTCATCCTGGCGTACTCACAGTATTGTTACAAATAATGGACAATGGATTTGTCACGGGCAGTAATGGAAAAAAAGCAGATGCTAGAAATGCCATTATTATCATGACCAGCAATTTGGGTGCCAGTGATGCTGAAAAAAATTCAGTGGGATTTGGCAGTTTGGAAAGGGACGGCGATCCCAAAGATGCCGTCAACAAGTTTTTTGCTCCAGAATTTAGAAATAGACTGGATGGTGTTGTGCGGTTTGGCAAACTGAATTCCACTAACATGATCATGATTGTCAAGAAGTTTATATCCGAATTGAATTTCCTGATCAAAGACAAGGGTATACAAATCAAACTGACTGCCAATGCATTGGATTTTATAGTCAAAAAAGGATTTGATAGCAAGATGGGGGCAAGACCATTGCAACGTGTTATTGATGATTTGATCAAACGTCCCTTGAGTAAGGAAATACTTTTTGGTCAATTGATTAACGGTGGGTTGGTTGAAATTGATTCAATAAAAGATGAACTCAAATTAAAATTTATCGACCCTTTGGCAATCAAAGACAAAAAAAATGAAATTGCAACTGAAAACATTTAAAACTAATCGATTGTTTTGGAACAAGTGGCTGTACAAGCTGGTATTGAACTATACTGGACCAATACGTCAAATTGATGTTTCGTATCGAAAAAAGCATTACTTATTGGTCGAGTTTGATAGCAATTTGTTAACTATAGCAGATTTAGATGTCAAAATTAGACGCGAGCACACCTTTGTCAGTATTTTCTTCAATGATTTTGAAATTTTTGATAAAATAGAAAATCTTATGTCTGAGTGGATTAAGGAACTTCATGCTCCTTCATCCAGAGAAGAAATAAACTTTTTGACTGACAATGGCTCTAAAAAAATACTATGCAATGCACTGCCCCACAAAAAGTATCAATACAAGGTCGCAATCAAAAGCACCATGGACCCTAATTTGAGACACAGCTTCGGAACATGGGCTCAAAAATATGATGGCAAAATTAAATTTGCGGACCACACCCTTGATTGGATAGCCAAAGGCTCCCATGGCTATGGCTGGAATCCCATGGTATTGATTTCAGACTCAGCAATTTTGTCAATGGTACTGTTGTTCCTAGGCGGCAGTGTTGGAAAAGTGTATGAGTACGTTCCCAGAAATAGCATAAATAATTGCAATGATCAGGAACATTCATGCCAGCACTCAGTCAAAATCTAATATTTAAAGTTACGAACGGCAATACAACCACAAACACTGTACAGGTTGTCTATCCAGCAAATACCTCATCTGCGCTAACTCTTGTCAGTGAACCAGTCAAGGGCAACGGGTATTTTAGTAACAGCGACGGTTTGCATACTGTTTTTTGGAAAATTACACAGTTTGTGGGTAGTATTGAAGTTCAATCAACTCTTGAATCAAATCCAACTGATAGCGATTGGTTCACTGTAAAACTTAACAATACAAATGTTAATTATACAGTTGATACCACTGGATTGATTCCTGCATCCAGCATCGACAAGATTCAATACTTTTCCCCAAACAGCATATCAAAATCCTATAATTTTACTGGAAATTTTGTTTGGATTAGAGGAAAAATCAGTAATTGGACCCAAGGTACTGTCAATGCTATTAGTGTAAACAGGTAAATATATCACTATGGCAAAACAAAATATCAATGTGGGAACTGCAGAACTAGCCGGTGATGGTGAAAGTATTAGAAATGCGTTCACTAAAATAAATGCAAATTTCACTGAACTGTATGCTGGAGCTGGAAATGGGTTGACTAATGGTGCGTATACTGTTACCCTAGGATCCGATGGTGTGTTGACATTGCCTGCATCTGTTGGCGACATCAAGCGTGACGGCGTTGGGTTGTTTGCGTCGTTAGTTTTTACTACAAACAACATGTGGAACGTTGACCCAAGTAGAACTGACACATACACTGCTAACGGGAGTGTGCTCAAACCTTTTAAAACTATTGCGGCAGCATTGGCCTATATTGAAGCAAAGATTGCCGACACTAGTTTGACAATTAGCATATCGGGTGCTGTTGTTGATAATCCACAGTTTATTTTCCTAAAGACTTCTATCACAGAAAATGTAACACTGACTCGTGGAAATATTTTTATTGTGGGCGATACACCAGATGCTGGACACGTACCTATTTGGATCAACGGATACATTAATATTGTTCCGGCAGACTCCGGCGGCAACGCCATAAACGTCAATAGATTTGGTCTATTTCATGTTGCTGTCAACCCCAACAGTACAAATCATGCTATTCAAGTGACTGGCGCCAATCCATCAAAACTTTTCCTAGAAGATGTATACTGCTATCAAGGCAATGCTACCAAGAGTTGTGTTTATGCCAATAATACTGGCACTGGCAGCAGAGTGGAAATGTACAATTGTACCATGGCTAGAGCCAGTGGCTCTACATATCTAATAGACATTCAACGTGGATTTTGTAGCATAAACAATCTGGAAACCAACGGCATAGGACAAGTACTTAACATGGCAAATGATTCCACCGGCAACATGCTGAGATGTGGAATAGAAGCCAACACTGGTTCTGTTGTTACTCTAAGTGGCACAGTACAATGGGGCATGGGTGTATGTATTCTTACCAACACTGGCACTGGTGCTAATACTCACGGTGTTAGCATGAGTGGCATGGCATCCATGCAGTTTGGCGTGTGTACATTTAACATACCGGCCGCGCAGGCAACCAATCGTGCTATCAACGGTACTGATACTAATGTGGTATTATACTCTGGTCCAATATTCCAATATGGTTCAAATAATAAGATATCCTCAGCGATTACGTTATTACCGTTAACAACAACATTCACAACGGCGACATAGGTTTATTTAATACCCTGCTCAGGCAGTTTCACACAAGTATCCCAATTTAGACAAGATGTGATATTTTTCACTATATCAGGGCTAGGTATCTGCAACCGCTAATTTTTCAATTGGGTAATATTGGATAAATATTTAGTAGAGAATCTATTGTGATTCACCACGATCAAAAGGAAACAATATATGTTGTTAGTAGAATTTTTTGGACAAACAATGAATGTAAACAAGCATCTTCAAAAAAATCGTCAGGACAGCAACATTGATAACGAAGTGTTTTGGTTTTTGATTGACAACGACAGATTGCACAAGCAGTATTTTCACTCTTTGGCAAAATATATTTTTAATCAACTGCAACATAAAGATATAGACAAAGCAGCTGATGTCAAAAAATTCATGCCCATGGTTAAGAGTGGCTGTTTGGAGTACTACAATGAAAAAAAATTACCTGGGCATTTTGAAGACAATTTTGATAAAGAGGCTATGAAAGATCTATGTGACAAATTGTATGATCATTACATTGAAGATATCAAAAACAAACAATACCAAATAGACTTATGAACCTGTATGATTTGATCAAAAAAACGCCACTAAAAGAGGGAGGTAACGTATCCAGTCAAAGTCCTGGCTGGCAAGGAGTACCAGGCAAACATCAAGCACAAGAATTGGATCTACATGTTCATGATCGTAGTTATGTACAAGATGTAGTAAGTCAGATGCTACATCTAATTAATGATGCATTTGCTCGGCAATTCAAAGAACCGCTATGGCATGAAAATTCTGTAGAGACTCAAAAGTTTTTAAGTGGCAGTACTTTTCAATTCATGGATAAGAAAATTTCTGATGAAGATTTTATTCGTGTTAAACCAAAAGTTGGAGATATTGATACCCAAGCCCCAGACAAACATGCCAATACCATCAAACAATTTTTACAAAATAATTTAGGCAAAACACTTGGTACAGCAAAATTATTGGGCTACACTCCAGGTAATAGTCAATGGGTCAGTTTATGGGAAATTCAATTAAAAGATTTACCTGTAAAGATACAGATAGATTTTGAATATGGCGCACATGATGAAAAAACTGGATTACCAACAGAATGGCAATCATATAGCCATAGTAGCTCTTGGGATGATTTATCTCAAAATATCAAAGGGGTATTTCATAAATATTTAGATCGTGCATTGCCATATACGCATACTAGTACAAAATATGTAGCCAGAGTTCTTAAAAGAAGTACAAAAATTAGTGATGACCCAATTACTGATAGTGATTATAGTTTTGCTGTCAGCGGACCGGGCGGTGGTGGACTAAGTCAAAAATATGTTCCTTATGTAGATCCTGCTACTGGCAAACCTATGGAACGTGATGGCGTACCGGTCATGCAATTATTGGAACCATCTTCAAGAAAGTATGTACAAAATCTTAAACAGCAATTTGAAATTTTCTTTGGTGCCAAACCCAATGCTAAAGATCAACAGTTAAAAAATAGTTTTGTTGGTACTGTGAGTTTGGCCAACAAATATTTAAATGATCAAGAAAAAGTTGAACTGTTCAATAGATTTCTTGGCATCTGTTTTGAGCCTGGTAGTCAAATGATCAGCAGAGACGACCCTGCCAAAGACAGAGATATCAAATTTGCTGCCATAGATTGGATGCTTGAACACATTAACTTACCCAATTCACCTGCATTAAGACAAAAAGCCATAGACACGGCCATGGCTTATGAAAAAGCCTTTATGGATAAAAAAACTACCAAAACTTCATCCTCGGTGACTGAAGCTGGTGAAGAATCCAATCAAGTTAAAGCACAACTGCGTAAAGGCATGCCGCATTTGAGAGATTTGAAACCAGCAGATTTTTTGGATCTGGTGGACGAGCTGCGTAGCGAAGGTGGTCGTTTCAAATTGCAAAATATACCCCTCAATGTCAAAATTGATGGGTTTGGTGGAAGATTTGGAAAAAATGCCGATGGTAAACCTTTTATGGGTACCAGTCGGACTGAACCAAAATATGAAGCAGGGTTTGTAAAATATCATCAAGAAAAAGGCACAACAGATCCAGAAATTTTAAATCGTGCTGCTAACTTTGACAAGTTGTTTGATGAAATGATGAAGGCTATCAAAGTAGCTGATGCTAAACTAGGCTCTGACTTTTTAAATGATCGCCAAGTTACTTGTGAAGTATTGTTTTTACCTTTTGCTACCAAAACAGAAGAAGGGCAATTGAAATTTGTAGGTATTGAATATGATCAATTACCTAAAGGAGTAGATCTTGTACTAGTACCATTCCGTGTGGTCAAAGCCAGTACTGGTGAAGATGTTGATAACGCCGATGAAGTTATTGATAAATTAACTGGACTAGGTCAGAACGGTAGTGTCATGTTCATGAGCAACAGGTTAGCACAACAAGAAGCCTTGGATGTTACTGAGATTATCAATGTGCTAGATAACCTTGACGAATTAAAAAATATTGTAAGTGATACTGCAGGTAAACGAGATCGAACAAGTGTACAGTTACGTAGAGAAGTTGAAGAAAAATTAAAACCAGTTCAAATTGAATTGGAGCAAGCCATTGACAATGATCCAAATATTATTGGTAAGGATATGCTTGGGCAGGACTACGAAGGCATTGTTATTAACAGTCGGTTGGGCCCTATTAAAATTACCAGTCAAAGACAAAAAGATATCATCACAGCTAAAAACGCAGCCAAAAAAGCAGCTCGATCTGAACATAGTAGAGAAAATATTAATAAAACTGCGGTAGTGGCTATTGGAAGTTTTGTAGGCCATATAGGTCACGAAGAACTTTGGGACTATACTGTTAAGAAAGCAGAACAAGTTGGTGGCGACCCTTATCTGTTTATTGGAAATGCAGAAGGCAAAGACGATCCTATTCCTCCTTCAGTTAAAGTACAGACATGGCATAAACTATATCCAGAATACGCTAAGAATATCAGCACAGTACAAGAAGGCGGACAGCTAATACAAAAGATCAAACACGAATTAATTAATCCACTACCAGGTAAACCTCCACGCTATGATAATATTATTATCATGGTTGGCGAAGATAGAGCAGGTATTAACATGCCTAATGCTTTAATGAAAGCTGTGAACAAATTCCAAGGATATGAACACGTTAAAGTAACGCTTGATGTTACTCCACGTGGAACTGGAATCAGCGGAACTGCATTACGTAATAGTCTAAAAAATGATCCTCCAGAGGAAGCATTAGCCACATGGTCCAATGCCTTTGATGTAAACAAACTAGGTGTTGATTGGATCAAACACTTAATGGATTTGACTCGTAAGGGCATGGGAATTAAAACAGATTTGGTTATTAGAGAAAATTGGGAACATGAAATGGCCTCTGCAATTCTGAAATTAATTGAAAATCAATTAAGATGAAACAATACAAAATAACTTCAGAAAATATCAGTCAAAATAGTCCTGATGATTGTTATATCACACCCGAAGATCCTATCAATGAATTAAAAATTGCCAGTTACATGGACGGATTAGGATCACAGGTTAAACTAGCTGAATATCGTCAAAAAACTTTGGAACAAAAAAAGTTAAATAATATAGACAGGTATGGTATGACCGGCAGTGAAAAAAGCGAATATATGAAAAAAAATAATATTCGTCCAGGTACACCCGCTTGGTTTGAACTATGGAGAGGTACGCCTACTAAATTATGAGAGCAATAGAATTTATTATTGAAGATACAGTTTTACAAAATCAATTTGATATGATTGAAAACATGGTCAACTACTGGGCTGAATATCATGGAGTTGATAGCGATGAGATATGGGAAGATTTGGAAAATGTGAATGACGAAGAATTGTTGAGCGAAGCAGAAGCATGGCAAAAATCATCTGGAAAAAATAAAAATGGTGGACTTAATAAAAAGGGTGTAGCTAGTTATAGGCGTAGCCATCCTGGTAGCAAACTACAAACTGCTGTTACTACCAAACCCAGCAAGCTCAAACCAGGATCAAAAGCAGCCAAACGTAGAAAAAGTTTTTGTGCTAGAATGAAGGGTATGAAAAAGCATAGAGCTGGCGCCAAAACCCGTCGAGATCCTAACAGCCGTATAAACAAAAGCCTACGCAAGTGGCATTGCGAATAAATATTGATATGGAAAAACTACACCAACTTGCTCGAATCGCATTTGCCAGCGAGTTTTCATTCTACATGAAAACCCACGCATTTCACTGGAATGTAGAGGGCCAAGATTTTTACGAATATCACACATTGTTTGAAACCATTTATCAAGAAGTATTAGATAATATTGATGATTTTGCAGAAAAACTACGTAGTCTTGCAATCTATACACCTTATACACATCAAACACTTAGCATGTTGAGCAAGGTAGAAGATGAAAATTATGTGCCATCCAAGAATCAAATGGTGCAGGAACTGTTGATGGACAACGAAAAAATGGTCATCATACTGAAAAAATGCTATGATGCAGCTGAAGAAGCTGGTGAACATGGATTTAGTAATTTTTTAGCTGAACGTATGGATGCACACCGTAAACATGGTTGGTTTCTTAGGGCCAGCACCAAACAGGACTAAACATGAGAGCAAAAGAATTCGTAATTAACGAAGGTGCAAAAGCACACGGTACATTCAAAGGTATTGGTGCAAGTGCAGATCTAGCATTGCCAGGTGTATGGGTGCAAAGACAATTACGCAATACTGATCCGTATATGCAATATCGTTATGGGTTGGCCATGGCAGCGAGTCGTGCTGACGCAGCTGGGCATATTGAGTTTGAACAAGAAAGTGGATGGGCTGAAAATTTAACCATTGTGGGATACACAGCCCAAGATGAGGAAGTAATTAAAATGGCTGATAAGCTAATGGGTGTTACAGGCACTCAAGTTGCAGATAGCGCCAGCAGAGAATCACCAGGTGTAAACTCAACAAGCCCTGTGTCCAATTGGAACAACAAAAAATGAACAACGAATTCAAAGCCAAACAATTCAAAGACACTACAGTCTATACATTGGAAAGCGTCACAAGTGGCGTCACCAGTGCAGGTGTTGTGGCCAGTAATAGTGTAGCAATAGGAGGCGTTCAACAACGTCGCTCCAAGGATAGCATCATTGTTCAAGACTACGAAAAAAAAATTGAACCTACAAAACCAAGAAATTTTGTTGCTAAGAATGCTAAGATGGGCGGAGCCGGACAACATAAAGATAAAAAGAAAGCTGAGAAACAAGGCGATGTAAAACACAAGAACAAACAATTTTCAATAGACGAGGATCATAGCACAGTTGGTATGAATGGTAACCCATTTGGCATGCACAGTTATGCCACTGCTGGAAAAAACACCAGTCGTTGGAGTGGTCAGGGTCGTGATGATTCTGTGCATGAGACTCCCATAGAGATGGATCCCTCAGATCCAATGAACCCCATGATTTATGGTCATGGCGCCAACCCTGCTACACTAAAATATCGCATGATGAGAGCTACAGGTCAATTGAAAGACCTAACACAACGAGCACAAACAGCCAGTGCTGTAGAATGGGAAATGATTGCCAAACAGTTTGATGAATTGACCATGAACATTGAACAAATACGTCATGGCATTGATGAACTGGCCAAAAAACGCAAAAAAGGTGGCATTGGTTCAAGAGGTATTGATGCCCATATTGGTGAAGAAGTTGATGAAGGCTGGAAGTCAGCACTAGGTGGCGCGGCCCTTGCAGGCGCAATGGCACTAGGTGGTGGCGCTCGTGCTCAGTCATCGGGAGAAGACTTTTTACCAGATATTGTTGCTCATGTTACTTTTAAAGTCAATGGTAATACAGTTACCAAAGATATTAATCTAGGAACCAGTTTTAAGTCTCCAGGTGACGCATCAGCTGCACTAGAAAAATTTTTGAAATCTAAAGGTATTAAATTCTACGAGTTTAGCCTTGAACGCAAGGCCAACAAAGATTCTGACTATATAGAAAAAACTCCTGTATCAGCCACGGGATCAGGTTCCATGGATAGCAGTCCAGCAAAAGCAGTTCCAGTCGGCGGTGATTACATGGCTAAAGAAGGTGTGGCGGAAGAGTGGAGCCAAAAGTACAAGAGCAGTATCAATTGCAGTCACCCAAAAGGCTTCTCACAAAAGGCTCACTGTGCTGGTAAGAAGAAGCACACGGAAAGTATGATGACCATGGAAGCGACTTGTCCAGATTGCGGCATGTGTCAAACGCACGGCAACTTGAATGAAATCAAGAAAGGTGCTAAAGATTCAAATGGGTTTACAAAATGCTGGCCAGGACATCATGCTGCTGGTACCAAAAAAGGTAAAAATGGCGGGCAAGTTCGTAACTGTGTGCCCAATGAAGGTGTCGTGGAAGGCCTGCTTGATTATACAAGAAGACAACAATTAATTCAGTACTTGGCAAAGAAACTGGATTGGGAAGTGAATTATTTGGAACTTGCCAGTGATCCTGAACTTATCAAATGGTATAAAGCTGCACAAGCAGGCAAAGATCCAATGAAAGCAGAACATGCAGATCACTATATCGAATCGCTATGCACAGAACTATCAGAAAAAATTCATGCCAATGCTCCAGTTAGCGCATATATTGATGATTTCATGAAGGCAGCAAAGACTCCAAATGCCAAAGGTCATCATCAGTTTAAAAATAAAAGTGCAGAAAAAATAAGACAAATGGCTGTAGCAGCCAGTTATAGTGCCAAAAATCCCAGCAAAAAGAAAAAATGAGATTACTAGAGTTCTCAGATAGTGATTATGAAATTCATAATCGAACCAAACTGGATCAAATTCTAGTTGAACTCTGTCACCAAATTATCAAAGGAAAACAGCATGATCCTATAAAATATGGGATGGTTGCGGCCTGTGTCTTAGACCCCAAAAACCGCACTGTATTCGGCATTAACGAGGCAGCCGAAAATAATAAAAGACGCCACGCAGAGAGAGTTGCCATGGATCGATATGTTGAACAACATGGAGAAATTCCCAAAGGCAGTATTATCATAACCACATTAAGTCCGTGTAATGAATACAACACACATATGGCCGACGAACGTTATGGAGAAAGTTGCACTGATATCATCAACAACAGCATGGTCAGAAAAGTATACTGCGGATACCAAGACCCCAGTCAGGACAACGAGCATAATGAATACACTTTGGAACAAACCAGTAATAGTGATGTTAAAGAACTTTGTAAAAAATTTGCTGATACATTTTTGGATAATGCACACAAAAACTTATCAGAAAACACTGCGGCAGGTATCACCAAGGCGTTCAACAACCTAGGCGATCCTGTGTTTGCCAATCTGCAACGTGTGGCATTGTTGGCTATGCAAGGTAGACAAAGCGAAGCCGCTGGTCGACTGCAAACAGTTATCAAGGATGCTGATCCTGCTGTGCAGAAGAAAATTACGGATGCTGTGAACAACATCAAGCCTGTGACCATAAACGGTCGTGTGGCAGATTCCAGCACACTAGACAAAAGCAAACAGCACAATGACTGGATCATAAACACATTCATTCCATGGGTGCAATCTTTATTGGGTCAGCAAGGTGTGGCGGAAGGAAAACAAACTGTTACTGAGTATAGAGATAGGATGTATCAATATCTCAAGAGCGTTGTTCCAACATGGCCAGACTATATTGTAAAAGATTGGCTATATGCTAACTATGCAAAAGGCGAAACATATAACAAAGAAAAAGGTTGGAGTTTTGCAAATGTTGGAAAAGATATTCCAATGATACTAAAGGACATGGGATTGAGTGTTGATACCAGGTGGCAGCTTGTTCCTAATGTGAAGTTTACAATGGACATGTGGGGACCAAAAACCCTAAAACGCTTGCAAGCCAGGGCAGGCGGCAATGCTAAAAGCGCAGATCCAGCAGTACATATACCTGCTAGAGATGCCGAACGTCATGCTACTCAAGCCGCACTTGCAAAGCAACAAGGTGGTGTAAGAAAAGAACCTGTTATTTTGATGAAAACAGCCGATGGGTATGAACTGTTAGAAGGGTGGCATAGAACAATACAACACTTTGCTATGTACCCAGATGGTTATATAGGTCCGGCTTATATAGCAGTGGCAGGCACTGTGCAAGAAAACTTCCACGACGGCAAGAATCCTGAGCGCAAAGGTCTAGCCAAACGTGTAGGCGTCAACACCAAAGCGTCAGTGAGCAGTCTACGCAACACAGCCAAACATTCATCAGGTGAGAAACAACGTATGGCTCACTGGTTAGCCAACATGAAAGCTGGAAGAGCAAAAAAATAACCAATAATTGTTGACTTACACCTATATATCCTTTACTATAAGTGATAAAGGAGATAGATATGAGTAAAGCATTTGGTGCTCCCGAACAAGCAAAGATCAAACAGATTGTGGCCGAAGGCGTCACAGTCATGCAGGAAATTCAGGATCTTACTGAAGGTTTGAACGAAACTATTAAAGCAGTGGCTGAAGAATTAGAAGTCAAACCCAGCGTAATCAAAAAAGCAATTCGTATTGCACAAAAAGATCAGTGGGATCAGGTATTCCGAGAGTTTGATGATCTTGAAACCATTGTGGACATCAGCGGTCATGCTCACATAAGAAAAGACGAGCAATGAATATATTTTTCAATGCAGCCAATGATGTGTATCAGTGGATCAAAGATGACTACAAAACATATCCTTTTAGATTTTTTATTGAATTCATAGCATGGGCGATTTCCATTGGTTGTGCAATAACCATGGCAGTCACTGTGCCCAATCCACCATTATTAACTTTGTATCCAATTTGGATTGTTGGATGCACATTGTATGCGTGGGCTGCCTATACTAGAAAAAGTTTTGGCATGCTGGCCAATTACGCTTTGATTGTTTGCATAGATACCACTGGTCTTGTTAGAATGTTGCTTTCATGAAAACAATAAAACAAACATTCACCCCTATTTGGTTTCCTAATTTTCCTTTGTGGCAAACCAAACTATCTGATAAAATTTTAGATACCGTAAAATTAGAAATAGAGAAGATACAATCAGACTTTGATAACTCAGTAAATTACAATCGAAATTTAGTAGGAAATTTAAATCATTCTTATGAACTGATAACCAGTAAACAAAGACTTAAAGAAATAGCTGTACCCTTAGTCAAAGAATATATTCATGCCTACAGCTACAGAATGCTTAATAAACAATCAATTTTTGAATTAGAATTGGACCCAACCTGGGTAAACTTTCAAAAACGCCATGAATTTAATCCACCGCACTCCCACAGTGGTGATTTTAGTTTTATAATTTGGATTGATATACCTTATCATATTGAGGAGGAGTATGCTGTTGCTCCAGGTTCAAAATCTGCTGACTTTGTGCCAGGGCATGTGTGTTTTCAATTTTTAAACACACTAGGGCATATAACAAGCTTTTACATCCCAGCTGATAAAACTTTTAATAATACCATGCTGATATTTCCAGCAAGTTTTACACATTACGTGACTCCATTTTATAGCACAGACAGCTACAGGATTTCAGTGTCGGGAAATATAGATATTGTTCAGGAAGTTTCATAAATAAATCTGAGAAAGGTTGTATCAGCCATAAATGATAACCAAGGTATTTGGGAACCAAAAATCCCATAAAGGAAAAGAATAAATGAGCTATTGCGATGCCATCTGGAACCGTGAAACAGACATAGTCAATGTTGTTGAACGAGACCCTATCAAGGGTAGAGTCTACAAAGAATATTCCGCCCGGTATGTATTTTATTATCCAGATGCCCGAGGAAAATACAAAAGTATTTTTGGTGAAAGTCTTGCCAAAGTTTCTACTAGGACTTTCAAAGAATACATAAAAGAACAGCGAATCCACAGCAACCACAGACTGTATGAAAGTGACATCAACCCTGTATTTAGGTGTCTAGAGGAAAATTATCTTGGCAAAGATACTCCCAATTTGAATGTGGCGTTTTTTGACATTGAAGTGGATTTTGATCCAGAGCGCGGCTATGCAAGTCCTGATGATGCATTTATGCCAATCACTGCTATATCAGTACATCTGCAATGGTTAGACACGTTGATATGCCTAGCCGTACCCCCAAAAACACTCGCCATGGCACAGGCACAAGAACAGATTAAAGAATTTCCCAACACTATATTGTTTGAAACAGAACATGAAATGTTAGACACATTTCTTAATTTAATTGAAGATGCAGATGTGTTAAGTGGATGGAATAGTGAGGGTTTCGATATTCCGTATACTGTAAATAGAGTTATCAAAGTGTTAAGTAAAGAAGATACACGCAGATTTTGTTTATGGAATCAATATCCTAAAAAAAGAGAATACGAAAAATACGGAAAGAAAGCAGTCACTTATGATTTGATTGGTCGCGTACACTTGGATAGCCTTGAACTATATAGAAAATATACTTACGAAGAACGTCATACCTATCGACTAGATGCAATTGGCGAGATGGAAATTGGTGAAAACAAAACAGTGTATGAAGGAACGTTAGATCAGTTATATAATAATGATTTTAAAAAGTTCATTGAGTATAACAGACAAGATACTGCATTGTTGAATAAGTTAGATAAAAAATTAAAATTTATCAGTTTAGCCAATACTGTAGCCCATGAAAATACGGTATTGTTACAAACTACTATGGGGGCTGTGGCTGTTACTGAACAGGCCATTGTTAATGAAGCTCACCATCGAGGCATGATGGTGCCCAGTCGTCCTAAAAGAGATCCTAATGTCAATAATCAAGCCGCAGGTGCCTATGTTGCTGTTCCTAAAAAAGGACTTCATGATTGGATTGGTAGTATGGACATTAACAGTTTGTATCCCAGTGTAATTCGTGCATTGAATATGGGCCCAGAAACTATTGTTGGTCAATTACGTCAAGATTATACTCGAGAAGAAATTGAAACCAAAATGGCTAAAAACGGAGGCAAGTTTGCTGAAGCATGGGAAGGTAAGTTTGGTAGTAACGAATATGAATTTGTCATGAATCAGGATCGAGTCAATGACATTATTATTGATTGGGAAGACGGACGTACTGATGTCATGAGTGGTGCTCAAATTTATGAATTAATTTTTGAAAGTAATAATCCATGGATGATCAGTGCCAACGGCACAATCTTCACTTATGAAAAAGAAGGGATTATTCCAGGATTATTAAAGCGATGGTATTCGGAGAGAAAGGACATGCAGGCCAAACTCAAAGAAGCAATCAAAGCAGAAAATAAAATTGAAGAAGAATATTGGGATAAGCGACAACTGGTAAAGAAGATTAACCTAAACAGTTTGTATGGTGCAATTTTGAATTCAGGGTGCCGATTTTTTGATAATAGAATTGGACAATCAACTACACTGACTGGTCGAGGTATTGCCAAGCATATGGCTGCTAAAATAAATGAAGTAATTACTGGGGATTATAACCATACTGGTAAGGCCGTTATATATGGAGATACTGACAGTGCCTATTTTAGCGCATATACATCATTGAAAAATGAAATTATCAAAGGTGAAATTCCATGGTCTAAAGATAGTATCGTTCAACTTTATGATACCATTGCTGAAGAAGTCAATACAACATTTCCACAGTTTATGCTGGATGCACATCATTGTCCAAAAACTCGAGGAGATGTTATTCGAGCTGGTCGAGAAGTTGTTGCTATCAAAGGTTTATTCATTACCAAAAAAAGGTATGCAGTTCTTTATTATGATAAAGAAGGTAAACGCAGTGATATAGATGGAAAACCTGGAAAAATTAAAGCCATGGGGTTAGATCTTAAACGCAGTGATACTCCCGAATTTATGCAACAATTTTTGGAAGAAGTATTAACTCGAGTACTAAACGGCGCTGAAGAACAGGAAATTCTAGATATGATTACTACTTTTAGAACAGAATTCAAATCACGACCTGGCTGGGAGAAAGGTAGTCCCAAACGTGCTAATAATATTGCCGCTTATCAAGCCAAAGAAGAAAAAATGGGCAAGGCCAATATGCCTGGACATGTCCGAGCAGCTATTAACTGGAATACGCTAAAACGCATGAATGGAGACAAGTACAGTCAACAAATTGTAGATGGCATGAAGGTAATTGTATGCAAAGTTAGACCCAATGCACTAGGCTATACCAGTATTGCGTATCCAGTGGATGAATTAAGATTGCCCAAATGGTTCCAGGAATTGCCTTTTGATCATGCAGAGATGGAAGCTGTAATTATCAATAACAAAATTAAAAATCTCATCGGAGTACTGGAATGGCGACTGGAAGATACTTTGGATACCAACACATTCTCATCATTATTCTCATTTGATTAAAATAATCATTGACTTACCATGCAGATCTAAATAAACTAACTTATAAAGGAAAAATATCATGCAATCTCTACTGAAAGACATCGTCGCACACACAAATAAATTGGGTTTTCTCAATATTGTGAAAATCACAGGTGACAAAGACAAAACTTTGATCGACAGCATGGCTGAAGATCGTACTGTTATCATGTACGCCGAAACAACAAAACCATATCCTGAAATGGCTGGAGTATTTGGCATGCCACAACTGGATAAACTAAGATACTTGGTTGAGGGTAAAGAGTATCAAGAAGAAGCCAAAATTGAATTGACCACAGGTCAACGTAACGGTGTTGATGTACCTACAGGTTTGCACTTTGAAAATGCAGATGGCGATTTTAAAAACGACTACAGATTCATGAATCAGGACATTATCAATGAAAAATTGAAGACTGTCAAATTCCGTGGCGCCAATTGGCATGTGGAAGTAAACCCCAGCATTGTTGCAATCAACAGATTTCAATTCCAGGCAGGCGCTAATACTGAACATACATCATTTTTGGCAAAGACTGATGGCGATAAGCTAATTTTTAGTTTTGGTGATGCCAGTAGCCATGCAGGCGAATTTATATTTGCCACAGGTGTGACTGGTAAAATTACCAAAGCATGGACATACC
>Ga0209085_1000873_pt1 | contig 20334 bp, 29 predicted proteins | sample C_131016_EF_Meta_FD_187310 | JGI IMG/M metagenome (GOLD analysis project Ga0209085, IMG submission 187310) | Freshwater microbial communities from Lake Croche, Canada to study carbon cycling - C_131016_EF_MetaG (SPAdes) (version 2) | ecosystem: Environmental > Aquatic > Freshwater > Lake...
TTTGGGCTTTCAGTTGGGGCACTCCTCCAAAGATAGAAGGTGGATCTTTCAGTTGGGGCACTCCTCCGAAGATAGAAGGCGCCTCATTTGTTTGGGGAAGTCCTCCAAAAATAGAGGGTGGATCTTTCAGTTGGGGCACTCCTCCAAAGATAGAAGGCGCCTCATTTGTTTGGGGAAGTCCTCCGAAAGTAGAGGGCGGATCGTTCACTTGGGGCACTCCTCCGAAAATAGAAGGAGCCTCTTTTACTTGGGGCACTCCTCCTAAGATAGAGAGTGGTTCGTTCTATTGGGGTAGTCCTCCGAAGATAGAAGGCAGTTCATTTACTTGGGGGACCCCTCCAAAGATAGAAGGAGCATCTTTTACTTGGGGTAGTCCTCCGACCGTATCGGGAAGTTTCACATGGGGAGAAGCGCCCAAAGTAGGAGGAAGTTTCGAATGGGGCAGTCCTCCGACGATTAGTGTCACTTGGGGCGCGGCGCCGACCGTAGAGTGCGTGGTCACTGTGCAATGCCCCAGCAGTTCGCCGGGCGCACCATTCCGAAGAGGAATGACCTTGGACGAAAATTTCGTTGATGACTTCAATACACAAGATTATGACATAGAGATAAATGATCTAGGGATACCTTCAGAAATAAAGATAGTGGTTCCTAAGTTCCCGGAAATACAAGTAAAACATGACATACCGGAATTCATAAATATAAGATCCGATCTTCCGGAAAAGATAGAACTCTATCAAGTTGACGCTCTTCCCAAAGAAATAAAGATTATCAATGAAGCCGTAATACCACAGAGCATAAAAGTTGATGCTACCGAAATACCTAATTCTATTAAACTAGACACAAGTTCCTTGCCGGGAATGATAAGCCTTGTGCCAATAGACCTTCCTTCCGTTATAAGGATTGATGGATCCGAAATACCGGAGACCATAAGAGTTGTAGGCATACCTGACTCAATTGAGGTAAAGATGCCAAGCGAAATAGTCGCTCGCCTTGAGATCCCCGAAAATCTTGAAATACCTCTCGTTTACAAGGGTGGACCTGTTCCGATACAATTTGACGCGTCAAATCTTCTAGGCGGCGACGAACAAGCTTGCTTCGCCCTTGTCCCTTGCAACAAAAAATGAGAATCAAGAAATTTAAGAATAACGAGTATGTCTTGGCTGATAGCGTGTGGGTAAGGAATCTCTGTCTCCCAGCAAAGCCAATAGACATAAATCGCCTAGGCGACGGAGATTTACAACTTTTTTTAAGTAATGAATGCTCAAACCAGAGAGTTTCCGGAATGACGATGGATGACGCGGACGACTTCTCTATGGATAATTTGATAATTATGTCAGATGGTTATGGATGGAAAGACAAGCAGAAGATACTTGCGTCGATGCCTAACGCGTTGTTAAAGACAATAGGTGTGAACGGCAGCCTTGCAAAATGGGATATGGTCGGCAATGATGCCGAGTTTAAAAGAACAATGACATTCTACTTGATCAATAATCCCTATCCAGAGGCGGTGGGTTTTTTGCCAAAGAAGCACAGATACTATCCAAACTTAATTGCTTCGACAAAAACCAATCCTAAGTTTTTTAAGGAATACAGAAACCAGCCCTTTTTCTATAAAGCATCGCCGGATGTTAATTATTCTGGCATAGGTAGCGAAGAAAACAACATGTGCTTGGACGATTATAGAAACCCCATATGCGCGGCCATCAGTTTCGCATGGAAAAAAAGAGTGAAGAGACTGGCTCTTTTGTGCTGTGACGAAGCGTTTGAGGACGATCGTCCAGGCGCAATCAAAATGAAGAACGGACTATATCAATATCCTCAACAGATAATGTGTCAGCACATCATAGACAAGCAATTGCACTGGCTGAGAAAGGCGGGAGTAAAGACAGCAGATTGCTCTTCCGGAGTGGAATATGAAAATGCTGCGTATATAGAAAAGGACGAATTGCCGTCTTTTTTTAGCAAGGAAAGCAATGAGTGATTTTTTAAATTTGAACCCAGACAACTTCAAAAAATGGATGAGATCACAGAGTGACTTTGATGCGAGTATGGATCAAAGCTTAGAGGGGTCTCCCGTAGAGACAAAATTTTCTGCCAAAAGGATAGTGGACCATATGATTCCCGAGGAGGGAAGGGTTCCGAAAATGGCAAAAGAATTCGTCGAGGATGGGGGGTCGATAAAAAAGGTGGATGGAGACGAATATTTGATAGAAGTTAAATCAGGATCTTTTTACATACACAAGAAGTACGTCATCGTTTAGTGTCTGAATTTCTTCTCAACATAGTAGAGGACTCGGTAACCAAGGCGTTTTTGTTGACAGAGGTCGCTAATTCAAACCCTGTGAATTGGCTCATAGGAAGACTTGAGTAGCCCCGTTTTCTCAATGATCGCTTGAGATCTTCGAAAGAATCAGCAGACTCGAGGTATAGTTCGTACATCATCCTGTTTTCGTAGGCCTCCTTGGCTATTTTTGCGGATAATTCTGGTTTTAAGTTTAGTTTTTCTATGTCAACTACCTTAGTGGCATAGACTTTTTGCCCGAAGGGTAAGGCGCCTATGACTTTCATTCCTTTCTTGTCTAGCCTTGCGAGGTATACATACAAACTACTTGCCATTGATTAACTCTCCTAGAACCTCTTCCAGAACTATCTGAGCATAAATGTCCATGTCGCCGAACTGATCTAGGAAGGCCTTCATAGCCTCCCCGACGTCGTTTTCTACTGTTTCTTTATCCATGCGAGTCCTCCTATCAACCTAGTGTGCTTTTGACAGAAGGCATTAATTCGCCGGATGTCTGTACTATATACTATTGCTTTACAACTTAAAAGAGGAACTATGAGTGTTTTTAGAGTGAGACTCACGAATTCTAGACAAGGCCTTCTTGATGTCCATGACAATCAGAGAACGGCATACATAACGGGACCCAATAGGATAAACAGAAAATTAAAAGACGGAGCAACCTTCGTCGACTGCAACTACTGGAAACGCTTTGCGTACCCCAACGTCCCGCTGGAGGAGGCTTTTATAGAGGTGGTGGAGGACGACGGCACGATATACAGCGACAAAATAGCTGGGAACACGTACCCGAAGGTATATGACTTGGTTGCCGCCGTGGGGTCTACCTACGCAAACAACAAAGCGGACATAGCGGGAGATTCCAAGAGTTGGGCTCTTTTTGCTCAGATAACCAACAAGAGCGAAACAGATGGAGTCAAGGTCAGACTTAATGGATTAAATTCGGCCATAATAGACCTTGCCGCAGGAAATACACAAGTGTTCAGCGTGGGCGACATAACGATAGGAACGATAGAAATAGACAACACCAGTGGGTCAGCAAATGTTCCAGTCCAAATACTGGTTTCTGTGAGTTCTATCGGGACTTCCTAATCCCTCAAAAACAATAAAGTTGGGACTATTATAAACTGGTGCTTCGCACCCAAACAACGGAACGATTCATGCCAAATTTGATCAAACAAGGAGAGGCGAGGGTAGTAACAAAAAATGGCGAAGTTTTTGTGAACATAGCCTTGGAACTCACAATAAAATTGGACGGATCAAATCTTCAAGTATTGTCGGGAGCGGGAGTAGGAACTGCTTCGCACGCAGCGAAACAAGAAGAAGAAAAAATAGACTGGGCGATTCAAGATTTCACACCCAATAACAAGATAAAATTCGGAAAATAAGGAGAAAAGTATGTCAGCACGTGGCTTCGATTGCGGGACTTATAATTTGGTTTGCTGTAAGCGCACAAACGAAAATGAATTTTCGTACAAGAGAGAAGTCAACGCCTTCTTGCAGATGCCCCTGGAGAACCGCTTCGTCTTTAACATGATGAAGAACGCTGGCGTTCCTCTGATAGAACAGCCCGAATCAAATCTGGCGTATGCCCTAGGTGAGTCTGCGGTGAATATGGCGTACACCATGAACCAGATAGAGTTGAAGCGGCCTATGAAGGACGGCTGTCTCAATCCGAAGGAAAGATATGCCCAGCAGATCATGAACGTGATGTGTCACAGCCTCATAGGAGAAGTGGAGGAAGAAGGCACGCCCTTGTATTACTCCGTTCCCGCTAACGCCATAAACCAAGAGACAGACGCAGATTACCACGGAAAAGTTCTTGAGGCGATGTTTAAATCATATAGGAGCGAGAAAGGCTATTCTGTAGACCCGCACCCGATCAACGAGGCATTGGCGCTTGTATACGCAGAACTTTCAAACAAGGCTTGGACCGGCGTGGGAATATCCTTCGGAGCGGGAATGGTAAATCTTTGCTATGCAATGTACGGAGCCCCTATATTCCAGTTTTCTATAGTAAACAGCGGCGACTGGATAGACAAGATGGCCTCTAAGGCATTGGGCGAGGAAACAACGACCTATGTCAACAAAGAGAAAATGCACGCGGATCTGACGGTAGAAAACCCCGACAGTCTAGTGCAGCGCGCAATAAAGTCTCAGTACGAGATTATGATCCAACACACCGTATCTGGTATAAAGAAGGGTGTGGAAGAGGCAGGAAATAAGGCTCGTTCGGAGCAGCCCATAGACATTGTTGTGGCTGGAGGAACGAGCATGCCCAAGGGCTTTGATGTTTTGTTCCGAAAAATCTTGGAGCAGTCTAAGATTTCTATGAAAATCGGAGAGGTAATAAGGCCGAGCGATCCCCTCTACTCGGTAGCAAGGGGTTGTTTGATTGCAGCAGAAAACGCGAAATGAAAGAAAGAGAGAAAAAATGAAAAAGACAGTAAGTGACTTGGGTGCCGGTGCGTATCTTCTTATGCACGGGCACAAGGTCGTGGGGCGGCAAGGTAGGGATTTTATATTTGAAGTCGGCGATCAAGAAGAGACGGAGTTTGAGCAACGCAAACTCGAATACCTCTCGAGCGAGTTCCACAGATTTGATTCTTATATCATGTCCTTGAAAAAGATCGGCGAATACAACCCCAGATGAAACCAGAAGGCCTAGACTACTTCATCGGCAGAATCTGCACGATTTTCACAGTACCAACAAACAGAGATTTCAAGTCAGAAAATCCGCAGACATTTCCCCAGCCTGTATTTCACTACTTCGTCGGAAGAGTGATAGAAATAAGTCAGAAGGGAATTTTTATTGAGCAGTGGAATAACAAGAAAAAACTACGCACTTTTTTCTTGATGGATCATGTAGTCTCAATATCTGAGGAGGAGATACTTGATCCTTCTAGGCCAGAGGACATGGAGTTGATAGAAGAGTACAAGAAGGCAAATCAACCGATCAGAGATGCAGCCAAGTCGGAAAGTAAAAAAAATAACGAAGAGCCCGAAAGTCCGTATGTTGACATAGACTCCTTGGAGAGCATGGCAAGGGATTCAAAGATCAGCCAATAATGCTATTGATGGCTATCTTCGTGCTTTCCCAGTCACCTCCGCCGAGGGAACTGTTGTACTGCTTTTCTTGCATCTTTACATAGCCGCGAAGTATTTTATCGCCCTTTGCCACTAGCAAGCCGTTCCAGTCCTTGTACTCTTTGCATGGTCTGACATAGTGCACTCTCTTGATTCCTCTGGAGAATAAGAAATTGGCCATTTTAGGAAGAGCTTGGCTTCCGGCCTCGTCGGCATCAAGGCACAATACCGGAATGTATCCATCAATCATCCTCATTTGGTTTTCTGTCAAGGATTTGCCCCCCAAGGCGGCCGAATAGAAGCCGCACTGGAATAGGGACATGGCATCAAACTCGCCCTCTGTGATGTATATTTTTTCGTTTTTGCTAGGCCATTTTTGGACATACAGAACGTCGCCCTTGCCGATTCCGAGTTCTTTGGGCGGTCCTAGGTATCTAAGGTTAGTTCCAGGATCGCCCACATATCTTCCGTTATAGTAGATCAAAGATCCCTTGTTGTCATAGTATGGGATGACTATTCTGTTCTTGTACCGTCCGGAGGTGCATACAAACAAGCCCTCTGGGCTTATCTTGCGACTCTGAAGATATTCAAGGCTCTGTTTTTTCAAATAATTAGAGGAGGGCAAATCGTCAAACAAGTAGCAACCCGGAGGAATTTCTAAGGAGTTTTTTTCCTCCGGTTCGTGTGAATCTTCGTTGTTCTCTTTGGAGGAGAAAAATTCATGAATCTGCCGTTCCAGATTATCTAGACTTCCGCCGGAGGAAGCGCCCATAGTATCCACGGCTTGATCGTACGAGCATTTGTCGACCAGCATGACTAGTTTTAAAAGGCTTCCCTTCTGGTCGGATTTCCAGCAATGGTAAACGCCGTTTTCTATTTTATTTTTCCCTCCTGATGGATTGCACCACAGATGGCGTTTGCGATCCTCGCAAAATATAGAGTTAACGAGAATTTCATCACCCTTGACGGCAATGTCGTCAAATCTGGATTCGGCCCAAGAAAGAAACTTATCAAAATCGATTGACATCAGTGTACCCTTCTGAAATAATCCTAGACTAGAGGAATAAAAAAATCAATGCTGATCCTCTGCTAATTGCATGAATATAGAACACATCTCTGTATCTCGGGGCAAAACATACGATCAGTGCCCCTATTTGTACAAACTGAAGTATCACGAAAAGATCCCCAACCCAGGCGACGAGCAATTCTACTTCGTTTACGGAAAGATCGTCCATAAGATAGCGGAGCAGCATGTTCAAGAGCGCGGAGCAAGAAGTTTAAAAGAGGTATCTAACGACGTACTCAAGGGAAAGATAGAAATAGAAGATGGGAAAAAAGCGCCTCCGTTACCGTCCGACTACAAGAGAAGGATGCCAGGGCATATTCGGGCGATAGAAAATCTCAACAAGAATATCGGATGCGAAGGCATAACGGAGCATAAGTTCAAGTACGACTTGGATCCTCCGAATGGAAAGTTCGTAACCGGATTTATAGACAGAATAATCCTCAAGGCCGGGAAGGCTTGGATCATAGATTACAAGACGACTAAACCTGGGCCTTTCAGAGAGAACAAGCACAGTATAAAAATCGATCCGCAGTTGAGGATATATTCTAGGGTCGTGCAGAAAGAATTCGGAATAGAAGCCGCGAATATAAAGGCGGCGTTGTATTACTTGGAAGGAGAAGAACTGCTTCCGGCCTCGTACAGCGAAGAATCCCTAGTCAGTATAGAACGTGAGTTATTGGATGTTTATAACTCAATAAGTTCCCACGATCCAGACAAGGCCTTCGGGAATACGGGCAATCACTGCAATCGCTGCGAATATCGCGGAATGTGCCCATTTTTCAGAAGTGGAGGATCGAAGAAAAGAATATCTTGGGACGGGGACTTGAAAAGTCTTTGACCGTCCCAGAATTTCAAAACAAAAGAAAATTAGGCATTGGGATGAAGTTCTCATCCTCTATTCTTTTATATCTATCCCAGTCGTAAATCGGCACGGACTCCAAACACATCCTCTTTTTCAAAATCCATTCGTGCTTATTCTTGGAAAACACGGTCTTTATGGAACTAAGAGGGGTAAAAAATCCTATACCGGTTCCATCCAGTTCAGAAGTTCCCCAACATATTCCCACGAGTTCTCCCTCATTTGTCAAAAGACCTCCACCAGATCTTCCGGGCCTAGGGCTGTTTTTTTCAGTGACTATATCGGGATCATTAAATTCAAGGATCTTGACTTCATACCTTGCAACCTCAGAGCCTCCATCGCATCCCAAAGAGTTCAAAATAGTACCTTTTTTTGCCTCGAAATTCGAGGCAATTGGAAAGAATTGAGGCTTCCAGTCTGGGTGAAATCTTAGGAGACTAGAGTCAAAACCTCTTTGATTACTCCAGAACAGCACTTCGGCTTCGTACGATTGCACTTGGGGGAGTTTAACACCGTTCTTGTACCATGTGATTATCTGGGCCTTACCAGGCTTATTGCGGTCGTAGGGCTTCTCCCCTTGCCAAATATGGCCGCAAGATATGACATATGCCCAATTAGATTCTTGGTCATAGTAGCATATGGTCCCCGACCCAGAAGACGATTGAACAGATATTTTAACCGAAGCAGAAAGAAACTTATTGTATCGCTCATCCCTTTGTTCTTTGGGTGGCGAAAAGCCCACGGGAACGGCAGAGTCCCTCAGTATTGGATGAACCGGAACTTGGGAATATGCCGGGTTGGCACTTATGATTAAAAACGCTATAATACAGAAGACAATTGAAATCCTTTTCATTGTTAGCCTCCATGCTATAAGTATATACCCTAAGAAGAAATGAATAATTTAGCCCTATTCGTAACACATAGCGTGTTTTTAACCGAAGAACAAATAAAGTCTCTATTAGAGCCCAACGGATGCGTAGAGGTCGTGGGTCATTGTGTTCCGGTCTGGGTAAACGCTAAAACGGGCAACACGACCGAACCTGCAAGTGAGGTGTTCTGCGTCTACAAACTTCACAATTCCGGAAATATCGCGCAGTTGAAGAACTTAACAAAAAAGGGATTTGAGATATTTCTTCCCGGAAATGGAGATTGGTCTCCGCCGGAAGAACTAAACTTGGAACGCATGTCTTTATGGTCCAGCGAAGAAAGAACGTTGTTCCTCAAGGAAAGAGACAAATGGTGGTTCAATAATCCAAAGCCGCCCTCGGCAGATCAGTTGAAGAACGGCTATTTGAGGTTTGAAGTGAAAAAAACCAAACAAAGAACAAAAGGAATTCAATACTCAGCCCAGCACATTGTGGAAATAGCAGACGTGAAAAGACTTCTCGGATCCCTAACAACTTGACAATGCCATGCCCATTTTCATTGTAATTGTCTCTCCATCTTGAACAGTTATGGTCTTGCTGAGCGGTGCGGAGGAAATAAGAATGTTGCTTGTTCCGTAACCAACGTTAGTCGTGAGAAAAATGTTTTTAACCGGACCCCAAGCTCCGCCGACCGCCTTAAATAATATAACGGGGCTGTTTGCTTGACGGTGTCCTGAACCAGTGGTAACGACATCAAATCCGTTGGGTTGAACAGATTGTCGTTCGTATGCGTTGTCCGTTGGCTCGAAGCCAAATAAGGAGCCGATTCCCAAGGATGGATCAAACGAACTCCTAGAGTCCAATCCGATGTAGTAGCTAGAAGGCACGGGCGATCCCGCAAAAAGAATCTTCAAGATCATTTCTTCGCCGGCGTAATGAAGGATGTTTTTAACATCATTCTCCTCGTAAAGCGTTTCGCCGTCTCTGGAGAGGTGCCTTATCTCCAGCACCTTCATTATGCCGTGCCAGTCTTTCATTTTTTGTCCCTTTATTGATAGGATTCCGTCATATATAGGAATAACAAAGGACAAAAATGAATCAGCAAAACGACCCTATGCCTCTCAGCCAACTTCCGGAGTACATCAAATCTTTAAAAGAAAGCGGGTCCGTGGGTGACGGCGTGGTTGTAGACATGGGGATGATTGTAAGTGACGAAAAACCAAGAAATTGGTTCCGCCGTTCTGCGTATGGGATAGCCGCTTGTTTGTTTTTGGCTGCCGGGACGCTGACGTTTATGGCGTCCAAAAGTATCAAGATCGTTGCGGAGAAAGGCGTAGGCTACCAAACAATAGCGAATGTCGTTGCAGAAGGCGGCGGACACATAGTTTCCATGAAAAAAAATGATGACAACACTTACGAATTAAGAGTGCTTTCGTTCAATCGAATGAGTTCTTTTTTAGATAACCTACGGAGAAAAGAAGGTTTGGAGAGGGTGGAGGCAAAGTGAACTTTAAAAAATGGCTCGTGGAAATCGGCGTATCGGGCGGATTGGTCCCACCGTTGGAAAGTCCCACGGAATACGTGGGGGCATTTGCAGATTATCGAGGCAAAAGCGAGGCCGACCCGAAGAACCAGAACGGAACACTACCGCCAGTTCCTCAAAATAAGGAAAAAGGCATTCCGATAAGACGCAAAAAAACATTGGTGAAGCCTTGATATATACATCGACATGACAAAAGACCAAATAAAACAGCAGATAAACGCGGTCGTAGACAGATGGGTCAACGATATCATCTCTAGCATGACGACGGGCAGACCCGGAGTTCAACCTAGGGGCATCTGGGATAGGCTGAAGGGGACCTTCTATAACTTACGGTATGGTAGGGACGATAAAAAAAACAATCCCTATTATTGGCAGAATCGTTTTGGAGACGATTTGGGATCTCAAGCAGAATCGTGCAGCCCAATAAACTTAACTCTTTCGGAATATAATGTCTTGAGGTCTGCTGTTGGGGCGACTGAGCAGATTATAAATGAAGTAGATAGTTCGGAAACTGAGAAATTGCGTCTAGTTCAAGTTATAAGAAGGGCGGCAGAGGATTTGAAAAGCAGACTTCATTCGATTCTTGATTCATGGGAAACGTCCGATGACGCACCGTCACCAGCACCGGAAACCAGTCCCTCGCCCAAGACGGCGCCAATAAGCCCCGAGCCGGGCGAAGAGGAGCCGGTAGCGGCGGGGACAGCGCAGACAGCATCTACCGCACAAAGCGCACCAGAAGACAATCCGGCGGCTGAAGAGCCAGAACCGGCGGCGGGAACGAAACTCGCCACTAAAGATGCGTCAAAACCCAAGGACACAAAAAAGACCGATATAAGAAAAGCAATTCGCGAGGCTATAGCGGCTCGAAAGAGCGCGCCCGCAACACTGACGCCTCAAACTTCATGGCTAAACCGAAACGGCAAGATTATGCTAGAAAAAATGCCTTGGGTCATAGCTTGGATTTCAATATTGCCTGATACAGACTATGACGACGACAGCGTGGAAAAAAAATTAAAAGATCCAAATAGAGTTGGAATAAAGTTTAAAGACAGTTTCACAGGGCTTTGGAAGAAAGAGGGCCACAGATCATTGATCAGTCGCTTCAGACAAGCTGTGAAGTACCTTTCAGATAATGAATTCAACAAAATCATCTCTGAACTGACCGGAGGGGATGTTGTAGACATAAAACTGCCCGAAAAAACTACTTCGGCTGTCGCGGAAAAAGATGAGCCAAAGAAAAAGACACGAACAAGGAAAAGCGTAGCGACAAATCTCCCAAAGAAAGAGGAGGACAAAGAATCTAAGCAAACGGTCGCAAGTCAAGATACACAAAAAGAGCCTGCCGGCCCTCCCGAAAAAGAAGAAGATAAGGAATCTAAACCGGCGGCCGATCAAGAAGCGAAAGAAAAGCCGATTGATTCGGTGACAGCAGAAGAAGATCCCGAAGAGGAATTAAAAAGATCGGAGGCAAAGAAACAGGACCTACTCAAGAAATTGTATGAAGGGAAAAATACAAAAGAAATTATAGCGGCAATTTACAAGTTGCTTGAATCGGCCTATGAATTTTTAGGAAGAGATAAATCAATAGGAAAGAAACTAAAGGGTTTTATAGAAAGACTGACGGCTCAGTATGATAATAACAATGAGCCACTCACCGCCGCCGACGGCAGTCCGCTGGTCCGCCGACAAGACCAAGATAGCAAGGATAGTTTAATAGTAGCAATCAAGAATGGTGAGTTGTTGAAAGACATATTGAAGGTGATAGGCTCAGATAAAATTCAAGAATCTGATTTGATAGGATTCTTAAATTAATCAATCGTCGTCATCGTCCCAGTCTTCGTCCTCATCCTCATCCTCATCTTCGTCCTCGTCTTCATCTTCGTCCTCATCTTCCCAGTCATCTTCATCATCCCAGTCATCATCTTCATCGTCCCAGTCGTCGTCGTCCTCGTCCTCATCTTCCTCATCTTCGTCGTCGTCGTCACTTTCCAATTCTTCTAAATCGTCTTCGTCATCATCTTCTTCGGAGGCTTCTTTCCAATCCCAGTCGGTGATGCCATCTTCGCCTTCTTCGACGTCTTCGTCTTCATCGTATTGATGATTTTCCTCGTCGTCGTCTAGTCTGCCTTGCAGAGACGAATAGTCGTGGAACCAGTCATTTCCATAAATATCTTCAACTTGACTCTCAAAATCATCACGCATGTTCAAAAGCCTCCTGTTAATACGCATTCTAGTGACGGAACTATTATAGTCAATCCCAGAAACTCTCGGCGATTATATATCATCTTTAAGCCAAAAATCTTCTTTGAAGCCTATTGTTCTCTATATACCACATTTTTCCCTTGCCTATGGAATTCGATATACCCAAAAGGCAAGCGGCAGCGGACTCCTTGATTTGTGTTTCGTCCGGGCCTATTTCGGCCGTGAGATTGCCCTTATTGTCAAATTCATAGTACTTGTCATTAGGAACCTCGATTTCAAAGTCGCTACCCAAAGAAAGTCCCGAAACGATGGGAAGTTCGCTAGCCTTCATAAGTTTCTCGCCTTTGACGCAAACCGTAGTGATCTTGCTGTTTTTAAAGACATTGTCATTTTTTTTGAGGTTTCTAGCCATGTTTTTCCAAGAAATATTAGATAAGGCCTTGACACCTTCGTTCTTTATGAGTCCCCACTCTACAAACACGTCCTTGACAATTTTGGCATAAGTCGCCCCTTTAGAAGACGCGACTGCCACCATAGCCATTGACACGTTGGAGAAGTAGTCCGCAACTCGTCCGGTGTTTGGAATCGCTTGGGCCATTATGGAGAACGAGACATCGCGAGCCGTCTTGGCCGCCGAAATAGGATCCACCTTCAAGGATCTCTGTTGTTCGTAGATGCGAACAAAAATCTCGTACCAAGCAGCAGAAAAGACCCTTCCAAAACTATGGCACTCGGCGGCAAGTTGATTGTTTGGGGCGTCCTTAGGAAGGCTAGCAGGGTTTATGTATTTGAATTTTTCTAAGGCAGGATCCCTTAATGAATTAGGCAAACAAGTTCTGTCTTTGGAGATTTTGCTGATCAAGATGCCGACTTCTTCGGCAAGTCTAGATATAACGTTTGATTTTCTTAAGTCTCCATTGTTTTCTTTGAGTGCGGCGGCTAAGGCAACATCGTAATTCATCATGTTGAACATAGCGACTATATCAGAAAAGGCCTCGTGAAAAGACCATATTTCCAAGGATTGGACGCTCCAGAAATCTGGTCTCATAGCGTCGAGAATCGCATGGCCCAACTCGTGCGTCACGATGTCTTGCGAGTCGCCAAAATAATAGTTTTTGCCGTCGTGTCTGTAGTAGAAGAACCTGAGGGATGCTCTATCGTAGTAGGCATTCAAGTCAGATCCGGCGGTAGGAATCACTTGAAGAAGACTTGTGGCGGCCCAATTCTTAACCGGGATCTTCAACTGATTTTGAACTTTACCTATGCAATTGCCCACCGATATATGGCAATTAGCAGCCCTAACCTCGTCTTCATTTGTTGGAACAGGATTAAAACCCTTGACGCCATACTTCAATAAACCTGGCTGGGGGAGAGTCATGTTTTCAACAAGGCTTGGTGTCGTCGGATCGTTGATCTTGTATTTGCCCAAAAAGCGGGCAATATCCGTATGAATCCTTTCAAAAGACGACAGCTCAAACATTTTCTTGAACATGCAACCTCCTTGTTTGTCCTAAATATATCTAGATATTGACGATCAAAATGTCTAAATAATTTTCAACAATGCGCAAAAACCAAGAGGCAGAATTACAAATAAAGTCAATGATAGGCGAGAAAGAGTTGCGCGAGTATAAGAACTTCGCATTCAAGGACGATATGTTAAAGTTGGCGGTTGGAATAATGCTAGGCAACTCATTTAACAAAGTTGTATATGGAATATCGGACTATCTCGTAATGCCTTTGTTTACCTTTCTCTTATCCAAGACTGGCGAGGGGTGGCGAGAATGGACTTTCTCCCCGACAAAAGGACTAGATTTTAAAATCGGGAACTTTTTCGGAGTGTTTGTTGACTTCATACTGATATCGATACTAATCTACTTGCTCTATATTAAACTGGTCGGTCGGATCGTTGGTCGCGAGGCTCCGAACTTGAAAGAGTGCCCGCACTGTTGTGGGAAAATTAATGCTGCGGCCAAGAAGTGTCCCTTTTGCACAGGAGATATAATTGTCGAAACAAGAAGAATTGGAAGCAAAAATACGGGAGCAAAGAACCGTAGAAGCAAATAAGAAGGGCTTCATCGGCCAGAATGGCAAGATAGGGACAGTTCTTAAAATGATGGGCCAGCCGATAGTCTCTCACTCGGAGGGCGGGGCGTATGTGGACACAAACTATTTAGAAGAATCACAAGAAGAGAGTCCTTGGCCAGTCAGCACCTCGGAATTCATGAATAGCATTCCGGTTATGGATCTAGACGGAAACGTAAGGCCTGAAACAGACGAGTGGGCACAGATTAAAAATCCGGTCTCTTACGGTGTCTATAATGTGGGATGGCACTTTGACGGACTCAGTAGAGGAATGCATCTCGAGATAAAGTACGACGATGCAGAAGCAAAACTTGTCGTACTTCACAAAGGCTACGTCGTTTATAAAGAGATAAAAGGAGAAATCGTATCCTATGTTCCGAAGGATGAATGGGAGGGATGGATAGAAGTGCTGTACAAGAAGGCGAAGGAAATACAGAGAAGAAAAAAAGAGATTGAGTTTGAAGATCAAGTCAAAGAATCCGAAAAAATAAAGGCGAGTTGGTGGGCAGAGATGAAATCTAGATGGGGGCTAGAGTAAAAAAGCAAGCCCGGATTTTGAAGTCCGGGCTGCGGGATAAACGACAGAAAAATAAGTGATCACATCACGAAAACGACGTAGGCCAAAACCAAAACTTGCAAGACCACCAAGGCAGCGAACGCGTACAGATCGTAGCGCTTTTTGGAATTGATCTTGTCCTCAACAATGAGCTGCATAGGCGACTTGTCAGAGGAGGGCTTGACAGAGTACAAACTTTCGGCTCTTCCTTGGTCGCAACAGACTCTTTCCGAGACTCTGCTTACAACCTCGCCAGTGACCTCGTCGAAAGTCTCAGTGTCTCTATCGCAGACACAATAATGCTCGATAACACGCTGGGCCAGTTTTTTCTGGGTCTTGGGTTCGACAAACACCTCAGTGACCTTTGTCAAAGAATCGGGTTTGTTTTCAACCTTCTCGGCCTTTCTTCCGTCATCAAGTGTAAATTCAGACATTTTCGTCCTCCTTGTTTTTACGCCCTATATCATTTATTTAGAGGAGGAGCAAAAGAAAAAATTGGATTTTGGTACAAAAAAACCCTCCTGGCGCACGCCAGGAGGGTTGTGGTTGTCCGAATTACTTAGATCAAGCGCCGTGAACGATCAGATCGGCCAGCGGGTGCTTGCTAAGCGTGGACTTCATTCCGTCCTTCACCGAAGCGATTTCGCTCTTCTTGAAGGATCTGATGGGTGCATCCTGGAGTCGGGCGCAAACGACGTTGCCCCGACGCAAGACATAACCCCTCACCACATTGCCCTTGTTCTCAATGACCGCAATGGTCGTGCGAATGGGCTTGCTGTGGGTTCCCTTGTAGCAGAACTTCCAGACGGGAAGGTTTCGGACCAAACAATAACCTGTCGACATGTTTGAACTCCTTTCATAAAGTTCAGGTAATCAATCATCTTCGAGACATCTTATCACAATAATCTTATGCGTCAATAGCATTTTCTAGCATTTCACGTATGTTGTCAGCATCAGATCTGCTGTCCATTATCTGGTCTTCCAAGAAAAGTTCTACATATTTGCCATCATCCCTATCTTGCCCGCCATTTTCTTGCAAAGAGGAGGCTTGCTCAATCCTAGTCACATAATTGTTCACAACTTGGTCTTCCATCTCTAAAGCAGCAAGCAAAAGTGCCTTAGGACAAGAAAGTCCATCCTTGAAATAAGCCACCAAATTGGGAACTTTTGCGGCCAATTCCCTTCTGGTGATTAGGCCTTGGATGACTTTTCGGAACTCGTTCACATGCTTCATCTCGCCCTCAGCTTGTTCTAAAAAGAACTCGCTCAGTTCTTGACGGTGCAACCCCTTAACATTCGTGGCTGCTTGCATGTAAAAATGCCAGTGGCTGTATTCGTTTGCCAAATCTTTGCTCAGAAGAGCCACAAATTCATCAATACTCATTATTCATTTCCTTTCTTTATAGAAAACATAGGTTCGCCGGCATCATCGAATCCGCATATGTCCACGGATCCCATGATATAATTTTTCCAAAGTATTTGGCCGATTCGGATGCTACCGGCCCAATTTACGACCTTGGTGACTTTTTCCAATTCCGTTATTCCGTTTTTCAAGCAAGCGGAGATGATCTCGTTCGTCTCATCCTCAGATAGGGAAACATACTTATTTTCAAAGTCGTCCCAGTGGAGATCGTCGGCGGGTATTATGTTGTTTAGAATGTATTTATACATTGGTGACCTCATGGCCGCCAATGTTATTTGTTTATGCGGAATCGGTCAATATCAAAAAGTTTAGTTGTATTCCAACGTTCCCAACCTTGCTTCGTGAAGAAGGCTGCCGTGGCGTAAATAATGCCTCCTAGGGCGGATTTTAAAATCCAAAATGTGGCGACACTTGAAGTGAATAATCTTTTGTTGCGATCATCTTGGTTTTTCATGCGAATATGTAGATGAACTACATATAATACGTTGATGAAAAATGGAAAAAATCAGATGCCCGAAGGGCTGGCATATCCGACAGAGTCCTTCGAGGACTTCTATTTTAGGTTCAAAAACACAAAAGAAATGGTCCGGGATCCGGAATGGGACAAAATCTATTCTTCGTTCTATGAGTTGAGCCAGTACGAGATGGACATTCCAGTCGGCGAGAAGGTAGAAGACTTGAATTCCTTCTCCGCCGATAAGCAGATAGAAGAAGTCATAAAGTGCGCAAAGAGTTTTCTCTACTTCTGTCACCGGTACGTGAAAATATTGCACCCCAAATTCGGAACCATACCATTCGTGCTCTACAAGTACCAGAGGAGGGTCATTAACGAGTACGACGTCAATAGGTTTAACATGATATCCAAGTTCAGACAGGGAGGATTAAGCACCGTAACTGTTCTCTGGGGTTTGTGGAAGTGCATGTTCCAGAAAGACCAGCAAATATATTTCTTGTCAAAGACGGACAGGGAGGCGCTCGCCGCCGGTGACATAGCCCGCAGAGCAATGGACAACTTCCCCTATTGGATGTACGACAAAAACAATGCAGACATAACCAAGCACGAAAAGAGTTTTAACGACGTAGGATCAAAAATATGCTTTTACACGCCAGAGGCGGCTCGTGGTAAGTCAGCCACTTACATTATGATAGACGAGGCCGCCTTCATAGACAAAATGGACGAACACTGGAAAGCGATGTATCCGGTGATCGCAACGGGCGGACATATAGAAATAATTTCTACTGTCAACGGGTTGGGGAACTGGTATGAGGAAACATATCACGAGGCCCAAGCGGGCAGAAACTTTTTTAACATCATAGATTTGGACTACTGGGAGCACCCGGTCTACGCAAATCCGGAATGGGCCGAAGCTATGCGTGCCAATCTCGGAGAGAAGGGCTGGCAACAAGAAGTCTTGAGAGACTTCCTCGGGTCCGGCGACACCTACATCTCCTCTAACGTCATAAGTCAATACGACAGAGGAGCCAGAAGCACAGTGCCCGTAAGAACAGCCTTCAATAAATGGACCAACGAGTCGCAGCAGAAACAACAGTGGGAGGAAGGTGCTTTATGGATATGGAAGGAGCCAATGGCCGGTCACGAGTACATAATCGGAGTCGATTGCGCGGAAGGCGTGGGCAGAGACGGGGACAACTCATGCTTTGAAATAATAGACGCCGTGAGCCTGGAGCAAGTGTGTGAATTCTATAGCAACTTGGTGCCGCCGAACATATTTGCGCAAATAATCAACCAAATCGGGATATATTACAACACGGCCACAGTAGTCGTGGAAAACAACTCGGTCGGAGGTGCGGTACTCAATAGCCTAAGCAACGACATGGGATACGAGGCTGTCTATTATGAAAGTAAAAAGTCATCCACGAAACTAGGAATCAAGATGGGGCCGTCCAACAGACCAATATTCTTGGAGGCGATGCAGAACAGACTAATGAATGGGACTGTGAGGATAAACAGCCACCGTCTGGTCAATGAGCTTAAAACATTCATATACAGCCCGCAGAAAAAGAGAGCCGAAGCCATAAAGGGAAAGCACGACGACGCCATCATGGCATTGTGCTTAGCGTTGTATGTGAGAGATGAAAGGATTAGGGGTATGCCCTTAAATGTAGAATATGTCGAACAATCCATTTTAAAGAAGGGAGGGCCGATGGACGACATAAAAAAAGAAGTGTTAGAAGGTGGTGTTTCAGACTGGTTCGAGATAAAATCGCCAAGCGACAACTTCTCTATAGACGAAAAGCAAGATATGAGAAGAAACAGCCCGATACTCAAAGAATTCGGATGGTAAAATGAAAAACGAAGAATTGAAAAAAATTATAGGAAGGGCAATCGAAGCGTGCACGAGTCATCACATGCAAGGTGTGAAGAAACACTTGATTGTTGCTATGCGAGAAGCGTCCGTAGCCGAAGAGAAAATGGATAGAAATAAGTCATCCAGAGGCGACATCAATAAAAATTGGATCTTGGACTTGGCTTCGAGATCTATGAAGAACATGAGCAAGACCGAAGTGGGCCGCGCTCTAGTAAATATAGAAAAAATGATAGCAGATGAAGAGAACAAAAGTAGAGAATCAAAACCTAACGAAGATATTTTTATGGACTGACGTGGGGCTACCAATTCAAACCGATCAAATATCCGACGCAAAAAGCGATGGCAGAAATGATGCCTACTATTTTATATCGATGTTCCATTAATATCATTTTCTATTCTTTTGGTGGTAGTTGAGCAGACGCTGATCGCGTTAATGCTTTCCTTCTCATCTAATTCATTTGTGGAGTCCAACACCAGAGAACTACCAACCCAGTGCCCTATTTCTTCATGCGATCCGTCTTTTTGGTGCTTGAGTAAAACATACTTACCCAAAAACTTGATCTGGTAGTTTTCAAGGACATAGTTGGTGGCCTCAATGAGGCCGAGTCTGTAATTATACGGGATGTTTCCCATTTTTTCTCCAATTGTTTGAGTAAATGACATTATAGCAGAGATTAGGTCGCGAAACAACATGTGACGCTCGTATATATCATTAGAAGGTGATCCATAAAACAAGGAGGTTTTAAATGGATGCAAGAAAAAGGCTGGCCATGGCAAGGGACAAAGCCGATGCCTTAAAGATGAGAGCGGAAATAATTTCTGCTAATGCTGAGATTCAAAATCTTGAAGACAGAACCTTGCAAAACTCTTCCGCACTCGTGAAATATAGACAAAATTTTACGATTCCAGCGGTATGGGTTCCTCAACAAGGAATAAGAATCGCTAACATTCCACAGATTCCTGCGGAAAAAATAACGAACTTGAATACATATATTCAGGCCAACACTACTAACATAGATGGTGGAGACCTAGATGCGATTTAGCTAAACTTGTATTAACTCAAGGAGAAAAAAGAATGGCAGCAGAGACAATCATTCAGATACGCAGGGGCTTGGCGGCTACCTGGTCAAGCCTCAACCCGATATTGTCCGCGGGTGAGATGGGTTTGGAGACGGACACAAAGAAGATGAAGGTTGGCGACGGCTCCACAGTGTGGAACAGTCTTGCTTACAGGGTCGGTCAAGTAGACAATATTAATTTTAGCGGCAACACGATCAGCTCGGTTGACGCCAACGGCGACCTCACGCTTGATCCGAACGGATCGGGCGCCGTCAGAATTGCCGACAGTGCTGATTTGTACGTGGGCGGCGACGTCTACGCTGGAAACAAGAGGCTTGCGACTTTGGAATACGTCGATGCCGTCAAGCAAGGTCTTGATGTCAAAGATTCGGTCAGAGCCGCAACGACAGCGAACATCACGCTCTCGGGCGCTCAGACGATCGACGGTGTCTCGGTGGTCGCAGGAAACCGAGTCCTCGTCAAGGCCCAGACTGTCGCCAGCGAGAACGGCATCTATGTCGTGGCCGCTGGAGCTTGGTCGAGGTCTGACGACGCAAATTCCAATGATGATGTTACTTCCGGTCTCTTCACATTCGTCGAAGAGGGAACAGTCAACCACGACAGTGGTTGGGTTCTGACGACTGACGGAGCGGTGGTTCTTGGCACGACTGCTCTTGCTTTCACGCAGTTCAGTGGTGCGGGTTCGGTTACAGCCGGCGCAGGTCTCACGAAGAATGGCAACACCCTCGACGTGGGCGGCACGGCCGACAGGATCACTGTCAACGCCGACAGCGTCGACATTGCCAGCACCTATGTAGGCCAGAACACCATCACTACCCTCGGAACGGTTACGACTGGCACGTGGAACGCTTCGGCTGTTCCCGTCGCTAATGGCGGTACGGGCGCGACGGATGCTCCGACTGCTCGCACCAACCTCGGTGTTGTGATTGGCACGGACGTTCAGG
>Ga0209085_1000877_pt1 | contig 20224 bp, 41 predicted proteins | sample C_131016_EF_Meta_FD_187310 | JGI IMG/M metagenome (GOLD analysis project Ga0209085, IMG submission 187310) | Freshwater microbial communities from Lake Croche, Canada to study carbon cycling - C_131016_EF_MetaG (SPAdes) (version 2) | ecosystem: Environmental > Aquatic > Freshwater > Lake...
CAATTCAGCAACAGTCATCATTTTCCCTTTCGTGTTGCTAGTATCTTACACTACTATTATCGACAAGTCAAGAGGAAATCTTGAAAAAATCTTTTTAAACGCAAAGTCTTTAGCAGCAAGGACTTACGGCGAACGCGGCCCGCCCGGCTTTCCCTAAGTCCTTATCCTGTCATGAGTTACCAATAAACCACCAATGACACTGCTGGCAAAACTTCCAGATAACCCCATTATTATCATATCTCCATACCAGAGTATCACACTCTCCACATGGACAAATATCGCTAAGAATTTTCAAGCACTAGCTCCACGTATTTGTTTACCAATTCCGTCACCGATACCTCATGTAAACCAATCAACTCCTTAGCTTTGCTCACATTATGCTTATTTGCAGCAGCCATACGAGAGTTAAAAAAGTTGATAAGATACATCATAGCCTGCTCACGATTCATGTTGCAGGCTTCCACAGTATTCAAGTCTCTAAAGCTTTTAGCCATCTTTACTCCTCGTAGAATCCCATACGACCTTCGGTAGTCCACACTTCTTTACCATTAACGGTAATCAGTCTAGGATAATCGTCGGGATAGTCTTTACTAGGCTTTTCCGGCCTATCCATCTTACCATCATCTAACATCCACCACGGAGCATCCATGCGATCAACCAAGCCGGGAGACTCATGGCAAATCATAAGATGTGGACTCACCATGTCATGTGGAGCATATCGATACTCTCCACACCACACACCGATATACTCACCATAATACCAGATACCCTGACCATCTTCTGGCTGTCGTTCAAAAAAACTAATCCATTCCATTATTTAGTTACCTCAATATGCCACTTTGTTCCACGGAGTTCGGCAGTAACACTCATGCCCAACTTAACCAGTTCAGCCACAATTTCGGCCAACCGCTCAATCTCATTAATATTTAAATAGATCATTACCAACCCTCCGGCATAGGAATCTCTTGGAAGCTAGTATATCTGGTGTGACATTCAACATGACATTCTCCTCTTATAAAATTATTATTTGGATATCTCAATATCCTTCGTAGGAAACCAACCTCGCCAACTATCATTCAAATTTTCTACCATAATAGCAAGCTCACCATGCCAGCAAACCACACTACGCTCTTCCTGAACCACAATAAATTCACCCGGATGCAGCTTAAGACGTTCTTTCGTCCATTTCCGTGCATTCTGTTTTGCAGTAATTTTCATAAGTGTAGATTTCCTTGCGTCAAGCCATTCTACACTACTATTATCGACCTGTCAATGGAGTTTTCTTTAGAGAATTCTTTTTTGACGTAAAGCATTGAGAGATAAGGAGTTAGAACAAACCCGGCCGCCCCAACTTGACGTAAGTCGTTACCAGCGGATCATTTACGCCCCGATCCTATAACCCACCAATACTCCGATATTATGAACCCTTGGAGCAAGGTAAAAACTGGTGGAAACCGTCCACGGAAATCCTCCCTGCAAAGCGATTGTCTGCTAGCAACAGATCGCTCTGGTCTGGCTCTTGGGAACGGTTACTGATTGTTCGGTATCCGGCTGTTATTTCAGCGATCCTACCCGATGAAGGATAAGACACGGCTTTAGCACCATGGTGTTAATTCACTCCATTACCCGATGAAGGATAATACCGGATTGTATTGTCAATGTGGTGGGATTTTACCCACACTGCCCTATGGCGGTCTAACGGACGGTTGTGGTAGTACTCCCGCCAACCGTTGGCTGCTTAACGCTTAACCTACACATTGTATTAGAGCGTGGCAGAGGAATCGCACCCCTATAGATTAGTATCGGTTCCCAGTGCATAACCAGCACAGCCGTCCCCAATAGGTTATCTAATCTAGTCGCTAGACCCACGCATGATTGTATTGTAAAGCAAATAGGGTTGAGCCATACTCGACAGCCATTTAACCGTGGCTCCTTTGATATCATTCTGCCAGCGGCCCTCATCTGCTTATGTGCTAAGTATACATCTATTATCGTCACTTGTCAAGAGGTTTCTATAGGAATTCCAAAAATTTTTTAGAGTTGATGTAACCCTATGATACACAAGCACTTACGTCAAAGTCGGCCGGCCCGCCCTATCCCTAAGTTCTTTAAGGATAAGGACTTACGATTAGTTGTTACTAGCCCCAATAGACTCACGAACCCTAACCACCCCATCTCTTTCAGCAATCTCAAGAGCCTTACAAAAGAACTCAAAGAAAATATCCAGTTCTTGGCGCATAGACTTCTCATCAACAGTAGCAGCGGTCAGCAAACGAGTAGCAAAATCAGCCACACACTCACAAACAGCGTCTCGTTCGTCACTCGTCAACATAATTCTATCCCTTTCTGCCCAATATACTCTATTAAAGACTCTTTGTCAAGCCCCGACTACTGGCTGACTATACCCATCCAGCCCAAATCCGTAGGATTAGGCAGGACAACTATTGGAAATTCGCTCAAGTAGCAAATTCTTCCCATACAACTTCTCTGCCTGACACAAGGCATGGTAGGTACTGTACGCTTCAATATAGCCTACAACCTTATTGCCTTTCATCACCATATAAGTATCAGTATTCATCACTCATCCTCCTCTTGTGTTCCTGCGAACATGGTTTCCCAAGCCTGAGCGTCGATTCCTGTCATCAGAATTTCACGCTCATCAGCATTGAGATAGGGGAAACAATTTTGAATCAACTCTCCGTTGACCCAACGCTGGGCATCTTCAAGCTTGGTGACGATACTAAACTGACTACCGCTAGTGGACAACCCACTGAACTCGATCATATCCACATCATTTACTGTGGTGATCGTGCGAGTTGTACGATCCGACAAAGCATACGGCTTATTGAACATGAACATCTGTTTTCTCCTTTTGATTCCCTGTATTCTACACTACTATTATCGGCTTGTCAAGAGAAAAAACTTGAGCAAAAAAAGATTGTCGTAAAGTGTTGGGGCGTAAAGACTTACGACTCGCGGGGCGGGCCGACCTCGCCCTAAGTCCTTTGGTGTCAAAGGGTTAGGGGTTGGTCAGTTAGTAGGCAGAGACTGCTAGTTTTTAGAACAGGTTAGCAAACCCGCTCTTGAACAAAGCACCGGCCAGCAAAGGCTTTCGGCACTTGGTCACTCGCTCTGCATAGAAATTACGCACCTTACCATCCGCAGTTCGACACGTTACCAGATTGGTAGTACGCACAAACTCAGGATCATTGATACGATATCGGCTCTTTCGATTCAGTCTCTTAATCTGGTCAGCAGTCAGCGTCTGCTTGCCGATCACCTTGGCAAGAAAACGCTCATGCGTTCCATGCAAAGGCTGCTCGTAAACAAAGTTGAAAACCTGACCCTCTTGGGCATTCGCCAAGCTAGCCTTCGATCCACCATAGACCGAATAGAAGACGAAACCCACAACAGCAGCGGCAACAGCCGACAGAATCGAACCAAACAAAATCACATCGTTCATAGAAACCCTTTCAAATTGAAAACCGATCACAACTTCCATACGCCAAGTCTACACTAATTATCGTCATTTGTCAAGCGGGAACTTTAGAAAAATTTTGGTTCACCACCCATTACGGCGACACTCTTCATTCCAAGCGTCTACCTCTGCTTTTTGCTTACGGGTAACTGCCGGACCCTCGCCCGTCAAGTAAGCGTCACGAGCGGCATCATAGCCGTCATCACTATCTTCCATTGGCTCGCAATGTTCCTTGCATCGAGTGCAAATATCACCACGATAAATCAGAACTCCACAGCAATCGCTCAACATACTTCACTCTCTTTCTTGTATACCATCATTCTACCATATATTATCGGCAAAATCAAGGGGCAAACTTGAATCTTACGGAATTGTAAGGATTCTCGTAAAGTGTTGGTAGATAAGGACTTACGACGAACCCGGCCCGCCCCGTCGGCCCTAAGTGCTTGAACACAAAGGGTTTACGACGAGGGAGAGTTTACTCAAAATCAACAAAGATGATCTGAGCATAGCCGCGAGGCTTAACGGTATAACCGTCGCCATAGTCAAGGGTATCAGCCTTAACCGCAGTCATACCAGCAAGAGCCTTAGCCTTACGAATAACGCTACGCTGAGAAGCATTCTTCTTGGGGATAAACTCATAACGATTCACCCAACCATAGTTAGCTTCACCGCCATAAGTATCAGTATGGGTAACAACGCACTTCATTTTGCCAATTCCTTTGCTTTCAGGGTTTCCAGATACAACTTTTCCAACAGATTCACGCGAGCAATCGCACGATTAGCTTCACGTTCCATAAGCATAACAGCTTTCTGGTGATTTGTCAATGGTCTCTTTTTCATTTCAATCTCCATAAGTATCAGAATCGTTCATGTAAATCAATCGAGCAACTCGGTTAGAACAATTATGTTCCTTATCCCAACCGTTTTCGATTTCTGGAGACTTATCGGACAATCCAACAGAACGACGATACTCAATCCACTTTTCTTCGTTTGTCATTTCTTTTCTTCTTCTTTCTTCAACGGGCCACGATAGCCTCTGAACCTTCTCAACTCACCATAGTAGTTACGGCTAGCAGAACCATATGGGGTTTTTCGACGCTTGGTGGTTCTACATGGTTCAATCGGTTTGATTTCTTCATTATCCATTTTTATTCCTCGATTTCACTCACATAACACTCACAACCAAACTCATAGCCAGCCTTACGCTTGGCTTCACTTTCGCTACGACAATCAATAACCATTCCAAGGTGCTTGTTGTCGCTCTTGCGATAGACCACATACATTCCCGTATCATGACGATTATACGGATTAAAACGACCTTCGTAATACCTACTCATTCTTCACTCTCTCTTTCTCTATCTCTTATATCGACATTTTAGCAGATAAAACTTTAGTTGTCAAACGGAAAGTTTCCTTGCAATTTCGTAAGGTTCTCGTAAAGTGTTGCAGCATAAAGACTTACGTCAAATATGGCCCGCCCCGCCAGCCCTAAGTGCTTATGCACAAAGGGTTTATGGCGAGTGTTTAGAATTTTCCTCCAAAATCTGGACTTATCCCAAGTTGCTGCTGAACATCCTCATCGTCCAGAATATCTTGGTCAATCATAAAATCCATATCATTAAAGAACATTTCGATTTCTGGCTGTCCATCATGGGCCATAATAGATGTAAAATCATAGATCATAAAGTAAGCCGTAGCTTGAACCCATGATTCCACAAGCCCCGAATGTAGCTCAATAGTATCTCGATTAGTATAAACATACTCTATCGCAGAACACTTAGTATTATCATCCATCTCATCCCACACGGGAATTTCTTGATTGTGCTTGTTCAGTTCTTCATCCAGCACACCATCTTCACGCCACTGTACATAGTTTTCATATGTAGCTTCAATCATACCCGTTGCAATCTTTCGATACTGCATTGTCCTTTTCCTTTCAATTAGTCGTTATAGGGATCGTCTTCATTATAGTCAACAAATCCCACAGCCTCATCGGCGTGGAAATCTTCCTGATAGTCTAAATCTTCCCCGTAATAGCCGTAATCTTCGTCGGTTCCATGTCCTGCGGAAGCCAACGCAGATTCAGCATCACCATCCATACTATCATCAAACGAATCATTCTCAAATTCTCCAACGGTATCATCTTCCTCAAAATCATCAAAATGATTCTTTCGATTATCTTCGTCGTGGAAATCATTGTGATCATCATAGTTCTCATCTTCGATCATCATATCATCATCCTCATAAGAGTTATCGGGATCAAACAATGGATCAGGGTGGCTCATGATATTAGTCCTTCACGATGGTGATAGTATAAAACAAACCGATATAACCCACAACAAAAGCAATTGCACTAAGCATTAGTATACTCCTCTGGAACAAACTCGTCAACAGCACCAACAACATCGGCCCAATCCCAAAAGTTGACTTCCACACTGGGATCGTCAATCGGCTCGACCATCGGCTCAAGGATACCGGCTTCAGCCATATCGTTCAGAATATCATTGATCTCGTCGAAGTTCAGCATGATTCTGGTTCCTGTGGTTTCCGTTCGTGATGCTGCGATTATACTCTTATTATCGGCCGGTGTCAAGCAGAAACTTGGAAAATTCCAAAATATAATTCCATGCCAAAGATGAAAAATTTTTTAGTTGACGTAAAGTGTTGGTACATAAAGACTTACGCTTCGCGGGGGCGGCCGGACTCGCCGTAAGTCCTTACTGGTGAAGGAGATACGTCAAGCCACATCCTAGAATGAAACACACCCCTAATAGAACATAATCACTGATTTTCATCATTTTCCTCCATATACATGATATTTGACATACTAGCATACAGTACGATACCACAAATGTAGCCAAAAGCAACGCTAATAAAATCAAATTGATACATCCCTGTATCTCCATAGTTAAGTGGTCAATCCCCATATCCTACCCAAAAATCATCACCCTTATCATTCTTCATAAGAGTATAACCCCGACTCCTCATGGCCTCATACTCGTTTATCCTCTGCCACACTTCCCCCACAATAGAGAGAAAGTAGACAAAACCCAAAACTAAAAGCATAACCCCCACCCAAGCCCACACCAGAATAAAAGCACTCATGGGTCAAGCCTCCACAGTATTGGCGACATGGATCATATTCTCACACTGGTCAAGATAGCACGAACGATATTCGGTCAGACCGATTTTCACAATCATCATCTTTCCCTTGGGCTTGTCAAGAACCCTACGAACTTCACCACGGTAATTCTCACCCTTATAATCAAACTCAACCCAATCATACCGCTTGATATCGTCTCTCATACGTTCCTCTTGGTTACTGGTCATCTTCTCTACATCTATTATCGACATTCTACACTGCAAAACTTTAGTTGTCAACCTTACAAGACCCACAGGTTCCGCTGACTAGTCTGACTAGGCTCCGTTTCGACCCCATAGGGTTAGCTGAGACTAGCCAAAGACAAAGATTCTTCACGATACCTACGAAGCAATTCTGTGGCAAGATAGGAAATATGCTGTTTCCTCAATTCGATCATTTCGGGATCAGTATCCCTAGATAGCCTGACCTGTTCAAGCCACAGATTATCTTGCAAAACCCTAGTGGAAAATTCTTTCATCTTCATTCTCTCTTTCTTGTCCTACTATCTTACCAAATTTTTCTGCCGTCGTAAACCCCTATTATGCGGGGGTAGGTTGTGACCGATAATACTTCGCCCACAGTTCATCCATCACGAACTGGACAACACGATCATGAGTACCACGACAAACGTAGTATCCCATGTGAATGTCGAACAGGGCAAACGAGCCATCCTCTTTCGGATGAAATGTGAACCCACACTTGTAGGCATACCCATTGATCTTACCCTTGACAGTCGAAACTTTCGGAGGCTTTCTCATTTTCATTTTCTCTCTTTCTTGTCTTACCATTATACATCTATTATCGTCAAATGTCAATAGGGTAGACCAGAAAAAATTTTCTTACAATCTCGTAAGGTTCGTAGATAAGTTTGGCACAAGATTTGCTAGTGATGCAAAGATAGGCATCGTGCCTATAGAATAATCATTGAATGTAAGTCATTACAGCATAAGCACTTACGTCGAGCCGGGGCGGCCCGCCTCGCTCTAAGTCCTTTAGTAGCAAGGCTTTACGTCAAGTTTTTCGTTTTCTGTATATTCGTTCAGTACCCACCCATACGGGTAGGTATAGCTTAGGGTACAGCTGTACATACTTACTCTTTACCCATCGCTCAGTCTCTAGTGTAACGTCGTACACTAGTGTACAGTCGTTCATTCTTCTCCCTTGAAGCTGAACGGACTGATTTCCAGATGAGCAACCGCACCGTATTGCTTGGTCAGTTCCTCGACACGCTCACGGCTTCCCGGCTTGCCAACCGGGACGATCATGGTATCCTGTCCCCCCACATAGCGGGGGTCGGCCTTTTCCTTGCGAACCTTGCCCAGATTCTTCAGGGCAGTACGATTGAACTTGAGAACCTTTTCGGTCACAACGTAACGCTTGTGGTCAGTCACGCCGTGAACGTAGTCAACGTCGATGATAAACTGTTCATCGCTCACTTCGTGGCGAACGGGAATCGCGATACCCTTGAAAATCATACGGGCTTGACGCTTGGCATTTTCGATGATGGGGAACTTGGTTTTCATGGCTTTCTCTCTTTCTTGTGTGTGTATTATACCAAAATGATTTTATCTTGTCAACCTTACAATGTCGTAAGGTTCAGAAACTCTTTCCGCAAGCAGCTTCCCATTCTGCGGGAGCGTAGCCATTTTCGATTTCAGTGGTCGAACACTCACAGATCACACCACCAAGATTCACCACCCACACATCACCCTCATCGAAGAACCAATTGACAATCTTGCCAGTGATTCCACCCATCCGAACGCTATCACCAATTTCAAACATTCTTTTCTCTCTTTCTTTCTTCTCTATCTCTTATATCGTCATTATACCATGCTCATCTTGAGCTTGCAAGAGAAATCTAGAGATTTTATTGTCAAGAAATTTTGACAAAACTTTTCGTCATTTTCTTTCTCATTGGCATACCATTTGCTAAGTCGTCGTAAAGTCTTATGGGGCAAGTACTTACGTCGAGCGGGGCCCGCCCGCCTTGCCCTAAGTGCTTTAGGGTCAAGGACTTACGTCTAGTAGATCAGATTCATATCGGCCACAACCATACCATCTTCATACTCTAGGCCACTTTCCAGATACCATTCTCCCTTGCGTTGATATACACGCACGGGCGAATACTGGTTGATTCTATCCTTAGTTGTTGCAGTATGCCAACCCCCACTATTGAGGGTAGCACTATTGTCGGGATGAATCTTTACCACATAGGTACTATGCAGCATGATCCCTACGCTACCGTCGGGAAGAATTTCCGCATAGGTATTGTTACCAACCTTGCGAGTATCACGATTAGTCTTACCACGAACCATCTTCACTGCTTCAAAATGTGTCATTTTGTTTACCAGCTTTCGCTGATCATCCCTAGTAATTGTTGAAGAAACTGTAAAATCTCTTTAATATTGTATGTAGCATAATCTACATACCCATCGGGCAGATACCTAGACATATTCTCCTCAGTCGTTTTCATGTAGCATAGAATGGATAGCGTTACCCACTTCATGCACAGTGTAGGTGATAAATGCACAACAGCTAATTAGTGCAGCTAATTGAATATAATCGATCATAGTCAACATGTCAATATCTTTCAAGAGGCGTGAATGAATACTTGTTCGTTTCTCAGTCGGCTATTAATGGTCACGATCCAGTTCTTTCCGCTACCATCCTCACGCATGATACCATTGACAAGTCCCACATGAGCATTACCCTTGGGGTCGAGCACGCAGTGATACTTGCCAGCTCGCATAGCAGAGAAAAGCTTGTCAAGGTTATTCGTTACCGGCTTATAGGCTGTTGCAAACATGTTTTTCCTTTTTCTTTCTTGTTTTTCTATTATAGAGTATCGGCTAGGTTGTTGTCAATACTGTACAAACTATCAGTTGACCGCAAAATCATCCACAACATATCCCATCTCGTCAATCTCGATCCAACCGCCATCATCCATAAAGCCCAGTTCGTCGTCGATTGCGATCTGGTTATATCCGCTCGCACGAACATGGTCGAGAAGATCAGAAGCAAAAGCAACCCGACCAACCAAGGTAGAAAGGCTGGTGTTGTCAAGGAACTCAATCAACTCAGCCACAGTGTTCAGAACGATCAGGTTTTCCATTTTCTTGTCCTCTTGTTGTCTCTTGTTCTTATATCGACATTATACAGAGTATTCTTTAGGTTGCAAGCGAAAAGTTTCCTTACAATTTCGTAAGGTTCGCAGTGCAAATGTCATGCCAATTGCTATAACCTCTTACTACGTAACCACTTACGTCAAATCGGGGCCGCCCGGCAAATTGTAAGTCTTTATAGCATAAGGCTTTACGTCAAGCCTCAATACTCCCCATTATCTTCAATCACTTCCTCTCCGATAACCTCACAGTGTTCACCACAGCTAGGGCAGATACCGTAATCAACTTGGGCGAAAGTCATGTTGCAACCGCAGCAGTCAGAAGTGAAGTAGACGGTAACGACGTTTTCCATGGTTCTTTTCCTTTTCTCTTGTGTTGATTCTATTATACAGTATCGGCTATTCCGTTGTCAATACCTTAGTAGTAAAGAAAATCTTCCAGAATGTTTCCGTCCCGGTCAACGGTGATTCCCTCACCCTCATCACCCATCGGGAAAAACTCTCCAATGTGGAAAGTACCATCGGAAAGCTCGTTGGCCAGAGCCTCAGCGAGCAACTCGCCGCCGATACGAGCAATCCCAACCAAGGTTTCGGGGCTGGTCGAATCAGCACCATAGAGGAAGTTTTCGAGTTCGTTGCGGCTGTTGATGGTGATCATTTTCTTGTCCTCTTGGTTATCGTTCTCTTGTGCTTTCATTATACAGTATTTATCGACACTTTCAAGAGAAATCTTTGGAATTTTTGAAATATAATTTCATGCCAAATAGATATTTTTTTATCTTTATCATAAACCCTTACCACACAATAACTTACATTCAATTCGGCCGAGCATACTCGCTCTAAGTCCTTACCTCGTATAAGGTTAGGGGGTTTTTTCATTTTACAAAGGGCTCGCGATATTTATCAGTAAAGGCCAGGGTGGTACATAAGCAATAAGCGCCCTCATATACAATTAGCCAGTTTATTAGCCACTTATTAATATCTATTTGGAACATAAACTGTCTGAGGCACAGTTAGTACTTCGTATCTTTTAAAAAAACAATGATATCGACGTTCCACCAGTACGTTTTGATAAGTTGTCATAGGAACATACTGAGGAACAGATGGAACCATTGTGACCATCGGAACATAATAGTAGTAATATGGCACTATTTGAATTATTGGAGCTGGTTGATTAACTATTGGAGCCCGATAAACACTTGGCCCCCATCCCTCATCTCCGTAAACACCCCCGTTCAACCCTGCAACAATCAAAAACGCTCCTATTAATATCTTTTTCATAAATTCCCTCGATGTTAAAATTAATTGACCAGTTTTCCGCCAACAGAGTTATCGACATTGACCATCATGTAACTTCAATAAATACAAAAAGGCCAGCATTTCTGCCAGCCTAATTGTTTATTAAATTAGAAAAACTAAATCAAGTAGAAGATTCTGGAACATTAGTTACAGTCTTATTTTTTGATGGTCGTCCACGAGGCTTGCTTAGCTTTAGCTTTCTTCGTTGGCGTCGTATCATTGCGGTACTCACGCTCTGTCCCGTAATTTCACTCAGCTTAACGGCTAAATCTTCGTCACATACCACACTATGATTATTTTTAATATAGTCGATTTCGCTGTCGTTCCACTTCTTGTAAGTAGCCATAAATTCTCCTTTTGGTGTTTATATTGTTGACAACATATCCCAGTATACATACTATAGTATATGGTTGACAACTTTGCGCAAGGAGAAAAAATGAGTAAATCTAACTTAGATTATAGCCTAGTTGATTCTGTTCTAACAGTCAAGGCTTCTGGCCAAATCAATGATAGCGCCATAATGGATCTATTATTACCTCAAGGAAAAAGCATAGCACAACTAATAGATGACCAACAAGAAAAAAACATCGAAAAAACAGTCGAATAAGGTATCAGAAGAAGAATTTTTAATCGTATTGGATAATATCAGTAAAAGATTGGCTCATAAATTCAGATTCGCATATCACGACATAGAGGACATGAAGCAGCAGGCCGCTATATTCGCTATAGAAGGACTAGAAAAATACGATAATAAAAGACCATTAGAAAACTTCTTATGGACTCATGTTAGAAATCGACTATTTAATTATAAGCGAAATAATTATCAGAGGCCCGACAAACCCTGTATAGGTTGTCCTTTTTTTGATAAAAATCTAACCCAATCAACAAATCAATGCTCAAAATTCTCTAATAAAAATGATTGCGACTTATACGCCTCATGGAGCAAACGAAACGAAGCTAAAAAGAATATTATACAACCATCACACATGGAAGATGACAGTTACTATAAGTCTAAGAGTGATTTTAATTTAAACATACAAAATCAAGAACTTATTAAATTTTTAGATGATAATATTGAAACAGAATATAGAGAAAATTATTTAAAACTTAAACATGGCGTAAAAGTACCTAAACAACAACTTAATAAACTCAGAAAACACATAGCATCTATAATGGAGAATAAACAATGGAATCCACAAACATTCCAAGAAAACGAGGACAACTAAGTCTTGATGAAGAAAAATTCATACGAGATAATGTATCCTCATTATCTATTCAAGATATAGCAAATGCTATTAATCGTAATGAGGCCCCAGTTAAAAGATACATAACTGAGAACACCCTATTAATTCCGGAAGAAGAAAAATCTAATGATGCATATCTTAGGCATAAATTATATAGTAAAACTTTTTGGGGAGAAATAAAACGACAATTTGATACAGATACCGGAGAACTACCATATTTTGAAGACACATGGATCTCCCTGATAAAACAATTTAGAGAAGATGTTCTACCTGCAGAAGAACTCCAAATTAAACAGTTTATCACAATAGATATTCTTATTAATCGAAGTATGAAGGAACGCAAACGACATATTGCCGAAACTGAAAAACTACAAAAACAAGTTGATAAAGAATATGATAAGAACGAAAATGACCGAGACATACCTAAATTGGCTAATCTTGAAACACAATTAAGTTTTGCTCGCAACAGCATAGCTAACTATACTAATGAATATACTAAACTATTATCTGAACAACAAAAAATAAGCAAAGACCTAAAGGCCACCAGAGAACAAAGAATTAAAAGAATTGAAGACGGCAAAAGCAGTTGGGTAGGATTAATAAGAATGCTAGAAGATGAAGAATTAAGAGAAAAAGAAGGAAAAGAGATGGAAATACTAAATATGGCCACAGAAAAAGCACGAGCCCAATTAGAAGACTATCATACATACCAAGATCAAACTGTTGACAAACCATTTTTAACCCCGGATAGCGTAGGAGACAATTCATGACTAAAACAGCACTAATTACCGGAGTAACCGGACAAGACGGATCATACTTAGCCGATTTTCTCTTAGAAAAAAACTATAAAGTAGTAGGACTTCACAGAAGAAGCAGCACTAATAATTTTTCACGAATTAAACATTTGTCTAATAATAGCCAGTTTTCCCTAGAAGAGTTTGACCTTACTGATCCCTCTAATATAGCCCTTCTTATTAACAAATATCAACCAGAAGAGTTCTATAATCTAGCAGCCCAGAGCCACGTAGGTACCAGCTTCAAACAGCCATCAACCACTTTTGAAATTAATACTGTTGGAGTTATCAATATTTTAGAATCCATAAGGTCGTTCTCATCTGCAACAAAATTTTATCAAGCTAGCACTAGCGAAATGTTTGGTCGTAATTACAATGTTGACGAAGATGGAAATAGATATCAAGACGAAAAGACGGAATTATTACCTCAGAGTCCATACGGAGTTAGTAAACTAGCTAGTCATCGCATGGTACAGTTATATCGAGAAGGATACGGACTATTTGTTACTAGTGGAATTCTTTTTAATCATGAAAGTCCGCGTCGTGGTGAAAACTTTGTTACGCGAAAAATTACTAAATATATAGGCCAATTAATCAATAACAAGACTAATGAATCTTTGAAACTTGGAAATCTTAATGCTCAAAGAGACTGGGGTCATGCTAAGGATTATATTCGTGCTATGTATTTGATGCTACAGCAGGACAAGCCTGATGATTTTGTTATTTGTACGGGCCAAACATGGACAGTTTTAGATTTTGTTAAAGCTTCTTTTGAGTATGCTAATCTAGACTATACAAAATATGTTGAAATTGATTCTTCTCTTTATCGTCCAGCAGAAGTAGATTATTTAAGAGGCAATAATGATAAAGCAAGAAAAATATTAAAGTGGATTCCAATGATCTCTTTTGAAGACTTAGTTAAAGACATGGTTGATAACGATTTGAAAGCTTTCTCTTATGCGTAGAAATTATGATGATCCAGTATATAAAGCTTGGAGATTAAAAGTTTATCAAAGAGACCAATTTAAGTGTCAGTGGCCAGGTTGCTATGCATCTAAAAAACAATTAAATGCACATCATATTAAACGATGGTCAGACTGTCCCGGATTAAGATATGAAATTAATAATGGAATAACTTTATGTAAGAATCATCATAAAATGATACAGGGTATGGAGACCTATTATGAGGCTTCATTTTTTAAAATAGTGTCTAGTAAAAAAGAAAAAGAAAAAGATGAATAATCCAGATTTTACCATTATAGTAGATACTAGAGAGCAACAACCATGGTCATTTGATCATTATATTAAAGCAAATATCAAATTAGATGCTGGCGACTATAGTATTCAGGGATTACAGCATTTACTGGGCATTGAACGGAAAAAGAGTGTTAATGAGATAGCCAATAATATCACCGAACCTCGATTCAAGGATGCTATATCAAGATTGGCCCAACTTAAATATTCATTTTTATTATTAGAATTTGACATAGAAGATATTCTAAATTATCCAATAGGATCCAGCTTGCCGAAGAAACTTTGGGATAAAGTAAAAATTAGTCCAGCTTTTTTAATGAAGCATGTGCTCGACTGGCAACTAGCACATAATATTAATGTGATTTTTTGTGGAAGTAGCTCATCAGCTGAAAGAACAGCAGAAATGATTCTTAAAAAAATCTACTATATAGAACAGGATAACATCAAATATGAAACTGAATAGTATTATAATTATCAATCCTCCTCCCGTTTTAGATCATAATAATAGATTACTAAATCCTCCTCCTTTAGTGATGTCAGAATTAAACGTTGTTTATCATGATAATCCAACAACCAAAACCGTTACAGCAACTATACAGAATATTCCAGGACAAATTGTTCTTCTAAAAGACAAAGAATATGAAGAAGCAGGAGACTATACTCAATCTTTTATAGAAGATAAACTAAGAGAACAACTAGGAACAGATCCGGCAAATAAACTAAGAAACATGTTTCCAAAAACACTAGAAGAACATCCTAATGGACCTGGAACCATTTTGTCTGGAATGATTAGCTCTCTAGGAATAAAGAGTACTCCTAATTGCTCTTGTAGACAACATGCTATTGAGATGAATGAGAAAGGCCCGGATTGGTGTGAGCAAAATTTAGGTCAGATACTAGGCTGGCTTAAAGAAGAAAGCACTAAACGAGGTATGCCATTTATTGAGACCATAGCCAAAATAATGGTTATGAAAGCCATTAAAAAATCTCGTAGACTTTTAGAAAAAGAGAAACCTAATGCTATTTAAAGATCATATTGCTTTTGATAGCGCATGGTTAGGACTAGGAGATCTTAGTAAGCTTACTATAGATCAAAACTTAATGATCAATAGATCAGAAAAGGATATAGAAGTACCGGATTTACATTTATTAAGAATACTAAGGAATCCCAAATATATTGGTTCAACATGCAAGTTGCTATTTAATATAGAACTACATCCTATTCAAGTAGCTATTATACAAGAATTTTGGATAAGAGCATTTCCAATGTATATTGCTAGTCGTGGTTGGGGTAAAAGTTTTTTGTTGGCTTTATACTGTATCTTAAGATGTACTTTTTATCCAGGTACTAAGATTGTTGTTGTGGGCGCTGCTTTTCGACAAAGTAAAATTATCTTTGAGTATATGGAAACTATCTGGCGTAGTAGTCCTATTTTACGGAGTATTTTTAATGGAAATGATGATGGCCCCAGAAGAGACGTTGACCGATGCACTATTCGTCTAGGAGATAGCTGGACTATTGCTATTCCTATGGGCGACGGTAGTAAGATTAGAGGTTTAAGAGCACATATAATTATTGCAGACGAATTTGCCTCTATATCTCCAGATATTTATGAGACCGTAGTTTCTGGATTCGCTGCTGTTAGCGCTAGTCCTATTCAAAATGTGAAAGAAGAAGCAAAAAAGAAAGCTATGAAAGAAGCTGGACTATGGAATGATGAATTAGAAGTACTCAGCACAAAAATGGGTAATCAAGCAATTATCTCAGGAACAGCAGATTATGACTTTAAGCACTTTGCTAGTTATTGGAAAAGATATAAAAGCATTATTGAGAGCAAAGGAGAAAATCAAAAACTAGAAGAAATTTTTCATGGTGAAGTACCTCCTAATTTCAACTGGAGAGACTATAGTATTATTCGAATTCCCTATGAGTTGATACCAAAAGGCTTCATGGATGATAAACAGGTATCACGAGCCAAAGCTACTATTCATACCGGTATCTATAATATGGAGTATGCCGCCTGTTTCGTTAAAGATAGCCAGGGATTTTTTAGACGAAGTCTGATTGAAAGCTGTGTTGCCAGATCTCAGAATCCTATTCTAGTAAATAACAAACCTGTCATCTTTGATGCTGTTACTCAAGGAAATCCTAATCTCAAGTACATATACGGAATTGATCCAGCATCCGAACAAGATAATTTTAGTATTGTCATTTTAGAATTACATCCAGATCATACCAGAGTAGTCTACTGTTGGACAACAAATAGAAATAATTTTAAAGACAGACAAAAAACAGGTCTTGTTAATGAATATGATTTTTATGGATTTTGTGCTAGAAAAATTCGTAATCTTATGAAATATTTTCCTCCAACAAGAATAGGTATGGATGCTCAGGGAGGAGGAGTAGCTATCGAAGAAGCTCTTCATGATCCATCGAAGCTAGAAGAAGGAGAAAATTTAATTTGGCCAGTTATAGATATGGATAAAACTAAAGATACGGACAGCCAAGCAGGATTGCATATTTTAGAATTGGTTCAGTTCGCCAAAGCAGACTGGACTAGTCAAGCTAATCATGGACTCAGAAAAGATCTAGAAGATAAAATGCTTTTATTTCCTCAATTTGATAACTTAACTTTAGGCTTGGCTTTAGACAAAGAAGGAAAAGATATTTTAGACACAGATCTCTCTCCATTATATGATAGTGTTAGTGAGTGTATTTTAGAGATAGAAGAACTCAAAAATGAATTGACAACTATTATTATGAGCCAAACTAGTACCGGTCCTAATGCTAGAGATCGATGGGATACTCCTGAAGTTAAAACTAATAATGGTAAAAAAGGAAGATTACGAAAAGACCGATATAGTTCATTAATAATAGCCAATATGTTAGCAAGACAAATTAATAGAGTACTACAACCAATTCCATATGATATTGTGGGTTTGAATGCTAAGGATGGAGTTGATAATAAAGGAGCAATGTATAAAGGACCAGAATGGTTTACTTCATCAGCAAATGATGATATTTATACTAGTATTAAAAAATAAATAGTGTATTAGTCAGGTAATTGAATTACATTTCCATTATAATTAGAATACAATTATGGCCAAAAAAAAATATAACAGCTCTAAAGAACTAGAAGACACAAATCATGTTCCTTCTGAGGCTTATGTTACTTGGGGAGATGATTTAGCCAGTAAACAAGAAGCTCTTAAGAAAGCGGATTCTTTAGATGAGTTTGTCGGTATACAAAAAGCTGAAGCCGCTGGAAGAAGATACAGTTTAGACTATTCTAATTTAGATAGTAATACATCTGGTAGACCAGGATTAACCAGATCAGATTATGACTTCTTTAGGCCAGATGAAGCAGTACCTCGTCGTAATATTAAGTTAATCCTGAGAAGAGCAGAAGATATTTATCAAAAAGTAGGTCTAGTAAAAAATGTTATAGACCTGATGGGAGATTTTGCAGTTCAGGGTATAAAATTATCTCACAAAAATAAACGTATTGAAAAATTCTATAGACAATGGTTCAAAAAAGTACAAGGTAAAGATCGTAGTGAAAGATTTCTTAACAATCTATATAAAGTAGGTAATATAGTTATTAATAGACAAACAGCTAAGCTCAATACTAAAATGAGCGATAAACTATACAAAACTATTGCAGCTCCTGATTTTGATCCATCAGATTTAGAAGAGACTAAATTTGAGAGAAAAGAAATTCCTTGGAAATATACTTTTATAGATCCTGTATTCGTTGATGTGGCAGGCGGTTCTTTAGCTGCTTTCGTGTCATTAAAAAGATACGAATTAACACTTCCAGCAGATCTAAGAAGAATTATTAATGCTCCAAAAACACCAGCAGAAAAACAAATTATTGAAAGTTTACCTCCTCAGATTATTGAAGCAGCTAAGAGTAAGGCTGCCTATAGTTTGGACTCAAATAAACTTTGTGTATTCCATTACAAAAAAGATGATTGGCAGCCGTGGGCATATCCCATGATGTACGCCATAATGGATGATATTACAGTTGTAGAAAAACTAAAATTAGCAGATATGTCAGCTTTGGATGGTGCAATATCTAATATTCGTATTTTCAAATTAGGTAGCTTAGAACACAAAATAGCGCCAACAAAAGCAGCAACAGCAAAACTAGCACAAATATTAGGTAATAATGTTGGTGGTGGTACTATGGATCTTATTTGGGGTCCGGATATTGAGTTGATTGAATCTAAAACTACTGTTCATCAATTTCTCGGAGAAGGAAAGTATGTTCCTCATCTAAATGCTATTTATGCCGGATTAGGAATACCTCCAACTCTTACTGGAACCTTTGGTGCTGCTGGAACCACTAATAACTTTATTAGTCTCAAAACATTAACACAAAGATTACAATACGGTAGAGATATACTAGTATCTTTTTGGGAGAAAGAAATAGAGCTAGTACAAAAAGCAATGGGCTTTAGGTATCCAGCAACAATAGAATTTGATAAAATGGACCTTAGTAATGAAGATGCTGAAAAAGCATTACTTATTCAATTAGCTGATCGAAATATTATTAGTGATGAGTTATTACAAAGCGTTTTTGGTTTTGATCCAGATATGGAGAAGTCCAGACTCAATAAAGAGTCGAAAGATAGACAGGCAGAAAGAATGGTTAAAAAAGCAGGACCATGGTATGATCCCCAAGTCGAAAATGCTCTTAAGAAAATTGCGCTTCAAGGAGGCACTGTCACTCCAAGTCAAGTTGGTCTTGATCTAGAAAAAAAGAAAACTGGAGAAAAAACAGCACTTGAACTTAAAGTTCCATCTGGCCCTTCTTTGCAACCAACGAAGTTGGCTAACGCTCCGTCTTCGGATGCGTTGCCAAAAGAACCCGGTGAAGGAAGACCCAAAATGTCCAAGGATTCAGCACCACGAAAAACTAAAAAGTTCACCCCACAAACAGGCGCTAAGTTAACACTATGGGCAAATTCAGCTCAAGATAAAATTAGTAATATTATCAATCCAGTTCTGTTGGAGTTTTACGGTAAAAAAAATCTCAGAGGCCTATCCAATACGGAGGCCAAAGAATTAGAGCAAATCAAAACCAACATACTGCTAAATATTGATCCTCTATCTTCTACGGATGAAGATAAGATTATGGCCTCTTTTGAAAAATCTTTAAATTCAACATCACAACTAGTCCACTACCAACATTGGCTTAAAAATCTTCAATCAGAATTAGGTCGAGAGCTATCTGTTGAAGAAAATAAGCAAGCAAAGGCATCTTATTATTTAATGGTGTATTCAGATATAGACCAAATAGGAGAATAATATGATTATTTTTGAGCAAGAAAAACTAGACGGCTTAGAACCCAAACTATCAACATCTGCATCAATAGTCTATGCTTCTATAGTTGAGCCACTTAATCACAATCAACATTCTGTCAATTATAATATTCCAGAAACAACTATTGCTTCTATCAATGATAGTGACTTATATTATATTCAATGCATTTTAGTAACATCTTCTTGGAACAAAAATGATGATATCTTTGATAAAGAGGAAGTTTGGGCAGCTAAGAATACGCCAGAGGATAAACCAACAAATCTTGAGCATGATGAAAACATTATTGTTGGTCACATAACATCTAACTGGCCAATTACAGAAGATGGAAAAACTATCGATCCTAATATCAGTATCTCTGATCTGCCAGAAAAATTTCATATTTTAACAGGCTCAGTGATCTACAAGGGCTTTAGTGATAATGCTCTCAGAGATAGATCTGAAAAATTAATTGCAGAAATTCAGAATGGTACAAAATATGTTAGTATGGAGTGCTTTTTTAAAGGTTTTGATTATGGTATCTTAAATAAAACAACTGGTTCATATAAAATATTAAATAGAA
>Ga0209085_1000879_pt1 | contig 20179 bp, 31 predicted proteins | sample C_131016_EF_Meta_FD_187310 | JGI IMG/M metagenome (GOLD analysis project Ga0209085, IMG submission 187310) | Freshwater microbial communities from Lake Croche, Canada to study carbon cycling - C_131016_EF_MetaG (SPAdes) (version 2) | ecosystem: Environmental > Aquatic > Freshwater > Lake...
TATGGTGGCTAAAGCAACAGAGAAGGGCTATGAGAAATTTAGTTTAATGGCTAAAGATATGGTGGAGCTCTTTAGAGAAGCAAGAACACTTAGAGAAGACATTATTGTATTTTATTTCACACATCCAGAAACCATTGAAGATGGTGGAGATATTGTAGGATGGAAGATAAAGACAGCAGGTAAGCTTATTGACAATCAAATTCTTTTAGAAGGACTTCTTACAGTGTGTTTATACACTTGTGTAGAAGAAACTAAAGAAGGAAAGATGACTTACAGCTTGTTAACAAATCGTCATAAGAAGTTTCCTGCTAAGTCTCCTGATGGAATGTTTGCAGAAGTGAAGATTCCTAATAATTTACAAATGGTGGTGGATAGTATTAACAATTATTATAATTAAAAATCAAGAAAGATGAGTATCAGCGGATCAAAAAAACAGCAAACAGAAAACTATGAGAAGAAAGTGGGACTATTTTTAGCAAACGTAATTGCTATCAATCCTACAATTGAAGAGTACAAAGATGTATTGGGCATTGAACTCAAAGAAGATTCTAAGATGACAGAATATCTTGGAACTTCTAAAGATGGTTATGACACAGTGAGAGTGGACTTTTGGATTGAAGAAGTGAAAACAAAGATGAAGTTCAAAGTGGGATTTTATTTAGAAGATAGAAAGAAAGAGAACAGAGATTGTACAAAGACACAATTCATCAACACTGTAGGAACAACATCTTGGGGAGTGGATAAAGATTCTCTTCCTTCTTGGTTTCTTGAGAGAGAATGTCGTACAGCAAAGGTGGGAGAAGAAGACTTTTACAACTTTGTAAGAAATTGGTTAGGTGGTCTTGATTACAGAGACAAAGACACCACATTACAGATTGAATGGAAGAAATTGATTAGAGGTAATGTTAAAGACTTGAAAGAGCAAATTGGTGGAGAGTTTTGTACACCATTTGTAGCTCTTGCGATAGTTAAATCTGTAGAGAAAGATGGAGAGGTGAAAACCTATCAGGGTGTTTACAACAAAGCATTTCTTCCTGAATATGCTATGAAGCAAATCAGACTAATTAAATGGGACGATCAAACCATTAAAAGACTTGCTCTAAAAAAATCTAAAGACTTAAAGCCTTATGAGAGATTTGTAATAGACATCAAAGGTGAATATGGTTGTAAAGATTATTACACACTAGATGATATGAGAGACTACAATCCTGATGATAATCTTGTAGAAAGTAACAAGGTGATTCTAGAGGATGACGGAGATTATTAATAATCCTTTCTTTTCTTTAATAATAAGCCTCACAGAAATGTGGGGCTTTTTATTTAAATTTGTTTTATGATAAAAGGTGTGAAAAAAGAACAGCTGTCTGCTAAGACAATTCTTTCTAAGATTAGTGATTATGACATATTTATGTATTACATGCCAAATAAGAATTGGAAAATTAATCAAGTGACATATTCGCCTTTTAGAAATGAAAACAATCCATCATTTCTTATAAATAACAAACACAATGATCTATTATTTGCTGATTTTTCAGATGGGAGCAAGAGAGGAAACTGTTTTGATTTTGTAAGAATGTTGTATAATATTTCTTATGACAGTGCTTTGAAATTGATTGATAAAGATTTTGGACTGGGAATATTGAATGGTGAGAAGAATTTAAATGTTCACATAATTAAAGAAAACAAACGTCCTGAAGAGCCAAAGGTGTATACACTCATTCAAGCTGTAACAAGAAGATTTACACAAGAAGAACTTGATTATTGGAATTCCTATCATCAAAGTGAGCAAGATTTGAAAGCTAATAACATTTATTCGCTTCAAAAAGTGTATTTGAATAGACAATTATTCTCATTAAAAGACACTGAACTAAGATTTGGGTATTTGTATGGGAACAGTTGGAAAATCTACAGACCTTTTGTTGATAAAAAATACAAATGGGTTCCTAACAATGTGCCTATTACAACAATGGATGGAAAGAAAGATGTAGAGAATTGTAGAATTGCTTTTATTAACAAGAGCAAGAAAGACTACATGGTGATGAAGAAGATATATCCATATTGTTGTGCTGTACAGAATGAGGGGATAGGATGTTTTTCTCCAGAGAATGTGAAGTATTTAAAAGACAACTCAGATGTACAAGTGTTATCGTTTGATAATGATGAAGCAGGAGTGAAGAACAGTCAATCAATAACAAAACAATTTGATTTTGAATATTTGAATGTTCCTAAGAGATTTTTATCAGAAGGAATTACAGATTGGGCAGATTGGGCTAAGAAGTATGGCATGGATGCTATAGAAGAATATTTAAAAGAAAAACAATTATTATGAACTTAAACAAACATATTTGGGAAGGATGGACAGCTCAAGATTTTATAGACGAACTTGAGCCATCATTTACATCAATTATGTCAGGACAAAGCTGGCAAAAGCCCTTTAAAACATCAGATGAATTAAAACAATGGTGTAAAGACAATCAGCCTTATTACAAAAAACACATTCCAGAAGTGTATAACTATTTTAAACAATTATTATGAAATCAGAATTAAAAAAGCTAATTACAGAAATTCAAGAAAATATTGAATATTTAGAAACATCAGAGGGAGAAGAAATAGAATGTATTTCTATAGAAAACTTAGAAGGTATATTAACAAGATGGTTTGGTGAATTAATCAAATTATCAGAAGATGCCTAGAGTAATTATTCCAGATAGAATATGTCCTCATTGTGGAGGAAATGAATGGTATATTTTTAAAAACAGCATTCGATGTAATTTAAAAATAAAAGAAGGACGTTCAAAATATAAAAAAAGTGTTAAAGCTAAAGATAAACGTAAAGAAAGATATAGAATTCTTATACAAAATCCTGAATACGTAAAAAAACAAAAAGAGATTTATTCAAAATGGTATTTAGATCCAAAAAACAAAGAAAAAAGAAAACAACGATTATTAAATGCTAAATTAAGTCCTAATTATAGAGAAAACAAGAAAAAAGCAAGGAAAGCTTATAGGTCAAGTGAAAAAGGAAAAATTCATTTAAAAAAACAAAGAGCTAAAATGAGTGAAAATTTAACAGTAGAGTTCGTTAAAAACAGGTTTCAACAAGATTGTAAAAATCTATATAAAATGTATATAGATAGGAAAACCATCACTCCAGAAATGATTGATAAATATAGACAAGCTATAAAAGCTAAGAGACAATTAAGACAATTAAAAAATGAAAACAAATAAAAAATTAAAGAAAATAGAAGACAATTGTTTTCAAATGGGAAACAGTGCTTATGAAAAGTTTAATGAAACACAAGCGTTTGCAGTTTTGAAAATATCAGTGAAATCATATAACGCTTCAATGAGAGCAATTCGTTATCAATTATTATTTAACAATACAAAACAAACAACATGACCAATTATTCAGCAACACAGAATTTTTTAAGAAACGTTTCTCTTCCTGTAGAGAGCAACACGTACAAACCAGTGAGTCATTCAGAACTAATCGATTTAACATTAAATGGAATTAGTAAAGCAGGGTTTGCAATTGATGAAGAAAGTTATAGTTCAATAGAAAGTGGACTTATAGCAAATGCTAAATACACTATTAAGAATGTTGCAGACAGTGAAATGCAATTACAAATAGGATGGCAGAATAGCTATGACAAGAGTCTTTCTTTGAAATTTGCGATTGGAACACAAATATTTATTTGTAAAAATGGAGCTGTAGCAGGAGATTTTGGAGCATTCAAGAGAAAGCATACAGGAGATATTCAAACCATTGCTCCTTCCACTATTTCTGACTATATTCTACAGGCAGGAGATGCATTTAGAAACTTACAACAACAGAGAGATGGGTTTAAACAGATAGAAGTGACAAAGAGAACTTCTGCTGAATTGATTGGTAGATTGTTTTTGGAAGAGTGTTTTATTACGTCTACACAATTGAACATCATCTCTAGAGAAATGGAGCGTCCTACGTTTGATTATAATGCATCAGGAAGTCTTTGGGAATTGTACAATCACGTAACATTTGCTCTAAAGAACTCACATCCTGCAAATTGGATGAGTGCTCACATTAACACACATAAGTTTTTTGTAGACAATAGCGGAACAGTGGTTTCTCCAAAAAGACCAATGAATATTAATACATCAGCATTTACACAATTAGAAATATTTTAATAATGGATTGGGAAAAGTTTAAAGAATACTTTCACGAGAGTTGGTGGGTGAAAATGAAACCCTTTATTGAGAGTGAGGAATGTGAAGCTATTTATAAACATTTGAAATTCGAATCAAAGAGGGGCAAGACAATTGCTCCTCTTTCTTCTAATGTATTCAGATGTTTTAAAGAAACTCCTCTTGATAATTTGAATGTAGTGTTATTGGGGATGTGCCCCTACCACACTGTAAGAAGTGGAGAGCCTGTAGCAGATGGACTGCTATTTGGATGTTCCGTAACAGGAAACATACAACCTTCTCTAGAACAATTCTATAGTGGTGTAGAGAGAGAACTGTATGATGGGTTGTGTTTACATGCTGTAAAAGGACCAGATGTTTCCTATTTGTGCAAACAAGGTGTGTTGATGCTAAATGCAGCTCTCACTGTAGAAGCAAATAAAGCAGGTAGTCATAATGATTTATGGCAACCATTTATCAAATATCTAATGGAAGAAGTATTTGCTTATACAGGAACACCTATTGTATTTATTGGTAAGGATGCTGAGAAGTATAAAAAATACACTTCTCCTTTGAGTTGGAACTTTTGTGTTTCCCATCCAGCATCTGCTTCTTATAAAAACATAGATTGGGACACAGAAGGTGTGTTTGGTAAAGTGAACAAAATCCTTATGGATAATAATGGAATAAAAATTGAATGGCTTGAATTATTACCTTTTTAAAAAATAAACAATGAAAGTAGTAAAAGTGGAAGACTTAAATGTAGGAGACAATATAATTGTCAGCAGTAATACAAAGCTGAAATTTATGACAGTGTTGAAAAAACCAGTAATAGGAAAACCAAAGAGTTGGAGACCTAATGATGTTAATTGGAAGAGTGTAAAATGCTCAATAAAGGTGAAAATAACAGTGTTGACATATGGTAGTGGTACATATACAACAACAAGAAACTTAAAGGAATATGTTCCTACATTTGAAGATCATGATGTTAACATGTATGTAAATTTAAATTACAGAAACATATTATTAATTGAAAAAGATGACAACTATGCGTATAATAAAAATTGATGAATTACAACAAGGAGATGAAATCCTTTTAGGAAGTAATAGTTATTTAAAAAGAGTGATAGTGAAAGGAATTCCTAAAGAAACAAAAAAGAGAGCTTGGGGATCTTATAGTTCTGTTAAATGTGACATTTTAACAAACGATTTAGATGACTATACAATTGTTAGAAAAGACATGTATCTAGATCTTAATTACAGAGATATACTAATTATAAAATCAAATAAATAAAAAACAAGAAAATGATAAACGAAAAACAATCAGACGTAGAAATCCTATCAACAGGAAACAGTGAAGAAAGTATTGGAATGTCACTAGACTTAGATTCTGCTCAAATGTTGATGCAGATGTTAAGTAAAAATCTGTATTCAGATGGTATAGGCTCCACTATCAGAGAGTGTGCTAGTAATGCTCTAGATAGTCATAGAAGAGCTGGTGTGAAAGATCCAATCATTGTTAGTTTTAAAATTAATGATAGTAGTAATTATGAGTTTTCTGTAGAAGACTTTGGTGTTGGTTTAGATGATGATGATGTTGCAAACATTATTAGTAAGTATGGTAAGAGCACCAAGAGAAACAGCAATACAGAGCTTGGTATGTTTGGTTTGGGATTCAAGAGTCCTCTTGCATATTGTAGTAGTTTTTATTTCATCTGTAGAAAGAATGGTGTAGAGAGGAAATACATGATGTATGAAGGAGAAGATCTCAACACCATCGATTTGTTGTACAAGAAAAACACAACAGAACCAAATGGTGTAAAAGTGATTATTCCTGTTAAATGGTCTGATAGATATACATTTGAGAGCAAGATTAAAGAGCAACTTGCATACTTTGAGAATGTTTATTTCAATTGTGATGGTGTAGATAATAAATTTATCATCACCAGAAGTGAACACTTTCAGATTTCTGAATTATCTACAGACAGAAATTTGCACATGTGCTTAGACAATGTTTATTATTCTATAGATTTTCAAAAGCTTGGAATAGAAACAATAGAGTTTCCTGTAGCATTGAGATTTAGTTTAACAGACGGCATCTATCCTACACCAAATAGAGAAGCTATTCGTATTACAAAAGAAACTAAAGAGAAAATACTTAAGAAAATACAGCTTGTTGCAGATTATTATATTAATAAATTCAATGAAGCATCTCAAGAAATCACCACATATAGAGAATTGATTAATGCTTTCTCTGACAGAAAAATAGTAACAGAAGGAAAGGTGGTTCTTAATGTTAATTCTATTGCTAAATATTCTACAATGAGTTTTATTTCTCCTAAAGTGAAGGGAGTTGAATTGTTGAATGTTTCTTATTTATACAAGAATAAAAGAAACGATTTTGATCATCCTTATACAAAGAAATATGAATTGTGTAGAGGTAAGTTTAGAGAATCAAATTATTACAAAAATTTTGCTGACGATGATAGATGTTATGTTTTCACTACCACTCTCACAAATCAAAAGAAAGATTATTTGAGAAGCACTCTTCCTACAGGATGGAATGAAACCTCTCACTTCTTCAAGAAAACAAAATCTTTCACCTTGTTTGGTAGAGAAGGAGAATGTTACAATAGTGTGTTATCTTTGCATAGACATCCAAAAAGTGAATGGAGACAGAGAATTAAGGAGTTTCAAATCATTGAGAAAATGTATCATGAACTTCTTATAGATGCTGACAAAATTGAAATTCCTCAAACATGGATAGATGATCAAAAGAAGAAGAGAAATGGTGGTATAGCTTCAGTGAGAAGAGAAAGAATCAAAGGAAACATAATTGGTAAGGTGGGTGTTCCTCTCGAAAGAGATGTTGCTGGTCAGTATTGTAAGTTTGTTAGTGACTCTTTTGATTTGTCTAAAGAATATGACACACTGATGATTTATTCTACAGAGGATAACAAAGGGTATTTAGATGCAATATATAGTGTGTCTAAAGAAGTGAAGGTGGTTATATTTGCTCCTACACAAGAAGCTAAAATGAGGGAACATAATTTAAAGAACTGGATAACATATGATGAATTTATGGAAGGAAATACAATAGAGTTTAAGAGAGTTGTCACTGCTCATGTAATTAATGAGCTATATCAAAAATACAAATCAGTGTTTGTAAAAGGAGAATATTTAAAACTTGTTAGTGAGGATTTAAGGGATAAGGTGTGTGAATTAGAAACTTATAGAAACAAACATTACATCACTTATGCTAATGACTCTTTTAAACAATCTATGAAAACTATAGCAGACACTCATGGATTGTATGATGATGAAATACATCCTCTATTTCTTCAAATAGAAGCATTATTTAAAACCCTTCATTTCATTAATCCTTTGTTTGATTCAATAAGCCACTCATATAACATCAAATATTATGGTATATTAGTTACAGACTTATTTAGTTATTATTCTCAATCTGTAAATTTTGAGGATTTTGGAATTAAAATGAATAAACCAATTACAGAAACATTAAACGAAATAGTATGAGAGAAGAAATGAAAGACACGGTAGATGTATTATTGAAATTAGACATTGACGCAGATGATTTTTATTGCATAACCATTTATAAAAATGAAATATGGCTTCAAGGATTTCAATCAGAAAAAACTCTAGAGACATATCCAGACGCAATTGCTAATGCAAATCGTGTTGTTGGGTGTTTGTATAAAGAATGGGAAATTGGAAACATTAGGATTCAAGTGGTATTAACTCCATCAATAAATTAAATTAAATAGGGGTGCAGCATCCTTTTCACTGCATTTTTTAAAAATCAAGAAAAAACAACAATTATGGGTATTAGTTTGAAATGGTTCAAGGAAGCAATTAAGAGTTCTGTAGACAGAATTGTAGAAATTAGGGTAAATCAGGCAGTGAAAGAGTTGGAACAAGAAAGAAGTGGAGAAGTTCCTTATTTGAATGTTAAATTGATTAATGATGTTCTCACTGTTGTTCTAAACAATGGTGATGTGATTTCTAAAATCAACGCTACATCTGAGGATTATTACAATGTAAAGAATGCTTCTTCTATAGAAGAGATTCGTCAAGTGTTCACTGATGATAATGTTTATGCAGAGCAAATGCAAAGACAAATGGAAGCAGAGAGAATAAGTTCTTTCCATGATAATTTTTCTATTCTAGTGAATACAGGAGAATTTGAATTAAAAGATGGTAGTGTCTATCTTAAGGGAATCAACAGAAGTCTTCCTCAATTATTGGTAGAGAAGTTTGTTGATGTTGTAAACACTGCAAAGTATTATGCAGGTTTTGGTGAATTTCGTCTTGATGAGAATGATGAATATCAAGGCTTGAAGAGATTTTTTATGTGGTGTTGCCTCAATCCAAGAGCAGAAGTGGCAGATAAGCTTTATGATTTCTTGAACAAGAATGGTATGAAAATTACTAAACAAGGACTTTTTGTAGCTCTTAGGAATGTTGTAAATGTTCATGGCGGTAATGAGTTTGTAGATTTTATTACAAACGCATACAACAAAGTGAAGGCTGTATGGAAGAAGAGTCCTAACGATTATGTAATTTTCTATCAAAATGGAGAATACAAAATTGTCCACAAGGATAGTCTTTATGCAAATGAAATAATGTATTCTACAGAATGTAGAGAATGTGATGGTACAGGACTTGGTAGCGATTGGGATGTAGAATGTAAAGGATGTGAGGGAGATGGACAAGTGGAAGAATACACTTACAACACTCAAATACCTATTCATCAAGGCGAAGAAATAGGAATCCTTACAGACCTCTATCTTGATCTTCCTAACAGACATGAGAATAGATATACAGACAATTGGAGTAGAACATTTGACATTCGTATTGGTCAAGCAGTGAGTATGCCTAAAGAAGATTGTAATTGGAGTACACAAGATTGTGCTACAGCAGGATTACACTTTGCTGGTTATACAGCTCCTTATGTTCTTTGTGGTGACACCACTGTATTCACTCTCATCAATCCTATGAAGGTGGTGGGTATTGGAACAGAGAAGGGTAGATGTTACGAATATCTTCCATTTATGACCACCACTGTTGAAGAAGCAGATGAGATTATGAATGATGGAGATTTTGACTTCTTACAATTAGATGAGCAATATGCTGTTGATGAGCTTTCCAATCTTATGAATAAAGTGAATGAAGGATTTGCTGTAGAAATGAAGAAGTATGAATACAATCTTCCAAGCATTAACATTGTTGAACTAAACAATATTGTAAAATCTCTAGAAGAAATGAAAGACACCATTTCTAATAGAGTGAATAATATTTAATTATTTATTCTCTCCCATTTATTTTTATATTTGGGAGAGAATTTTTAAATTTATACAATGGCAAAAGCAAAAAGAGAGAAGAAAGAAAGAAAAGTGGTGGACAAGCCATATAATTCAGGAACAATGACTGCATCAGCTTTCTGGAGTTTTATTAGAAGCACGTTAAGAAGAAAAACAATGTATTGGAAACCCATTACAGAATGTAAATTAAATGCTAGACGTGCCTATACAGGTCTTAATAAACGACAGAAATATGAATATCAATGTAATGAATGTAAGAATTGGTTTAAAGGAGATGAAGTTGCTGTAGATCATATTTGCCCAGCAGGAAGTCTTAATTCTGCACAAGACTTGCCAGGATTTGTAGAAAGACTGTTTGTAGAAGTTGAAAAGCTACAATTGCTCTGTAATCATTGCCATAACACAAAAACTCAAAAAGAAAAAAATGAAAAATAACGTCACCCTTATAGGGCATTATGGATCAGATGAAATAATAGCTTGTTCAGCATGGACTAGCACATCTAGAGAGCTTACAGAAGAAAAGAAAAACAGAATACCTGCACTTATTAATATGTTATGGAAAGATGGTCATGAGACACCATTTGAGAAGGGGTCAGTGCATTTCTTAGTTGATTGTGATATTGCATCTCATATACATTTATTAAAGCACAGAATAGCCTCTATTAACGCTGAGAGTGCTAGGTATAAAGAACTGAAGGAAGATAAGTATTATGTTCCTGAAGATTGGGAATGGGAAAATACAAGTCTAACTGATAGTTCTTGTAATACATTAAGAGAAATTGATTCTTATAGAATATTTGATGTAGATGTTCTAAAACGTGATGATAGATCTTGGACAGAACTATTAAAAGCTTATACGGAATTAGGAAATAAACTATATCATAAATGTTTAGAAGATCTCACTCCTATTCTTGGTAGAAAAAGAGCTAAAGAATCAGCTAGATACTTTAAGACTTACAACTCTCAAATACAAGCTGATGTTCAGTTTAACATGAGAAGCTTTGCTAACTTCTTAAAGCTTAGAAATTCTGAAAATAGTCAGTTGGAGATACGAGAAATAGCACAACAGATGTTAGAGCTTGTACAGAACATAGAGGAAGATCCATTTAAACATACATTAAAAGCTTTTGGTTATGGAGAATAAATATTTTGTTCCTGATATAGAAGACTTTTGTATTGGAGTAGTTTATGAATATTTTGGTCAAGGCTTACAATTTGATGAGTGTGGTAGATTTATACCAGATGAAATTAGAGATGATGAATTTATGTGGAGAGGTAGTGTTGTTAAATATCCTTCAGACATTCTTCATATATCAATTAAATTATCTAAAGGTAATATAAGAATACCCTATTTAACAAAAGAACAAATAAAAGCTGAAGGATGGTGGATGAATGGTGATAATGTGTTTGTTAAAAAAGATCATGTTCTTATTATATATCCCACTCAGAACAAGATTGAAATAAGACATTTGGGACATCCTAGTTATACTATTTCAAGTTTTTATTTAGGGGAATGTAAAGACATAAATACATTTAGAAAGATTTGTAAACTATTAAACATTAAATAGAATGAAAATTAAACTAACAAAACTGTACAAAGGGAACATTGCTGACTTGAAAGATTTTCAAGTGGAAGAAGCAATCAAAAAGAATGAGAATTATTTGGTGGAATATGCAGGAGAAACAATGACTCTTTCTCCAGAAGATCTGAAGAAGAAAGTGATTGCTACATCAGGATTGATGCAGAACAAATATGTAGGAGGGAAAGATTATAAGCTATTAAGCTACAAATGGAATCCTGATGGATAATAGAGAAGTGAGAATGAAAATTAGTAAAAATGCTTCATTCATAGAATTTTGGTATGAAGGAAGTGTAGAGTGGGAAGGAAAAGAACATAAGTTTTGGTTAATTGATCCACAAGGAGAACCTCCACACGACTTTGATTTAGAAGTGAGATGGTTTTATAAGAGTGTCCCTAAAGAAGTGAGGGCTCTCTATCCAATTATTATTAAAGCATTTAAACACATAGAAAATGAAAATTAGTATTTATTTAGCATTCATTCTATTGAATGGAATTTTAGCCTTAATTGACAGTGAAAAGATTCAGAAAGGTGAACACATCTCCCATGGAATAAACGGTCTTGTGTATGGCACTATTGTTGCTGTTGTTTATGTAATTAGTAGAGACATTTTAATGTGCATGGGACTCTTGTTGATAAGAATTCCTGTATTTAATACATCGCTGAATTATTTCAGAGGAATTTCTCTTACATATATTAGTGATACAACCACATCTATTATTGATAGGTTGACAAACATTATTCCTAAGACAATAGGATATTGGGCGTACACCTCTATTTTAATCATCATCTCTACAATTCTTATATTTTGGCAATAATACATGAACTCAGAAATCCTATAGACATAGAAACTCCTTTGGGATATGGGAAATGTATAGCTTGGATAGACTATGGACCAGATGTAAACACTGTCTGGAAGGTAATACTGTACGAAGATGGAAGAGTGCGTAATTTTTATGACGATGATGTATACGTCTATCCAAATAAAATGGACGGAGGAGAAATTAAACCAAACTTTGAAAAAAACAACAAATGAGTATAAAAGGAAAGAAAAGAACAGAGAAAGAGTATAGAACTGTCAAGTTGGATAGCTCTTCTAGTTTGAAAGAGTTCTCCATGGACAGAAAGAAGTATTACAAGAAATATGTTCTTGGAGAGAAAACAGAAGAATCAGAAAGTCAGGCTTCTCTTATGGGTAGACTTGTAGAAACTATTCTTTTAGAACCTTCTGAGGTTGAGAATAGATTTCACCTATCAGCATGTTTGAGTGCTCCTACAGGACTTATGTTAGCTTTTGTAGAAGCTTTGTACAAACACACTATAGAGAACAAAGAATTAGACTTTGAAGAAATAGCAAGAATGGCTTATACAGACAGTGGATTCAAAATTAAATTTGATGCTGTCATCACCAAGTTTGCAAAGAGTGATGCTGAGTTGTATTACAAAGAAATAATAATGGTGAGAACAAAAGGACTTTCTGTTATTACGCTGAATGATTTAGAGAATGCTGAGAAGATTGTGAATGAGCTAAGAACCAATTTTGCAACACAGCATATTGTCAATCTAGAGAATGACAAAAGATATAGTGTATATAATCAATTTGCTGTAGAAGGCTATAGAGTGGAGGGACATACGTTCAAGAGTCTTTTTGATAAATTAGTGATAGATCATAAAGAAGAAACAGTACAGGTGTATGATTTGAAATGTGTATGGAGTGTAGAAGGATTTTATGAAGACTACTATCTCTATAGAAGAGCTTATATTCAAGCCTATCTCTACCATAAAGCAGCACAACACGTTGTTGAGATGAATGAAGATTTAAAAAACTATAGTGTGCTCTATCCAAAGTTTATTGTTTGTGATAGTATAAACTATATGAATCCTCTTGTCTATACACTAGATAGTGCTGATTATCTAAAAGCTCTTGAAGGATTTGAACATAAAGGGAAATATTATCCAGGAGTGAGAGAAATTATCAAGGATTTGGATTGGGCTATTGTAAATGATATGTGGAATATTAGTAGAAAAAACTTTATTGCTGGAGGTAAAATAAATATTAGAGGATAATGGAGAAAATGACAAAGACAAATACAACAATATTTTTTGTTCCTACATTGAAAATAGGAAGAGAGAAATTGCAAGACAATAATTTTTTGAATGCTTATTTGAAAGATGAACTCAGAGAATTGGAATATGAAGACAGTGTGTGTTTACTGTTTAAGCCAAAAAACTTAGACAAGTTTAACAAGTTTATAGAATCTGAGTATGATAGAAAAGGCACAAATCTTATTGATGATTATGATTATGAGGATGGATATGTTGTATCTGTTTATAAGTTGAATGATCAATTTAAAAAAGATTTTATTATGGTGAAAGAAGGTAAATATTCCCTCACATCTAAAGAATTTCAACAACTGTTTCCTAAAGTGTTGAAGCTTATGGTGGGAGGATTACATAGAGACGAAATCTCTCTTCAGTACAGAATCTTCAATAAAACACGAGACATGAAAGAACATTGGGAAAAAGAGTTTGGTGTAGAATTCACAGACGATATGGAAGTTTGGGAATTGTTTGATGAGGATAAGGAAGTGTTAAATATTGAAAAATTAAAAGATAATATATGAGAGGTATTGAGTTGTTGAATAGTCATCCATTCTGTAGAAATGCAATATATGATTGGTATGTGTCGAAGTTTATTGAAAATTTAAGAAAGTCTGATGTCCCTGAAGAATATAAAGAACGTTTAGCAGAAATACAAATTGATGATGAACAATTAGCAACCATGGTGGATAATAATCCAAGATCGTTGTTTGATATATTTGATTTGAATGGAATATACATAGACATTGATTATTTTGAAGGATCTTTCTGGTGGAAGGTGGGAGATGGCATTAATATGAAAAACTACAAAGATAGAATCAGTGCTGAAAGAGATGCTGTTATTGAAGCTTTTAAAATATTAGAAGATGTACTTACTCACTCTAAATAACGCTAAAACAATAAAAGGAGAAAAGAAGGGGATGCTTACAGGCATCCTCTATCTTGCTCCAGGGAAAATATCTGGATGGGAAGTTTGTCCTAAGAGAAGCAAAGGATGCACCACGTCATGTCTATATACAGCAGGACATGGAAGGTTTTCTACAGTGCAACAAGCAAGAATAAAACGTACAAAACTCTTCTTTGAACAAAGAGATGCTTTTATATATTTATTGAAATGTGATATAACAGAATTAGTTAAAAAAGCTAACAAGTTAAATTATATTCCTTGTGTACGTCTTAATGGAACTTCTGATATTGAATGGACACGTTTTAAAATCATGGAAGAGTTTCCTAATGTTAAATTCTACGACTATACGAAAGTCTTAAATAGATTTGACAATCCTCTTCCTTCTAATTATCATTTAACGTTCAGTAGAAACGAAGAAAATAATGAAGATGTTAAGAAAGCCATTCAGAAAAAAGCAAATATTGCTGTTGTGTTTGATGTTAAGAAGGGACAAAGTCTTCCTGTAGAATGGAATGGTGTAAGAGTGATTGATGGTGACATTGATGATGTTAGATGGATGGATGAACAAGGTGTTGTTGTAGGACTTAGAGCAAAAGGACTAGCTAAGAAAGATGAAACAGGATTTGTTATTAAATCCATCAAATAAATTTGGAAATATAAATAAAAGGGGGTATTTTTACTACCCCCTTTTTATTTTTAATCAAAACATACAATATGGATTTAGGAATTGATACGCTGTCCAAGCTCACAGTGTTTAGTAAGTATGCAAAATTTATCCCTGAGAAAAACAGAAGAGAAACATGGGACGAGATAGTGGACAGGTATGAAACAATGTTAGTGAAGAAATATCCAACGCTAACAGAAGCAATCAAAGCCTCTACAATTTTTATAAGAGAGAAGAAAGTGCTACCTTCTATGAGAGCTCTGCAATTTGCAGGACCTGCTATGGAAGTGAACAATGCTAGAGGATTCAATTGTAGCTATGCTCCTATTGATAGTGTATATGCTTTCTCTGAAGCAATGTTCTTGTTATTGTCAGGATGTGGATTTGGCTTTTCTGTTCAGAAACATCATGTTAACTCTCTACCAACAATCAAAAAACCTGGAAAGAAGAAAACCTATCTTGTCGAAGATTCAATTTTAGGGTGGGCTGATGCTGTTAAAGTGTTGATGAAGTCTTATTTAGAAGGAAAATTTCTTCCTAATTTTGATTTCAGAGCAATTAGAGAAAAAGGAGCAATGCTTGTTACAGCTGGCGGTAAAGCTCCTGGTCCAGAACCATTGAAGATATGTCTTGTACATATTCAAGCAATTCTTGACAGGAAGAAAGAAGGAGAAAGACTTTCTCCATTAGAATGTCATGATATTATATGTCATATTGCAAACAGTGTTTTGTCAGGAGGTATTAGAAGAAGTGCTTGTATTTCTTTCTTTGACTATAATGATGAAGAAATGATTACGTGTAAATATGGAGAATGGTGGGAAACTAACGAGCAGAGAGGACGTTGTAATAACAGTGCTGTTCTTGAGAGAGATAAAATTACACAAAGTGATTTTAATTCTCTTTGGGAAAGAATTGAAGCTAGTGGATCTGGAGAACCAGGAGTTTATTGGACAAACAATAGAGACATGATGTCCAATCCTTGTTGTGAGATTGCTTTACGTCCAAACTCTTTTTGCAATCTATGTGAAGTGAATGTTTCTGATATTGTAAGTCAAGAAGACTTATGTAATAGAGTGGGAGCTGCTGCTTTCTTTGGAACATTGCAAGCAGGATTTACAGACTTTCATTATTTACGACCTATATGGAAACAAACCACAGACAAAGATGCTCTATTGGGCATAGGAATGACTGGAATAGGTAGTGGTGAGATTCTTAAATACAATCTTGAAATAGCAGCAGTGGTTGCTAAAGAAACAAACAGTAACATCAGTGCTATTATAGGAATCAATGAGGCTGCTCGTATTACGTGTGTTAAACCTTCAGGAACCACATCATTGGTGTTAGGAACTTCTTCAGGAATACATGCATGGCATGCTCCTTATTATTTAAGAACAATGAGATTTAATAAGAATGAAGACATTGCTGCTTATTTGATGGTGAATCACCCTGAAATGTGTGAAGACGATATTCTTAGACCAAAAGACACTGTATGTATTAGGATTCCTGCCAAAGCTCCAGAAGGCTCTATATTCAGAAATGAGACAGCTATTGATACATTAGAACGTGTAAAGAAGTTTTCTAAAGAATGGATATTACCAGGACATATTCATGGTGACAATACACATAATGTCTCTGTTACAGTTTCTATAGATAAGAATAGAAAATATTATCCAAATGATTTTGTGAACTTTGAATCTGAATCAAAAGATGAATGGGAAGCTGTAGGACAATGGATGTGGGAGAATAGAGATGTATACAATGGAATTAGTGTTCTACCTTATGATAATGGAAGTTATGTACAGGCACCTTTCGAAGACATCTCTAAAGAAGAATACAATAGGAGAATAGAATCTCTCAAAACTATTGATCTTACAAAGGTGATGGAAATTGAAGACACTGTAAACTTTAATGATGTACAAGCTTGTGGAAGTGGTCAATGTGAGATAAATATTTAGCATATGGAGAAAAAACCATTTATAAAAGATGTTCATTACTATTTAGATGATGGAAGGGTGGTGTTTACCGCTCTCTATCATTTAGAAAGAGAAACGTGTTGCGGGAACAAATGTAGACATTGTCCATATTTTCCAGAGCATGTTAAAGGAATTAAAACAATTAAACCAAAAGAAGAATATGGCAAAGAGTAAAGAAGCAAAAAAATCTATAGAAGAAGTGATTAAGGAGCTGAACAAAGAATATGGTGGAGGAAGTGTTATTCATGGTAATGAAGCTAAAGAACATCATGATGTTATTTCTACAGGATCATTAGGTCTTGACAGAGCTTTAGGTATAGGAGGACTTCCTAAGAATAGTGGTAAGATTTTAGAAGTTTATGGATGGGAATCTTCAGGAAAGTCAACATTGACACAAACCATCATGGCAAACTATCAGAAAGCAGGAGTGAAATGTTTGTTAGTAGATGGTGAGGATTCTTTAGATGCTAAATATGCTACAGCGTTGGGTGTAAATCTAAAAGAATTATATGTAATTCAATTAGATGAACATGCTGGAGAAGGTGCATATAATAAAATGGAGAAGCTTGTAGAAACAGGAGAAATAGGACTTGTTGTAATAGACTCCTACAACTCACTACAGCCCTCAAAAATTGTTAATGGAGAATTAGGTGATAATACATTAGGAATTCATGCAAGGATGCTTAATCAGGCTGTAATGAAGGCTAACACACTTGCTTCTAAATACAATGTTTTATTTATTTTTATAGGACAATTGAGAGAGAAAATTGGTGTTATGTTTGGAAGTCCAGAAACCACACAAGGAGGCAACGCATTAAGATTTTATGCTCACGTTAGACTAAAGGTGAGTAGAAGTACCACTAAAGATAATTCTGTAATGGAAGGTGATGTAAAGCTTGGTAATCTCACTAAGGTGAAGGTGGAGAAGAATAAATTAGGAAGTCCTTTCCAAGAATGTGAATTCAACATTATTTATGGAGAAGGTATTGATAAGGTGCAAGAATTGATAGACATTGCTTCTGAAGATGGAATAATCAAGAAGTACGGAAAAACTGTTACATTTGAAGAAGTGAAATATGACATTGATGAATTCAAGAAATTGTTAATAGACAATGTTGAATTTCAAGAAAGATTAAGAAATATAATTTTAAACCCACAAATAGAAACAAATGATAGTGAAATTCAAGAAGACGCATCCTAATGCTGTTATTCCAATTAAAGCATCTGAAGAAGCAGCGTGCTATGATGTTTATGCAACCTCTGTAGACGTAAATAGAAGAACTGTCACCTATGGTATTGGTTGGGCTATGCAAATCCCTAAAGGATGGAAAGGAGTAATTGTTCCTAGAAGCAACTTAACAAAACATAATTGGACTATGGTGAATTCTCCAGGACAAATTGATTCTGATTACAGAGGAGAGGTGATGATAAAACTTACATCTCTCACTAACAATCTACTTGAACCTCTTCCTTATGGAATAGGAGACAGAATAGCACAGATTTATTTTGAGAGAGTGAATGATGTAGATTTTGAAATCGTTGAAGATTTTGATAATGTGACAGAGAGAGGAACAGGTGGATTTGGCAGTACAGGATTGTCTTAAACAAATATTTTATGCCAAATCAATATTTATTACTATTTTTACAGGAGAAGCAATACAGAAATGAAGTCGAAATGTAAGACATGTGGAAAAAACTGTGACGGAGAATATTGCTTCCACCATAAACCAAGAAAACCTATTTCTCGTAGAGCAACACCACCTCCTGTTAAAGAGAATGTTACACAAATGAGAGATTTCTTTTTAGGAATATGGAATAAGAGGAAAAAGCATGAATGTGAAAACTGTGGGGAGTGGCTTGGAAAAGAGCCACTCTCTTACATGTTTGATCATCTTCTAGAGAAGAAGTCTCATCCAGAGCTAAGATTGGAAGAAGAAAACATAATGTTAGTGTGTTTGAAATGTCATGATGAAAAAACTAGAGGATTCGCTAGTGATTATGTTAAAAACAGAATAAATATTGTAAAACAGAAATATGAGGGAACCCAATAGAGAACGAAAGAATGAAATTAAGTATAAGATTACATTAAACGAAGAACAGAAGTTAGCTAAAAATCTTATTATTAACAATCAAATTACCATCATCACTGGAAGAGCAGGTTGTGGAAAGAGTTTACTTAGTGCAGTGACAGCTCTTGATTTCTTATTTAAGAAGCAGTGTGAACAAATCTTAGTGACAAGAGCAGCTGTAGAAACAGGAAGAACTCTTGGTTATCTCCCTGGTTCTCTAAATGAGAAGTTTGACCCTTATCTTGAAGCCTTTATGGAAAACCTTGTTAAATGTTATGACAAGGTGAAGATAGAAGCAATCATAGAAGAAGGTAAAGTGACAGCACTTCCTGTTCAGTTCATTAGAGGTAAAACTATTGATGATGTTTTGATTGTAGAAGAAGCACAAAACCTCACGAAGGCAGAAATGTTAGCTATTCTAACAAGACTAGGTGTAAATGGTAAAATCATCATTAATGGAGACAATGAACAGAAAGACATCAAGGATGAATTTAATGGTCTTAGTTATGCAATAGAGCTCTCTAAGAAGATTGAAGGCATAGAATACATTAAGCTGAAACACAATCACAGAAGTGATTTAGTGGGTAAAATATTAGATTACGAATACGGAGAATAAATCAAACAAATATGAACCAATTTTTCTACACACGACAAGAAGTCGTAGGAGGAACACCAGAAGCTCCTGAATTTAAAACCTTCACAGACAGTTTCAATGTTAACAAAGTGATTAGAACTATTTCTCTTGAAGATGATAGAGTGTTAGTGTTATTAGATGATTTACACGAAAGATCACAAGACGTAGAAGATGTAGATGTTAAGACAGGAAGAGTGAGAGGATTGAAAAGACAACGTAATATGCTTCAATCAGAAATCTATCTTTCTTCTACAGATGGAGAAAGATTTTTTAAAGCTTTAAATATTGAATAATGAAAATAATAAAAGCTACGTATGGTGATGTAGACTGTACAGATGTAATGCAAAAAAGAATGAAGAATAATATATTAATCACTCATTCTAATAATAACATAATAGGAGATCCTTCTACAGGAACTGTAAAATATCTTAATGTAGAAATAGAACATGATGAAAAGATTCACAACTTGTCTATAAGAGAGGGAGACCTTCTTGTTTTTCCACTTTCTACAAAAAACAAACTTGGAATATTTTATTCTAACAACAACACTCCTGAAATATATCCTGCAATAAGAGCTTCATTAGCATCAATTAAAAAAGCAGCAGAAGGAAAAGCTGACATATTAACTTGTATGTGGCAGCACGAGCCAGAAAATCCTTTTGTAGAATATATAGCTTGGACAAAAACATCTTCTCATTTAAATCAATTGTTGCAAATTATGCAGCTTTTGTATGCTGCTAGAGAA
>Ga0209085_1000880_pt1 | contig 20177 bp, 12 predicted proteins | sample C_131016_EF_Meta_FD_187310 | JGI IMG/M metagenome (GOLD analysis project Ga0209085, IMG submission 187310) | Freshwater microbial communities from Lake Croche, Canada to study carbon cycling - C_131016_EF_MetaG (SPAdes) (version 2) | ecosystem: Environmental > Aquatic > Freshwater > Lake...
TGTGGGAATCAATGACTTTCATCGGGCGATCCTTTTCAGGCGTGGCGGGCGGGCCAGGACTGATACCAGTTTTTGAACAGCGCGAGCTGGTCGCGTGCATAATGTTGCTGGCTGGCTGTCAGAGTGTCGCTGGCATTGAAATGCAGGCTGTATTCCGGATGGCCCTCAAGGGTCATCAGATATTTATAAAACAGCACGAGATCAACGCCCTCATCGAATGAAGACAGCATGGCCAAGGCCTGTTCAAGCTCCAATGCCTGCGCGCGCGCGGTGGCATCCCCTTTGGCCGCTTTTTCACACAGTGAAACCAGATGCAGAACTTCATGCGGCAACACATTGCCGATGCCGGTAATCGCACCCACGGCGCCGCAATTCACATAACCATGGAAGACTTGCGTATCCACGCCCACCATCAAGGTCACGGAGGGATCCTGACTGGTGATATGTTCGGCGGCATAGCGCAAAGACGCGGCCCCGCCAAACTCCTTGAAACCGATCAGATGCGGGTAGCGTTTGTGCAAGTCAAAGAACAAATCGGCGCGTGTCTCAAAGCCATAATAGGGGCTGTTATAGATGACAGACGGCAGATCAACGGCTGCTTCCAGCACGGCTTCGAAATGCGCGCGCTGGGCTGCAACAGACGAGCCGCGCGACAAAACACGCGGAATGACCATCAATCCGCTGGCCCCTACTTTTTTGGCATGGGCGGCCAAGGCGCTGGCCCGCTGTGGATTTTGGGCGCCTGTGCCGACAATCACCGGCACGCCCGCTTTCACCAAAGCCTCGACGCCTTGCATGCGTTGCTCGTCGGTCAATAAGGGCCAATCCCCCATGGATCCGCAATAGACCACAGCGGTCATTCCGTCTTTGATGAGTTTTTGGCCCATTTTGACAAGGGCGGCAAAATCGGGTGTGCGATCGTTTTTGCACGGGGTCATCAAGGCGGGCACAACGCCCTTGAAAATGGAGGAGGTCATGACGTTGTTTCCTTAGCTAGATAGTCATCGGTTCTTGTTTTCAAAGTCCAAAGTGAAACAAATTCCTGCGCTTGTCTATCAAGGATCAGATGAGAGCACAGAGAATTCGCAGTCTCTAGTCGTTTAAGCAGGCAAGGCCCGCGCAAACAAAAAAGATCAAGGGGTGGCAGGGATAAAAAGACGGGTTGTCTGGGTTTCTCCGGCATTGGGACCGGTCATGATATCGAACCAGCCCGATCCCTTGGTTTTTTGCGTGTCATTAAGCCAGAAATCCAGATCCTCGCGCGCAACACTGATGAGGACGTCTTTTTCTTCCCCTGCCTGAAGGGCGATCCGCGCAAAGCCGCGGAGTTGTTTTTCAGGCTGCGAAAGCGGGGCCACACGCTGTCTTGTAAAGAGCTGCACAAGGGCCACACCCTGACGGGGACCGTTATTGCGGACGTTCACTTGGATTTTATAAAAGCGGGTAGCGGGGTCGCTGGACCCGATCACAACCGGCGCGCCATAGGTGAAGCGCGTATAGCTCAGGCCATAGCCGAAGGGATAGAGCGGTGTGGTGTGTTCATCGATATAGCCCGACATGAAGGCCTCTGGCGGGCCGAGGCTGGGCCGCCCTGTCGGGCGCTTGTCATGGGTGATCGGGATTTGACCAACAGAGCGCGGCACGCTGACGGGCATATGGCCCACCGGTTCGCTCAGCCCTGTCAGCAAGCGGGCAACGGCCTCGCCCCCCTCAGACCCGGGAAACCATGCGTGAACAACAGCGTAGGGCAGGGTATAGAGCTCAGGCTCAACAAAGGGCCTGCCGCCAATGAGCACCACCGTGAAGGGCCTGTTCAATGTTTTGATGGCTTTGAGCAAGGCCATTTGGTCTGGCAAAAGACCGGGGAATGCGCGGCTTGAAGCCTCGCCGCTGTCAACGGCTTTTTCGCCCAAAACCAAAACAATCTTGTCGGCCCCGCGGGCTGCTTGCAAGGCGGCTGCAATCTGCTTTTTGCCGTAAAGGCCTTCTTTGTCAGGCTGGGCAAGCAAAAGCTGCAAATGCGGGGCCACTCGGGCAAAGCCGTCTTTGATCGAGACGACTTTGGCATGTTGTCCATTGGCTTCCCAAGGGCCCATCAGATTATCGCGGTCTGTGGCAAAGGGGCCGATCAAAGCGAGCCGCCCTTTGGGCGTCAGAGGCAAAAGCGCATTTTCATTTTTCAACAAAACAAGACTTTCACCCGCAAGCGTCACCGCCAAGGCTTTATGGTCTTTGTGATCGAGTTTTTCTTGTTCACGCGTGGCCAGACTGCGGGCAAAGGGATTGTCGAACAAGCCCAGTTCTTCCTTGGCGGCTAACACACGCAAGACGGCTGCATCAAGGCGCGCGATGTCGATCCGTCCGGCCTCGACAGCGCTTTTGAGGCTGCCCGAATAGGCTTGGCTCGCCATATCCATATCGACGCCGGCCGTTAAAGCGCCAATCGAGGCATCGCTCATATCCTCGGCCACGCCATGGCGCGGCAATTCGGCAATGGCGCCGTGATCGGTGACAACCAAGCCCTTAAACTGCCATTCATCGCGCAAGATCGTTTGCAACAGGCGTTGATTGAGAATGCCGGGCACGCCGTCAACGGCATTGAAGGCGGGCATGATGCAGCCCAGTCCTGCTTTGACCGCGCGCTCGAAGGGTTGCAATTCGGCCTCGCGCAAGGCGCGCAGGGATAAATCGCTGGCGGTATATTCACGCCCCCCTTCGGTGGCGCCATTGCCCGCAAAATGCTTGGCGCAGGCTAAAAGCGCGTCAGGGGATTTCAAGCTCTCGCCCTGCAATCCCTTGATGCGGGCCTCGGCCAAAACCGCCGCATACCATGGCGATTCACCGGCTGTTTCCACCATGCGGCCCCAGCGCGGATCACGCCCCAGATCAAGCACGGGGCCGAATGTCCAGTTGATACCGGCTGATGTGGCCTCAAGGGCCGCAACCCGTTCCGCGCGGGTGATCAAATCGGGATTGAAACTGGCCGCTTGTCCGATGGGGGCCGGAAAAATTGTCCGATAGCCATGCACGACATCAAGGCCGATCAATAAAGGAATTTTCAAGCGCGATTGCGTTGTGGCAATTTTTTGCAATTCATGGGTATGGACAGCGCCATAGACATTGAGGATGCCGCCAACCCGACCCTCGCTGATCGCCTGTTCGGTTTCTTTGCTGATAAAAGGCCCGATGCGGTCTTTGTCACCGGCTTGCAAATTCAATTGGCCGATTTTCTCCTCCACTGTCATTTGCGCGAGCAAAGCACGGGCACGGGCGGAGACTGTAAAAGCAGGCGGCTCGGCGGCAGAGGCAGGCTCAATCAAAGCAGGCAGAAGACTGAAAGCGCCCAATCCCAATAGGAAAAGACAGCGCATGAAAAAAGACGGAGACGTCATCAGGGATAAACGGGTCATGCGAAGGATCTCTGTCCATTCAGGCGGTGGCTTGATGCCTGACAGGCGTGGCGATTTCAAGATCAAGACCAGCGAGAAGCCGGTAGGATTTTTTGCGGGCGTCATGATCGAATATGGCGCTGGCCACAATCAATTCATCAATCCCTGTTTGTGCAATGAAGGCACGCAAAGCGGGTTCTACAGTTGCGGGTGATCCGACGAAGGAGCAGGCCAGCATGCGTGAGGCTTGCATTTTTTCCATGTCGTTCCAGTAGGTCTCGATGTTTTCAATCGGCGGCTTCAGCTTGCCGCGCCGTCCGCGCACCATATCCGCAAAGCGTTGTTGGATGGACGTGAACAGGAAGCGCGCTTCCTCATCCGTATCCGCAAGCACAATATTGACGCCTGCCATGGCATGCGGGCTTTGCAGCTGTTCGGAGGCTTTGAAATGGTGCTGATAGGTGGCAAGGGCCGACATCAGGGCATCAGGCGCAAAATGCGAGGCAAAGGCATAGGGCAAGCCCATCATGCCAGCCAGTTGGGCCCCGTAAAGGCTTGAGCCGAGAATATAAAGCGGCACTTTCAAGCCATAACCCGGTACGGCTTTGATAGCGTTTTCTTGTGAGGGCATTTCAAAATAATGTTGCAATTCCATCACGTCTTGCGGGAATTGATCATCCGACATCAATGTGCGGCGCAGAGCATGCATGGTGCGCTGGTCCGTACCGGGCGCACGACCAATCCCAAGATCGATGCGTTTCGGAAACAGCGCCTCCAAAGTGCCGAATTGTTCCGCAATGACCAAAGGGGCATGATTGGGCAACATGATGCCACCCGCCCCGAGGCGGATTGTTTTCGTCCCTGAACCCAAATGCGCAATGACAACCGCCGTGGCCGCACTGGCAATGCCGACCATATTATGATGTTCGGCGACCCAATAGCGGTGATAGCCGCAGGCCTCGGCTGTGCGGGCAAGATCGAGCGCATTGGCCAGTGCGTTGCTGGCATCCTGCCCTTCTGACACGGGAACAAGATCGAGAACGGAACGTAGGGTCATGAAGGCCTCGAAGCGCGGTGGGGACTCTGCAAGTGTTTGAAACGATAAGCCCCATAACTCTAGGGCTGTTTGCCGACATTCAAAAGCCGGATTTTTTCATTCATGCTCTGCCCTAGATGCGATGCTGGGATATGACGAATGTCTTTGATTATGTGGTATTTGAATAAGTAAAAGTGAATTATCATATTTTTATACAGCAAAAATATTTTTGAAATATTTTTTGATTAAATAATTTAAAGTATTCAAATTTGATATTTAAAATCAAAATATTATTTCAAATTTAATTTATGTATATTGTGTCTTTAATGAATCCATTTTAATTGTTATTTACACATTTACAGTGTATTGGCGTTATTCATTGTTGTATTCATAATCATAGTTTGTGTTGCAAATGTTAAGAGAATTTGATGCATGATCAAAGTTGCTATTATCGAGGACGATAAAGTATTTCTGGAGCGGGTCGGTCAGGTCATCAGTCAATCCGCTCATTGCCGCCTTGTCGGCACGGCGCATGACTTTGCCTCGGGCGGCGCGTTGATCCGTGAAACAACGATTGATGTGTGCATTGTCGACTTGGGGCTTCCGGACGGGGACGGCTGCGACCTGATCGCGATGGGGCGGGCGCGCTGCCCGGGAACGCAATTTGTGACGTTGTCGGTGTTTGGTGACGACAATCATGTGATGCGGGCGATCGAGGCCGGTGCGGTTGGCTATGTGCTGAAAGATGATCCCGAAGATTATATTATTAATTCGGTGATCGCTGTGAATAATGGCGGCTCTGTCATCAATCCGATGGTGGCGCGCAATATTTTGCAAAAACTGATGGGGGGCCGTTCTCCCCTGCCGGTTCCGCATGTGGTCGAGCCGCAGGCCGCAGATGACGTTCCCACTTTGAGCGAGCGCGAGCAACAGGTGCTTGAATTGTTGTCGCGGGGATCAAGCGTTGTGGCCATCGCTTCGGCCCTTAAAATTTCGGCGCATACGGTCAATATGCATTTGCGTTCCATCTATCGGCGGCTGGCCGTGAACTCGCGCACCGAGGCAATCTATGTTGCAAACCAAAAAGGTATTCTTGGCCATTAGCCTATGTGTGCTAGGCCTTGTCACCTCGTTGTTGCTGATTTATCCCGGTATAGGCATGCCGCACGGGGAATATCATGACATTATCAGCGGTGTCTTGATTGTTGAGCCCTGCGAGCGGCAGATCATGCCGGTCGAAACAAAATATATTTCATTGCCCCATCGCGAGGAGCGGTTTCAGGACGGGTTGAAATGCTATCGCTTTGAAACCATGCTGCCGACGTTTACATTTTCCGACAATGTCAAATTATTGCTGAATGTACAGGGCCGGTTTCATGAAATCACCGTCAATGGATCGGTGATTGCCACCGTATCGGGGTCGGATGAAAATCACAAAATTGTCCGCCATTCGCCCCTCTCCTTGCTGATCCCCAAAACATTGTTGCGCAAGCAGGACAATCGTTTGTCGGTGCGCTATGTGACCTATGATCCGGTCATTGCCATCAGCGGTATGGGCATTGGTCCTGTGGCCAAAGTGGACGGACTTTATTGGGCTCTCTATTTTATCAGTGACAGCTTTATCTATGCGATGAATTTTTTATTGCTGTTGATCGGGCTTTATCTCGTCAATTTCAGTTTGATCTACAGAGACGAAAAATTGCTTGGTCTGGCCGGCCGGTCCATGTTGATCTTGTCCTTTTTATGCACGGTTAATCTGGCCCCTGAAATACCGGCCTTTGTCTATCCTTTGTGGCGTGCCATTTTGCTGGTTTTCAGTGCCGGTCTGACGGTGACCATCATTGAATTTATGCTTGTTTATGCTGATAAACAAATCAAGCAGCATGAAAAAATATTGATGCATATATCGATTTTATTCATGTTTTTTTCGGCGCTTATTTTTGATGATCAATTTACCAGCTTTGTCAGTTTTTCGGTCATGCTGTTGTTTAATCTTTATTGTCTCGTGATGATTTTCACCAAGCAGGTCCGGCAAAAATTATTCAAATCCGGTCTGGGCGTGTTTTATTTTATCTCGTTTTTTGTTGCCTATATCACCTTCATGCATGATTTCATGTTGATGCCCGGCCATGGCGTTTTGATGGACTGGCTACACAAGTGGTTTTTCCTGCCGCCGCTGTTTCGCGAGGAAATTTTCATTTCCCATGCGGGGGTCATCATGTTGTTCTTTTCCATGGTGATGATTGTGGTGGAGCGCTATCAAGCGGCGCGCGATTATGCTGAAAAAGAAGCGGATCGTATCTATGGAGCCCTTACCCATAACGAGGCCGAATTGCGCAAAATGCTGGACCAGCAACATATGGTGCAGACCACACATATCATCCAAAACGAGCGGCAAAGACTCTTGTTCGAAATTCACACGGGCATCGGGTTGAGACTGCAAGAGGGCTATCAGCGTGCGGTGCAAGACCGGTTAACGCCAGCGCAATTCGTGGATGTGTTTCAAGATTGTATCGATGATATGCGATTGATCATGGATTGCATTTCCATGCGGCCGCGGGCGGAAATTGATGTCATTATCGGATCCATGCTGCACCGGATGCAGCCGCGCATGGTCAAACAAGGCATCGAGCTTTATGTGGAGCCGCATCGGCGTCTGGGCGAGGGCGCGGCGCTCACGGATGTGCAATGTCTTTATGCCGGTCGGATTATCCAAGCAGGCTTGATGCAGGCCTTGCGATTGCCGGGCTGCACCAGGGTGGTGTTGGCAAGCCGCGAGACAAAGAACAGTTTGTTTCTGTGCTGCTATAAATCGGGTGCGGGATTGAGCCGGTCCGATTTTCATGACATCCGGCAAAGCCATTACAAAGAGTTGCAAAAACGGGCTGCCAGTCTGAACGGACGGTTGCGGATGATCGAGACGGAGCAGGGCCTTGGCTTGATGCTTTTCATGAAGCGGCGGGTGGGTGATGATCGGCCTGAGACGGTTGCAGATCCGGTCTTTCTGTCGCTTGTTAACCCTGCCTGACCGCATTTCCCTCATCTTTTCACTCTTTATTCGACTTTCCAGCCCTGCGACAGTATGCTTTTCCCATAAATGAGCATTACAGACGAGGGAGCGCGATTGATGGGTGACAAGGACAAGAAAAACCATGCGCATCACGAGGGCGGCCATCACCATAAAGACCATGGCGGGGACCAAGACCACCCTCATCACAAGCACCATCACGAGTTGGATAGTCCTTCGGAGGTGGCTGAAGCCCAATTAGGGCAAGCCATGAGCCTTGAAGAGTTTCACGCCCAGCAACAAAACGTGTTGACCCAGAAACGCTATAATCACGAAATGAAAATGCTGGATATTGAATTGGTCCAGTTGCAGCGTTGGGTGGTTGAAACCAAAGCGCGGGTGGTTGTCATTTTCGAAGGGCGCGATGCAGCAGGCAAGGGCGGCGTCATCAAACGCGTGACCGAGCCGCTCAATCCGCGCTTTTGTCGGGTCGCAGCCCTTGGAACCCCCACCGAAAAAGAAAAAACCCAATGGTATTTCCAGCGCTATGTGGCGCATTTGCCCGCAGGGGGTGAAATGGTTTTGTTTGACCGGTCTTGGTATAATCGAGCCGGTGTCGAACATGTGATGGGTTTTTGCACAGAGGATGAATATCGCGGTTTCTTGAAGGATTGCCCCGACTTCGAGGCCATGCTCATCCGGTCAGGTATTTATCTGATTAAGTTCTGGTTTTCTGTCAGTGACGAGGAGCAGGAAAAGCGCTTCAAGGAGCGAGCCACCAATCCTTTGAAACAATGGAAGTTAAGCCCGATGGATATCAAGGCGCGTGAATATTGGGTGGACTATTCCAAGGCCAAAGACCGGATGTTTGCCGCAACCGATACCGATATTGCCCCTTGGTATGTGGTCAATGCCGACAACAAAGAAAAAGCCAGATTGAATTGCATCAGACATTTATTGGGTTTGATCCCTTATGTCAGCAAACCCTATCAGCCCATCGATTTGCCGCCGCGCCCCAGCACGCCTGATCACTATGTCAGGCCGCCTTTGTCGTTGCAAAAATTTGTTCCGGATTATTATGAGTGATGTGACGTCCGAGCCTCCTCAAAAGACAACAGGCTTTTTTTCTTCGAGTTTGAGCGGGGATGTATGGGGCGGTTTTGCCGCCATGCTTGTCGCCTTGCCTTCGGCCATCGCTTTCGGCGTGACGATTTTCACGCCATTGGGCGGGCAGTATGGCGCCCGCGGTGCCATGGCGGGCATGGTGGGCGCGATGATTTTGGGATTGGTCGCCGGTTTGTTTGGCGGCACAAGGCGGCTGATCTCCGCACCCTGCGCGCCGGCCGCAGCTGTGCTGAGTGCCTTGACCATTGATATGATGCAAAACGGCCATCCGGTGCCTGTGATTGTGACCAGCCTGCTTTTGGTCACGATCATCAGCTCGCTGGTGCAAATGTGCTTTGGCGTATTGCGTATGGGGCAGCTGATCAATTACATGCCCTATCCTGTTGTCTGCGGTTATTTGAGCGGCGTTGGGTTGATTATTATTCTGAGCCAGCTGCCCAAATGGCTGGCTTTGCCCAAAGAGACATCCTTGCTGCATGGCCTGTTGCAACCGCATCTATGGCAGCCTGCCAATACAGTGATCGGGGCAGCAACTTCTATCACCATGGTTGTGGCGGCCTGCCGCAAAGGGGGCGTGCCCTCGGTGATTTACGGATTGCTGGCGGGGTTTGCCGCCTATTGGGTGATGGCATGGACGCTGTGGCCAGAATTACGCGCCTTCAATCATAATCCCTTTGTGATCGGTTCCTTGCAAATAGGCTTTGCCGATATCGGTGCGGCCTTGGATGATTTGTCCAACTTGTTTTCAAGCGCAGGTGTTTTGCCAGATCAAATGCCGTGGAATTCGATTGTGATGACTGCCTTGACGCTGTCCGTCCTGCTCTCGATTGATACCTTAAAAACCTGCATCGCTCTCGATAGCATGACAGGCGCGCGGTATAATCCCAATCGCGAATTGATTGGACAGGGACTGGGTAATTTAATGACAGGCCTGTTGGGCGGAACCCCCGGTGCAGGCACGATCGGCCCCAGTCTGGTCAATCATGCCAGCGGCGGGACCACAGCCTATTCCAGTGTTTTTCAGGCGGTGTGGTCACTGCTTGCGGTGGTCTTGTTGTCATCCCTGATTGCATGGGTGCCGATTGCGGCCTTGGCAGCAATTTTGGTGGTTGTTGGTTTTTCCATGATCGACTGGAAGGCATTCCGGCTTTTAAAATCTGGCGATACGCTGGTTGATTTTATAGTGATTGCACTCGTTGTTGTCGTTGCCAATACGATCGGATTGATCGCCGCATCAGGGCTTGGCATTGTCTTGTCGGTGTTGTTGTTCATGCGCGAGCAAATCCATACATCGACCATCAGACGGCGCATGACCGGACAGGAAGTGTTTTCCAAAAAAGCGCGTCAGCATGACGAACATGCCGTTTTGGTTAAACGGGGACAGGAGACACTGATTGTGGAATTGCAAGGCAGTTTGTTTTTTGGCACGACAAGCCAGCTCTTTGATGAAATCAGTCAGGATTTAACCGGTCGGCGCACCTTGTTGCTTGATTTCATGTATGTGCAATCGCTTGATTATACCGCCGGTCACATGATCGAGCGTTTAGGCAATGAGCTCTCCATGCAAAATGCAACGCTGGTGCTCAGTCATTTGCCGGATCAATTACCCAATGGGCGAGACCTGCATGCCTATATTGATCATTTGGGGATCAGCCAACATCCCAGCACGCGTTTGTTCAAACATTTTAACGACGCTCTGGAATGGATCGAAGATCGCCTTCTCCTTGACGAGGGCTTGGCCTCGGAAACAGGAGGTCAGTTAGCATTAGGCGATTTTCCGCTCTTTAAAGACTTGCGCCAAGATGATCTTTCTGCCTTGCAAGCCATCGCACAAAAGCGGTTTTTCCGGAAAGGGGATGTGATTTCTGAAATTGGCAGCTTGGGGCATGAATTGATGCTGATCCAGAGTGGCGAAGTCCGGATGCTTTTACCCGCAAACGGCGACGGCAAACTGCTTCTGGCCACATTGGGGGCAGGGCATGTCTTTGGTGAAATGTCATTTCTCGACGGTGTGCCCCATGCGGTCGGGGTTGTGGCAGGGCGGGATACCCATCTTCTTATTCTCGACCGCACCGCCTTCAGTCAGGCCTTGGCTGATCGGCCCAAGGCAAGCGCTCTCATCATGCAGGAATTGGCGCGGGCCATTTCACGGCGCCTGCGCCGCTCGAATATGGAAATTCACAATCTTCGTTTGACCTGAATCAATGACAAAAAGTCCTAGACTTTTGTTTGATGCCGCAAGGTCGGGGGATTGTCATTTTGTCGATCTTTCCTTGCGACAAAAAAAGGACTTTGGTGTAAAGAGGCACGGCTTGGTGCATGTTCAACCGTGCTGGCGGTGTTGGGAGTAGGGTGAATGACGGAACAAAATCCACACGCGCATTATACGCTGGGTCACCATGTGTACCGGTTCCGCATTTATTTGTTCACACTGTTGTTCCCCAAACACGAGCGTAACAAGCTTGCTACCTTTATCAATGATTTTATCATTGTGATGATTGTGCTGAGTTCGTTCGCGATTATTCTGGAAAGCATCGATTACATTGCCGAGCATTTTGCTTGGGAGATGAAATGGTTTGATGAATTCAGCATGGCGATCTTCACGGCTGAATATATTGGTCGGCTGATATGTGGGGGCTTGCGGCCGCAATTCATCGGAAAGCGCTTTTCCACTTTGCGCTATGCCCTGACGCCCATGGCTTTACTTGATCTGATTGTGATTTTGCCTTTTTTCCTGCCTGTGCATGGCATGGTGGATTTACGCTTTTTGCGCCTGATCCGTCTTTTGCGTTCGGCAAAACTCGCTCGTTTTATCGTCCCGATCTGGACGGATTTTCTGCATATCAATCAAGGGCGGACTTTTCGGCAAAAAATCCATGCAGCCTTGAACAGGAACGTCTATTCCGGTGAGATGCATGACCTCTTCGATATTACTTTGGGCGTGGTGATTTTTCTCAGCGTGCTGGCTGTGATGCTCGAAAGCGTTGAATCGATCCATGAATTCATGGCGGCAGAATTTATTATTTTTGATACGTTTTCTGTTGCTGTTTTCAGTTTGGAATATCTATGCCGCCTTTATTCTTGTGTTGAGGATAAGGAGTATGAACATCCCATCATCGGCCGTTTGAAATATATGATGACGCCCAGCGCGATGATAGATCTTCTCGCGGTGCTTCCCTTCTATCTGGTTTATTTTGTCCAGATTGATTTGCGGTTTCTGCGCGTGGTCCGCTTGATACGGCTTTTGAAATTCACGCGTTATAACAAAGCCATGAATATGTTGAGCGAGGTGGTCAGCGAACAATTGCCTGCGCTCAGCACGACCTTGTTTATTTTGGCAATCACGACCATTTTTGCTGCAAGCCTTGTCTATTTGTTCGAGCACGAGGCCCAGCCTGACAAGTTCACGTCCATTCCGGAAGCCACCTATTGGGCTGTGATCACGTTGCTCAGTGTTGGGTATGGTGATCTTTATCCGATCACGCCAGCTGGACAATTTCTAACCATGATTATCACGGTGATGGGTTTGGGCTTGGTTGCTTTGCCTACCGGTATTCTTGCCTCCGGCTTCACTGAAAAAATGCGTCAACAAAATGAAGACTTTCAAAAACTGGTTGATCAAAAGGTCAGTGATGGCTCTTTGACGCCGAGGGAAAAAATAGAACTGGATATTGAAGCCTCCACCATGGGTTTCAGCAAAGCGCGTGAAACCAAGCTTGAAAGCGAAGAGCTCAGCGCTGTTTTGCGCGAGCAACAAGAAGATGCCATTTTAAAAGCAGGCATGGGTCAGGAAGGGTCAGCGCAAGACCTATCCGGAGCTGCAGCCGTGATGAAGGCCGAGCTTGCCGAGCAACGCTCCATGTCTGTCAGCGATTTTGAAACGTTGCTGGCGCGGGTTGATCGTTTGAGCGTGTCGGAAAAATCGCGATTGATGGCGCGCGTTGCTCAAGATCTGGCGCAACGCATTGACGGGGCGCCCGGTCAATCAGGGTGAGAAAGCTTTGCTTTTTTTAGGCCGAAGGACTTTGTAACAGGCTCACTCTTTTTACCAAAAGAGCAATCAGGCCTTGATCAGTTTTGCGGCATCACTGGCAGCCACACGGCCTTCATCGGTGGGGATAACCCAGACCTCGACAGCGCTGTCATCCGAATGAATGGCCATGGCACGATCGCCGATGGCTTTTTGATTGGCGCTCGGATTGATTTTAATGCCCAACCATTCAAGCGCCGCGCAAATATCCGCGCGTAAAATCGCATCATGTTCGCCGATCCCGCCACTGAAGACATAGGCATCGAGGCCTTGCAGGCAGGCCGTCATCGCGCCGCTTTCTCGAATGATCCGGTGTGTGAACAGTCTGATGGCAGTGCGCGCCTCTTCGCTATCGCTCGCACGCAAGGTCCGCATATCCGCAGACAGACCGGACAGGCCTAAAAGACCCGATTGTTTGTAAAGCAGCGTCTGGATTTTCTGGTGGTCATAACCCTGTTCAAGCAAATACAGTAAAACACCTGCATCCAAAGCGCCGCTGCGGGTCCCCATGATCAAGCCATCAAGCGCTGAAAAGCCCATGGTCGTGGCTAGCGACAGGGATTTAAGGGTGGCGCAGAGGCTCGCCCCATTCCCCAGATGTGCCATGATCACACGTTCCCCCGCTTTCTTTGAAAGCGTTTTTAATTGCCCCATCAGATAGTGATAAGACAGGCCATGAAATCCGTAACGCCTTATGCCGCTCTGTCGTAAATGGGCGGGCAAGGCGAAGCTATATTCTTCTTCTGGCAAAGTGGCGTGAAAAGCCGTATCGAAACAGCCAATTTGCGGCAGCATCGGAAAAGCATCCGTGAAAGCGCGCACACCGGCAATATTATGGGGCTGGTGCAAGGGAGCAAGCGAGTTCAATGTTTCAAGATCGGTTAAAATCTTTTCATTGAGGATCAGGCTCTCCCGATAGTTTTTGCCACCATGGACAATCCGATGGGCAATGGCTTTGAGGGGCGGCAAATCATGTTCTGAGCGCAACAAGGTGGAAAGGCGTTCAAGCGCTGTTTCGAATGGATCCACGCTGTTTGATGGCAAAATCGCGCGCGTGGTCTGGCCTTGATAGTGATAGCTCAGTTCAGGCTGACCTTTGGGCTCCAATCCTTGAATGGAGCCTGTCAGGATGCAGGCTTCGACTTGTCCCTTTTCAACAGGATGCAGCGAAAATTTTAAAGTCGAGGAACCTGCATTGACAGCAAGAATAGCCATGATGGGCCTCTTTGTTTAAACGGCTGAAGCGCGGTTTTTATGGGCCGCCAGAAGTGCCAAAAGGGCCGAGGCCACGCGGGTTGCAGGGCCATCCGCCCGGCTTGTCAGGGCAATCGGGACCCTTGCACCCAGCACAAGACCTGAGCCTGTAGCCCCTGCCAGATATTCCAACTGTTTGGCCAGCATATTGCCCGATTCAAGATCGGGGCAGACCAAAATATCGGCATCGCCTGCCACGGGGGACGAAATATTTTTGATGCGGGCCGCTTGCAGGGAAATGGCATTGTCGAAGGCTAGCGGTCCATCCAGAATGCCGCCCTTGATTTGTCCGCGATCCGCCATTTTACACAAAGCGGCTGCATCCAAGGTCGAGGGAATATCGGGATTAACCGTTTCAACCGCTGATAAAATAGCAAGCTTTGGCTGTTCGATCCCCAAAATATGCGCAAGCTCGATGGCGTTGGAGATAATATCCACTTTCTCCGTGAGGGTCGGACGAATGTTCAGCGCTGCATCTGTCACCATCAATGGTTTCGGATACATCGGCACGTCAAAGCGGAACACATGCGACATCCGCCGTCCGGTGCGCAAAGCGGGCCTGCACAAAACAGCATGCAATAATTCATCCGTATGCAAACTGCCTTTCATCAAAATTTCGACCTGCCTGTTGGCGGCCATTTCAGCCGCCATATCGGCGGCGGCATGGCTGTGGGGCACGTCGATCAATTCGCACGCGCTGATATCAAGGCCAGCCTCTTGCGCGACTTTGTTGATTTTGGCCTTTGGCCCGATCAGGAGGGGAATGATTAACTGATAGCGCGCCGCATCCAAGGCGCCGCTGAGTGATTCCTTGTCGCAAGGATGCACAACCGCACAACGCACCGCCTCCAAGCCATTGCCGCGGGCAAGCAAGGCATTAAAGCGCGCCTCGGGATTGAAGAGTTGAATATGCGGCGCAAAGGAGCGCGGACGCTTGACCTTCTGGCTTGGTGCCAAGACGGTCGCAACGCCTGTCACGACTTTTTCGCCATGCTGGTTGACAACATCACAATCGAGAGTGAGACGTTTTTTGGCATCCTCTTTTGTGGTGACGGTCACGGTCACAGTGAGGGTATCACCGATCCTGACGGGCCGGATGAAATGTAAATCCTGATTGACATAGATTGTGCCGGGGCCGGGAAATTCAGTGCCGAGCAAAGCGGAAATCAGCGCCCCGCTCCACATGCCATGGGCGATGACACCGTGAAAGACCGTGTCATTGGCATAGTCTGCATCGAGATGGGCGGGATTGGTATCTCCCGAAACAGCGGCGAAGGCCTGAATGTCTGCAATGGTCAATTGCCGCGACATGCGCGCGACCTGACCAATACTGATCTCGTCATAGGTGACGTTTTCAATCATTTCAGTAACGGGGGTCTCGTTCATTCTATCCTCTTTCAGGCAACAGCGTGGCATCCGGCATCGACATAGAGTGTCTGGCCGGTCATGCCGCTGGCCGCATCCGAACATAAAAAGGCACATAAATGTGCAATTTCATCAAGCCTAACCAAACGGCCCAGCGGCGCTTTTTCAATGGCATGTTTCATCAATTCGTCAAACCCATCAATACCCGATGCAGCCCGCGTCATGATCGGACCCGGAGAGACCGCATGCACCCGCACATTGTCGGGGCCCAATTCCAGCGCCATATAGCGCACGAGGGATTGCAGTGCCGCTTTGACAGGGCCCATCAAACCATAATGGGGCACCGCTTCATCGGCACCGAGATAGGTCATGGTAATGAGGCTGCCGCCGCGCGGCATATGGGGCCTGACAAGTTTTGCCAGAGTTGCAAAAGAGTGGCAGGACACTTCCATGGCCCGCGCAAAACCTGTGCTTGAACTATCGATCACTTTGCCATGCAAATCTTCAAGCGGCGCCCAGGCAATGGAATGAATGACAAAATCAAAAGAGCCAAGCGTTTCGGCGGCAGTGGTGACAAACGCTTCCAGTGCCTGCCCGTCCTCGATATTGAGGGGATAAAGCGGAATGTTCAGCGGCTCCGTCAAAGGAGCCACATAGGTTTTTGCTTTGTCATTGAGGCAGGTGGCAACCAGCTCTGCGCCAAGGTCATGCGCAATTTTGGCGCAGCCCCATGCGATCGAATGCTCATTGGCCAAGCCAAGCACCAAACCTTTTTTGCCTTCGAGATTGATCAGGGATGATGAAAGCTGTGGCATGGGCGGGCCCTTTTTATCGGTGTTAGTCGGCGTAACGTTGATGGACATAAAGGCCGGGTGCTTGCCCAAGATCTGCCTTGGTGTTTAGGCTTGACGTCGGGCGTGTTTCCCCTGAGCGCTCTGAAAGCCATGCTTGGAAGGCTTCCCACCATGATCCGTCATGACGCTTTGCTTGCGTGATCCATTCATCGGGTTCCAGCCAGTCATGGCCTTTAGGCACAGCACTGATCTGATAGCTGCGATGGGCATGCCCCGGTTCGGATACAATGCCGGCATTATGTCCGCCCGAGGTTAAAACAAAGGTTGTCTCGGTATCGGTGAGAAGATGAATTTTATAAACCGATTTCCATGGAGATACATGATCGCGCAGCGTGCCGACGGCAAAAAGAGGCACATGGATATCCATCAAGGCAATGCCTTTGCCGTCGAAATGAAAATGTCCTTCAGCCAAGGCATCTTTGAGGAATAATTCGGACAGGTATTCATGATGCATCCGTTCGGGCAGACGCGTCACATCGGCATTCCAGCTCATCATATCAAGGGTGACTTCATCCTCGCCCATCAGATAGCGTCGGGTCGAGCGTGACCAGATGAGATCGCGTGAATTCAAAAACTGGAAGGTGGCCGCCATTTGCCGCCCCGACAAATAGCCCGTTGCCTCCATGGCCTCGCGCAGTGTTTTCAACTGGTCTTCGTCGATGAAGATGCCCAAGGCGCCGGGTTCTGAAAATTCCACCTGTGCGGCCAGCAAGGTCACGGATTTCAAATCAGGCAGTGCCCCGTAATCATAGGCTGTGTCCGAGGCTTGCGCGGCATGGCCTTTGTGATGGCTGATGGCTGCTGCGGCAATAGCCAAAAACGTTCCGCCCAGACAATAGCCCAAAGCATGTAGCTGATCGAAGCCAGCCAGCTCTTTGATGGCGCGCATGGCATCCAAGACACCGCTTTTGATATAGTCTTCAAATCCCAGATGGCGGTCCGCGCTGTCAGGATTGCGCCATGACATCATGAAAACAGTATGCCCTTTGCTGACCATATAGCGCACAAAGGAGTTTTCGGGCGAGAGATCGAGAATATAATATTTCATGATACAGGACGGCACGATCAACAAAGGATCGGCTTTGACGGTATCGGTCAAGGGGGCGTATTGGATGAGTTCTATCAGCCTATTGCGATAGATCACGGTGCCTTTTGTGGTGGCAACATCTTGGCCCACGGCAAAGGCCAAAGGTTTTAAGGTGCCCGCCTGATCGCCTGATTTGGCATTGAGCGTATCGCTGATATCTTCCAGAAAATGATGGAAGCCGTTGATCCAGTTTTGTCCGCCTGTCTCAACGGTTTTCAACCAGAAATCGGGATTGGTATAAGGCCAGTTGGAGGGCGAGAGCGCATCCGCCCATTGCTTGGAAAAAATCTCCAGCATCTGTTGATGATGATGGGAGACCCCTTCGACGTTCAACGCTTTTTGCAGCAACCGGCTTTGTGCCTGATAGCCCGTTTTGAGCCAGCCAAAAGGCTGGCTTTGCCATGCGGCACTGTTGAAGCGATTGTCTTGATCTTTTTGTGATGTGTCTTCATTGGCCAGAGGAAAAGATTTCCATTCATCCATCATTGCTTTGGCCAAAAGCATTTGCTGGCCGGGGGAATGTCCGAAATGCAAGGCCCAGTCCGTAAAGGCTAAGGTCAGCGCCAGCGGCGAGAGACCCAAAGCGAGCTTGGCCAGTTGGGCATGATACAAATCATCGATCTGTTTGGCCTGTGCCTCAAGAGTGGTGGTGTCTTGTTGGGTCTTGGACGGTGCAGTGTCTGTCATGGGGGCGCTCGATCGAGGGATCCGGACTTGGGATTATTGAGCAAATTCAAAAAGAGATCAGATCTCCTGACCGCCCTTTTGTTATGTCTTCAGGCGGTCACATATCATTTATATTGCATTGCACAAAAACCATGAACGTTTTATGAAGTCAATCCATGCGGCCTCGCGTTTTCCCAAACAGGGGCCGTTTTCGAGGGTTGATCTCTTACAGGCAGAGCGCCTGTGACAAGCCTTTAGACTTTAGTTCAAGGGTTGAGGGCGCAGGATGGAGGACAGGGCAGGGGGCGCTCCCGTCCAGAGAGGTCTTTCAGCTTTGGCGCTACAAGTTTGTTTGGCAAAGACAGGCCGTCAGGCCTAGAGGCTTTGTCGTGTTGCGTTGGTATCGGTTGGGGAAGTGGTGTCATGTCTGGCTATCATGAAGAGGGCGTGCCTGCGGAAGGCGATCCAGCCTTTGATGCGGAAAGCGAAGGCGGACATCCTCATCAAGGCAAGGTCACCTCTGGTCTGATGCTGGGTGCCTTGGGCATTGTTTATGGCGATATCGGAACCTCCCCCCTTTATGCTTTCAAGCAATCGGTGCTGATGGCGGGCGAAACAACACCTCAGACGGTGATTGCTCTCTTGTCCCTGATTATCTGGTCGCTGTTGCTGGTTGTGACGCTCAAATATGTACTCATCATCATGCAGGCCAATAACCGCGGCGAAGGGGGCACATTGGCACTGACGGCATTGGCAATCAGTTGTTTGCACAATCAGAAATTGCGCTGGCTCGTGCTGATTGTGGGGTTGATCGGGGCCTCGTTGTTTTATGGCGACAGCATCATCACGCCTGCCATCTCCGTTTTGAGCGCGGTAGAAGGAATTGAAATCGCGACACCTTTATTCAAGCCCTATGTGATCCCCATCACCTTGGTGCTGATTGCAGCCTTGTTCGCCTTGGAGCGCCACGGCACGGCCACCATCGGCGGATTGTTCGGCCCTGTGATGTTGGTGTGGTTCGCCGTGATCGGCTCTTTGGGGGCCCTATCGATCCTCACCAATCCCGATGTCTTGGCGGCTTTCAACCCGTGGCACGGGGTCATTTTTTTGATCGATCATCCGCTTTTGGCCAGCAGTGTTTTAGGGGCTGTTGTGCTGGCTGTGACAGGCGGGGAAGCGCTTTATGCCGATATGGGTCATTTCGGCATCGGACCCATCCGGCGGATTTGGTTGTTTTTTGTTTTGCCGTCCTTGTTGCTCAACTATCTCGGCCAAGGCGCCTTGCTGTTGCGCAATCCCGATGCGCTGTCCAATCCCTTTTATCAACTGGCCCCTGATTGGGCTTTGTTTCCCATGGTCATTCTGTCGTCTCTGGCCACGATCATTGCCTCGCAAGCTGTCATTTCAGGGGCGTTTTCCATCACCAATCAGGCGATCCAGCTGGGCTATATTCCGCGCATCCGTGTGCGGCATACATCAACGGATGAGATCGGCCAGATCTATGTCAGCAAGGTCAATCTCTTTCTTTTTTTGTCGGTCGTGGGTCTGGTGCTGTTGTTTGAAACATCGGATAATCTGGCGGTGGCCTATGGTGTGGCCGTGACAGGCACAATGGCGGTGGTGACGTTTCTGGCCTGCCTCGTGATGATCCATAAACATCACTGGCGGCTCTGGCTGGCTTTGCCGGTTTTTGCCCTGCTGCTGTCCATTGATCTCGGATTTTTTATCAGCAATCTGACTAAATTTGCGCATGGCGGCTGGTTCCCGCTTTTGGTGGCGGGGATCATCTTTTTCATCATGCTGGCATGGGTACAGGGGCGTGAACGTTTGCTGGCGTCTCGCTGGCAGGATGCCATGCCGTTACAGGATTTTGTTGAGGGTCTGGGATCAAGCGGCCTGCATCGTGTGCCGGGCACTGCGGTCTTTATGGTTCCCAATATGCAGGTGGTGCCTTCCACGCTGCTGCATTCCTTGAAGCATTTTCATGTTCTGCATGAGCAGGTGATTTTGATGACGGTTGAAACCACCAATTCACCTTATGTGCCAGAAAAAGACCGCATGGATGTGCGTCCGCTGTCCAACGGTGTCACATTGGTGCGTCTGCATTACGGGTTTTTTGAGGAGCCGCGTATTTTGCGAGTTCTGGCGCGCCTGCGTCTGCAAGGCTATCAATTCAAATTGTCGAATGTGTCGTTTTTTGTCGGCCGTGAGCGCTTGGTGACCCGCGCACGCAACCCATTCATCAAAATGCGCGACAAATTATTTATCTTGCTTCACCGTAATATGTTGAGCGCAACCGATTATTATGAAATCCCGCCCTCCCGCGTTGTGGAGCTGGGCGGCTATATCCTGCTCAACACCCAT
>Ga0209085_1000881_pt1 | contig 20175 bp, 32 predicted proteins | sample C_131016_EF_Meta_FD_187310 | JGI IMG/M metagenome (GOLD analysis project Ga0209085, IMG submission 187310) | Freshwater microbial communities from Lake Croche, Canada to study carbon cycling - C_131016_EF_MetaG (SPAdes) (version 2) | ecosystem: Environmental > Aquatic > Freshwater > Lake...
TGCCGTTTACAGTCACGTTTATGAACCCGACGGGGTTGGCTGGCAAAGTCGCCGAACCAGCCGTAGCCGTTGTCGCCGATGAAAAATTGAGCAAATTCAAAAAGAACTGCTGCCATGAACGGGTTGGCCGGTTGGTTGTCTTATCCAAAAACTCGGCTTGTGGATAAGGGTTGATTTGTTGGGTGTTTGAGAGTGCCATTAGTTTTCTCCTGCGCTCATTTTTAAGTTAGCGGAGATGATGACCGCATTCACAGGGTCGGTGATAGACACTTCAAAAACTCTGTCGCGAGCCTGCCCAAGTCGCCGCCATATAGCGCGGTTGCGATACTTACCTAATTGGCCGATAGTGACCCAATATTCTTTAGACCAAGTGGAGCCGCCATCATTAGACCAACGCAACATAGCCTGTGGATAAGTTGTGGTCGTGGTGTTGTTAACCGCAGCTTGCAGGCCAAGAATGTAAGTCTCAAGCGCCCCAATGGTGAATTTGGCATTAGGATAAATGTAATACGGCGAATTAACGTAAATGCTTGGGATTGTGGATAGCCCCGTTGAACCTACGCCTGGCTGAAATTGAATCTGCAATTCCTCAAAATACTGACGTTGTAGGTCTGTGGTCAGGTGAGGGGCGCGACGTAGCCGACGGACGTTTTGGCCGTTATCGGTATAGTTCTTTTTATCTAGTTCGTATATACAACCATTGGCATAGTCTCCGACCAGAACCATTCCTTGAAAGACCGCGCAGCAGTTACCGCGATGGCGGCCATAAGTACCATCCGTATTGGTGTACAGCCATTTGTGCCACATCTGCGTAGTGAAGTCGTATGCCCACGTCAAATTAAGTGTCGGGAATGTGCAAACGTAGACTTCGTGGCCTTCAAGCTGATACGTCCAAGCAATCGCGTCATCAATGTATTGATTGGTGAGCGAATTCTCTACAGCATGGGTGGAAATGCGCTGTGGGATGTAGCCGTTCATCTGCATCACTTGCGCTTGGCCGCGATTGTTACGCGACACATACGCAAACGATGGGCCAAGGCGAGCAATTGAGAATTGAGCCGCAATGCCTTGTTGGGTAGATGTTCCTGGAATGCGCTGGAATGGAAACTGAACCGCGCCCACATCTGTCCACACTTCGGACGATGCTTCGCCCATCAAATAAACTTCGCGATGGTCAACGATGAGCGCCACCAGCTTGTCGGGAGACCCGTCTTTCAGCGAATAGGATGTGCTAGGCGAAATGGGCGACAACAGGTTAGACGCGCCAAACAGTTGTGTCCCAGGGTCGTTGTAGACAAAGTAATTGTCCACAATGTCAACAGAATTTGCGCCGCTAAATGCCCCGTCGGTAGATGGCAAAACGCTGAAGTTCAGCGCATACATGGTTTCCGATGCAACGGTTTGGCTTACGCTAACGGTGTAAGTTCCCGCGCCGCCCGAGCCAGTACCAAATGCGGTGATGATTGTCCCCGCCGTAATGCCCGCGCCTTGGATTGTCTGCCCAAGATAAATCGTGCCTGATGCGACTGCGGTCACAGTTAGCACAGTTGTGCTAATACTAGCCGTAAATCGAGCGCCGACCGCGGCGCTGCTCAAAGACCGCGCTGAAACTGTTTGCGATGTGTTTAGGGTGTAAGTACCAACTCCACCCGTCCCCGTCCCTAGCGCCGTTATAACGGTCTCAGCGGTCACGCCAACACCAGTAAGACTTTGGTTAGCTGTAATCGTACCCGAACTCATGGCGGTAACGGTCAGCGTTGTGCCTGACACAGAGCCGGTGAAAATGGCGTTAGACGGTGTGGAAATGCGCCATGTATACCGATAAGCCCCGTCCACAATGTAGGCGTTGATGCCGTTATCGGTAATGCCTACTCGCCCCGTAGACGAATTGAGCGTTCCTACAATGGTCGGGGTCAGATTAGACGTAAAGACGTAAACGTAAACGCCGCAAACCGCAATCATTTGCGACCCGCCCGACAATGTGCGTAGTCCGCGCACTTCAGCGCTATTCAGCACAGTCTGTAAGGTTAGCCCTGGGGTTGGATAGAGCGCAACAATGCCCCGCGTACCAGGCTGCTTGAGTGGGTCAATCTCGGGAAAGAAATTGATGCACTCCTGCGATTCCTGATAAATCGACGGTGCTTCGTAAGATGGGCCAACAAAACCAAAATCGGGCATTTATTTGACCTTAGCGGAAGAAGCCGCCCGACAAAATCCAGCCCGCATCTTTTTGGCGACCAACAAGCAGCGCATCGGCGTACCGAGCAACAGGTGGCGGCTTCATGTTTGTGCGTTTGATTGTGGCTTTGCCCTGCGCGGAAAACTTCATAATCATTGCGATTTGCGTCTGACTCGCCTTGCCGTACATGGGCATTAGGCGTTCTGCAAGACACCAGCGCAACGCCATTGCGTAGCCTTGCGGCAGCAGAATGTTGTCGTACAAGCCGGTGTAATTGCTGAAAATCGTATCGGCAAAAATGTGCATTTCGCCTTGGGCGGGATTTGGCCACACAAACAAATTGCCCAGCGTTTCGGTCGGTTGATAGTAGAGCGCCTTGGGCCAAGGGCCGTTTAGCGTTTTCAAGCCAATCATTTCGTATTCTTCGACGTTCAGCACCGAAACGGGATAGTCAAGGCCGCCATTGGTTATTGGCTGGCCGTTTGAATAGGTGTTAATCCGCACGAATGCGGAATTGATGACCAAGGGCCGCTGGTAATAAGCGTTAATCGTGGTGGATGCTGCGCTTTGCGAGAAGTTGACGGTGTAAGTTCCCGCCTCATTGACATTACCACCCGCGCCGCTTTGAAACGACAAAATCTTAGTCCCGTCGGTGATTCCTGTGCCACTTAGGGTTTGCCCTATGGCGATTGCGCCCGATGTGATAGCCGTAACCGTGAGGGTTGTGCCGGTAATTGAGCCGGTAAAGACTGCGCCGACCTGACCGCCTGGGCCGATGGTGTATTGGGTTTGACCTGACGTAACGGGAAAGATGATTTCTGTCTTGTAGAAAGTCATCATGTCCTCATTCGACCATTGGTCAATAAGGTCGTTGAGCATTTCAAACGCATCTTGCGCCGCTTCGGGCGTAGGTGTCTCACCGGCTTCTAAAGCGCCAATGTCCTTGAGTGCGCGAGAAATGATGTCAATCGGGGCTGTCATGTCTGCTCCAGGGTAAACACTTGCGGTTTCCAAGGAGGCACAACAGAATTCGACTTACGCGCCAGTTGTTCCTCTAGCCCCGATTTTATAACATTTATCCCGTCTTTGTAAGACTCGGCTTCAATCCAACCGGCCACCATGTCCTCAGTCACATCGGCAAACGGCGTTTTTAGGGTTGGCTCGTTAAAGTACCAATTGCCCTCAGTCTCCACCGAATCGTTGTCTACTTGGGCTGTCACATGGTATTTCGCATGAGTAATCAGCCCGTCTGTAGCGGAAATCTCAGGAATTTTCCATGTGAAATTTGCCATTATTGAACCTTTATTTCTTTTAGTTCGTCAGGAGTTGTAGCCGCATCAGCCAACTTGGTGATGTCCCGTAGGCGCTGCTTCTCTGCCACAATAGCGGAAGTGTCTGCGCGGGCTTCCAGCGCCCGCTGGAACGCTACATCTTGTGCCACAAGCAATGGTTCGCGCTCTACGCGCAATCTAGCCTTAGTAATTTCTTTGGCTTTGTCCATGTTAATGATAATCATGCTGGATACTCCCATGCGTTGAAAAATGTATGGTCTTGTGGTAAATCAGAAAATTCAACAATCTTGTAAGGCTTGCCTACAGGCACATCTTTAGCAGCAAGAATTTCAATGGCGTTTCCATCTTGAGCAAGCCAATCAGGAGTAGGAATAATCAAAGCTACGCTGCCATTGTCATTTGGATAAATAATTGCTTGTGTCATTTTTTGTCCTTTTAACGAAATACTGCCGCATAAACATTTGCAGAATCAATATATGCGGGAGTAAGACTATAAGTTTCCAAAAGGCAATTGCTTACGGCTCTTGCCTCGCCCGTATTACACCATCCACTATTTAATACACTTGCTGCGCCAGCACCTTTTGAAACACTAGCAACTACAGAATAATTAGTATCAACTAAGTTTGTTGTAAAATTTATTGCATAATTTCCTGTGCTTGTTTTTGTTATTGATGATACATTGCCCGAGCCGCGAATGGTGGATGGGGACGCGGTTGTTCCATTAAAATTTACCCAAGCACGACAACCATATGCATTTACAGCAGAACCATAGCCAGAATTAAATAAAAAATTCCCGCTTATGTCAAAACGCCCCCGTTCTGCGTTGTTTGTTCTAAAACTTAATGGGTGATTGCTATATGAGCCAACAATTGAGATGCTGTTTGTATTATCTGCTGTTATTTGCGTTTTAACAGTACCGTTTTGCACATACATCTGTACATCGCCGCCAGCAGCTTGGAAGTTTGCTAGCAAAGGAGCGCCGCTAGATGCCGTGCTTTGCACATCCAATTTGTAGCCGGGCGAAGTAGTACCAATCCCCACATTTTGGCTTGTGTCTACGGTGACCGCAGTAGTTGTGCCATTGCTTTGCAAAGTCAACGAACTAGCACTTTTAACAATTGGCGTAGTGACAGACGTTGTGCCGCTTAGTGTGGTAAACGTGCCTGCGGCTGCTGCCGTTCCACCGATAGCTGGCGGCGAAGCAAGGTAAGTGCTAAAGCCTGTTCCGCTTACGGTGCTAGATGCCGACAATGTAGTAAATGAACCCGCTGCCGCAGCCGTGCCTCCGATGGCTGGCGGGCTTGCCAAATAGGTGCTAAAACCTGTACCCGATACCGTGCTAGACGCGCTTAATGTGGTAAACGCGCCAGTTCCAGCCGTTGTCGCGCCGATATTTACGCCATCCAATGTGGTAGATGTTGCGCCTAGCGCGATGGATGTTGAGCCAACAGTTACGCTTGAGTTTGTCAGTTTTGCGTTAGCAATTGACCCCGCAAGCATCGTATTGGTGACCGTTCCCGAGTCGCCGGTGGTGACCATTGTTCCCGTTGTGGCAGGCACAGCAATGTCAAATGTGGACGCGGTATTAGGGCCATTCAGATTAACCTGGCCGCCGAGCGTTGCTTGAAAGACTAATGAACCCATGATTTAACTCCTATGGTGCAATTACCAATTGCGATGCGCGTAATGCGCCGGTGGATGGTGTAAAGCTAAGTTTAGTGGACGATGTTTTCTGAGGCAAATTGCCTGTGGTCGATGTGACCCATGTTGGATAAACCGACGATGAAGTTGACACATCATCCGTAATGGCCGTATTTGTGGCATTTGTTGCCGTAGTTGCTGTGGTCGCGCTGCTTGCATTGCCGGTCAAAGCACCGACAAATGTCGTGCTAGTGACCGATGTCAAGCCTGCAATCGTGGTGGCCGTACCGCCCAAACTGACCGCAGTTGAGCCAATAGTGATGGATGAATTGGTCAGCGCAGCATTAGGGATGTTTGTCAGACTTGCGCCCGAGCCGCTAAACGTGGTGGCGGCCAACAATCCGCTGCTGGGCGTGTACTGAAGTTTGGTCGAACTGGTGTATTCGGTTGAGATATTCCCGCTTGTTTGATTGGCAAACAGAGGATAACGAACCGCCGCAGTAGTTGTGTCATCGGTAACTGTTGCGTAAGCCGTGGGCGTTGACCATGTTGGCGTGCCCGAGCCAGCCGAGGTTAAGACCTGGCCAGAAGTGCCTGCCGCAGTAAACGCATAAGCCGTACCCGTGCCGTACGCCACCGCGCCCGCAGTCGGAGTTGTTGTAGCATTTGTGCCTCCGTTCGCAATTGCAAGTGTTCCCACAACGCTGCCAGCCAAAACATACGAATTGGATTGGCTAACATAAATCGCCCCATTAGGGCTGTTGGCATACGCAACAACACCAATTTTGACCGGATATCCCGTCGGCGGGTAAGTGTTCATTAACTGACCAGCAGAGTACGGGCTTACATAAACCGTGTCCCCGACCGTCATTGCGCCAAGACTTAGGCCGTTAATTAGACCGGCAATGACCACATAACCAGCGGTTGCGGTAGGAATGTCCTGATTTGCCAATCCGATGGCGTTACCTGTGGTTTGCGTATTGGCTTGTGCCAATGCCACCAAGGGATAGGTAAACCCGCTTGTGGTCGAAGTAATGTAGACCGGCGCGCCCTTAGAAATCGTGCTTCCGGTGTTGTTGTAAACCTTTAACTGGGTCTCTTGGCCGACATGGATTGTGTTGTTCGTTACGTCATTGAAATACGACAGCGCCTTTTGCGTGGAGTCATACCAAAGCCGACCCTCCGCATAGCTTGGCGCGGAAGTCGACGTAAATACGCCGTAATTGCTTATGGTTGGGTTGGCTAGGGTGACCGCGGTCAGCGTGGATGCCGTAGCGCCAAGCGCAATCGATGTACTTCCAATGGTGATGCTTGAGTTAAGCAAGCCGCCATTAGGGATGCCGGTAATGTTTGTGCCGGTCAGCGTCGGAGTCGTGGAGTAGCTTGGTGTTACCCCACCAACAAGTACGCCTGTGCCCGTTGCAAGGAACGTAGTCGCGCCTGCGCTTGTTTGGTAAGGGATAGACCCTGCTGCGCCGCCTGCAAGGTTTGTGGCCGTTGTAGCGGTAGTGGCAGACCCTGCCGTAGTCGCTGACCCTGCGGTGGTCGCATAGGTCGCGGTGGCCGCATTGCCGTTAATCGAGCCGCTAATCGTGTTTGTGACTGACAGACCGGTCGAACTGAGCGTTGTAAACGCGCCGGTAGATGGCGTGATATTGCCGACCGGAGTGTTGTTTAGCGCGGTAATTGTGATGGAAACACCAGAAATTGACCCGCCGGTGATGTTGACATTGCTAGACGCGAAATTGTTGAATGTTGCAAGTCCGCTGCTTGTAATTGTTGTAAACGCGCCCGTTGATGGGGTCGTTGAGCCGATTGGAGATGCGTCAATCGTGCTATTAAGAATCGTGTCTGAATTGATAGGAGGGGAGAAAAACTCCCCGCCTGGGCCTACTAAGCCGACACAAACGCCCGTCTCGCTAAAGATGCCCTGCACGGGCACGATATTGATTGTTTGCGTAAGTGCGGCAGAGGTCATTTTTCAAGGGGCAAAGCCCCGCCTTTTACGATTGGTCTGACACAGCAGTAACGTATACCAAAGATGGGCCAGCAGCCGCGCCAATTATGCGGACATAAAAAGGTGCGGTAGGAACGGCAAGCACAATCGGAGATGTCATGCCTGCGGGCAAAACGTAATCGCCGGTTGAAGTCCCGCTTACAGGGAAGACAGCAGCGCCCACGTTAGCGTCGCCCCATTTAACAGCAACCGCAACCGAGCCAGTGTTCAAAAAACTTGCGTAATTGACCTGGTCGTTTGTGTTGTCATCAATGAGGGTAGCCGACGTGGACGAAGCCGTTACCGACAGAGCAACGGTTTGCCCTGCTGTACGGATAACGGATGTGCTTGCCATGATTAAACCGCGTTCGCAGGAATAGGCGAATCTTCGCAGGATTTCACGCTCACCAACATAGTAGCCGCAGCTTGCGTAACCGACGTGCCGGTCAGATTAAGCAAACGCACGGTGATTTGGTTATCCGTGTTGGTGTAAGCATTGCAGATACCAACGCCGACGGTCATTGCTGCATCAATTTGCACTTGGATTTTGTCCGTAGACTTAACGCCAGGGCAAGAAATGGCGACTTCGGTGGTGGTAGTGGAGAAAGTGGTGCTAGGGAATGTAAGCTGGCAAATGGTGTGCGCTATAACATTGCCGCGACTAATGGTCGTTTTTGACATGGTTTTCCTTTAGTAGAGGATGAATGAATTGTAGCCTAAAAGTAAAAAGCCGCCCACCGAGAATCCCCAGTAGGCGGCTCCAATTGTCTTCCCCGCTTATGGCAGGAAAGTCAGGTCGTAACCGTAAACAAATACGTCACAGGTCGCGGCAATCGTAGTACCAACGTTCACATAAATGTTTGTTGGGTTAGAAATGGCGGTGTTGGGATTTGTTGCATCGGTCAGCGTCACATAAGGGCCACCGGTGTTGCTAGTCAAAGCAGCGGTAGTCAAAATGGTCGAACCTGTTGCGCCTGGGCCGGTGTATGCACCAACAGTAGCGGTAGCAATAGTGGTCGTGGAACCGCTAGAGTTAAGGCCATTGGTGATGATAACTTTGGTGGGCACAAATTTGCTCACATCCAAAACCACCATCGCGGTATCACCGGCGACGGACAAGTTAACGGATTGTGCGGAGGCAATCAAACGCAACGCTTGGTTTGTAGCCAAGTTTTGGGGATGATTGCTGACTGTGGTTGCTGGGCCTGGATTTGCCATGATGTTTACTCCTTAAAGTTAAGCTGCAACGCGGCAAGCGAGTTCGGGGTACAGCGGTGCCCAGCCATACAACACGTCCAAGCGAGTCGGAATCGAATCGTTGTTGATGGTGTATTGGCGAACCACGCGCATGGACAGACCGATTTCCTTGTCGGAAGCGCGACCGGCGAAGTGAACGCCATCAGGCAGTTCCAAGTCAGCCACAGCCAAAGTGAATGCATTGCGGTGCATCACGATGTTTTGGGGCGACACGGTTCCGGTCTGATTGAACGGGGTCACAGCAGCGGTCGAAGACGTAGCCGAGATGTATACGTTTTGGAACTGGCCTGCGGAGATGACAGCGGGGCTGACAGTCACCGAGGTAGTACCGGACGTGGAAACAGTCACAGCAGAGGTCACGACAAAGTTACGCAGCTTGTTAGAGCCGTAAGCCTGGCGGTTCTGTGGGTTGACTGCGTACACGTTTGCAATGGTGATAACGTCACCTTGTTGCAGCGATGCGGTAGCAGTCGTGGCGGTCAGGGCGATGGTGGACGTAGAAGCCCAGCCAGAGGTCAAGAAGCCAGTTGCGGTAGAAGTATTGCAAGCCAAGGTAGCTGTGCTATACGAACCGAAAGTCTGGCTCACAACGTTCTGGTCAAGTTTCCAGTTCATGCCGGCGGAGTCGCGTCCCATCAAGCCCTTGCGATATTGCTCGCCAATGGCTTCTTGGGGCACAAACAGACCCTTCAAGCTGTCAACGATAGTCGCAGCGGTGAAAGGCTCCACGATACACGAACGGCGGCCATCACGGGGTGCGCCCTCGGCATCGAGGTAAGCGCCTGCGGTCAGGTAAGTAATCAAACCGGTGGGAGGCGTGCCAGCAGTACCGACAATATTGGCGGTATTGTTTTTAGCCATAACAAGACCGTCGCGGTCAATCTTATTGGCAATGGCGGCCACAGCGGGTTTGAGAACGCGGTCACTAAACATATCAAGAGATAATGCAAGGTCAGCGGTGGTGAACTGGGTATCAACGTGGAACTGGGTCGACAGGGTAACGGGAACCGAGGTCTCGTTAAAGTCTTCCACGTTCAACGCGGGGCCAGTCGTACCAATAAAGCGGCCAGGGCGACGGACGTTTACGGTATTACCGATTTTCGCACCAACGACAGCAAACTGGTCGTCGTAGTTGCGGTCTACTTCTGACGTGAAAGTCAGTTCATTTTCCAAAACCATCAATGCTTCATTGGTGATTTTGGAGATGGTCAACAGATTGTTGCTCATTTACAAACTCCTAAAAATACTAGCGGATACGACCAGCTTTTCTCGCTTCTTTCCAGGCTTGATAACTTCCGTGGAATTGACCGTCAGAACCAATTGACACATCACTCATCTTGCCCGTTCCGCGAATAGGGCTAATCGGCGGTGGTGCTTTACTTTTACCGACAGGATTACTTGACTTGGTCTCAGGTTGCTTCTCAAACCGCGCCTCTAGTTTCCCAATCTCGCGTAGCGCCTGCGCTGGCGACATAGAAGTTAGGCGCTTTGCAGCGTCATCTTCTTTTGCAAGGTGATACAGGATTTGTGGGCCTACATCACTTTCCAATATTGCGTCCCGAATGTGGTCACCAACAACCACGCTGCTTGACGCAACCATGTCGTCGAAATCGGGCATTTCTGCTTTCGCTGTTGCCACTTTGGAGGCCCAGGTAGATATTACCTTTTGGCGCTCCTCGTCAGCCCTGCGATTAGCGTCTTCCCTATCTCGCTTTACCAATGCTTGCTCAGTCGACCATTCTGCTAGTGCCCTTGCATATTCAAAAGCATCAGTAAATTGGCTCGGCTGTGGCTCTGCGTTCGCTTGCTGCACCGGTTGGGGTGCTGCTTGCTGGCGTAGTGCTGCTAACTCGGTTTCTAGCCTTTGCCTTGCTTCACGTTCTTGCGCTGCTTCTTGTTTGGCAAGTTCGCGTTGCTTGGTTATCTCTGAAAACCGCTTTTCAAGTTTCGGATTCTGCTTCCGTTCCTCTGTCGGTTTGGCATCATCGTCTGCTGACTGTTCACTCTGTGTCGTATCCTCTGACGGCTCTGCGGGAGTATTCTCAACCGTAGCCTCGTCAGTATCACTAGCAGCTAAACCAAGTCGATTTGCATAAAAATCTGCCGAATTCTCACTGGTCAAAACATGACCGGCTTCTTTGTCACTCATAGGTTTCCCTAAGTATTTTCCCCATGAGCCTCACGGGTAAGGTTGGTGGTTTATACCACAAATTTATATTGCGCGCTCAGTAGTTTCCAACGATGCCGCATGAGCCGATGCTTTATCCAAATGCGCCAACATAAGGGCAACTTCGGCTTTCATGCGCTCAATTTCCAATTGCGTCTGAGTTTTAAGCACAGTATCGTGCGCCTGGGTGCTTGTCCGCATTTCCATGTCCTTATGGCGCTCTTCGTTCCGCAATTCAATATCGTGGGCGCGGTTGGTTTCTTTAATGAGCGTCCGCTTGGTTTCAGCGTCTTGCTTGACTTGCTCCACGTCTTGACGGGTTTTAATCATCATCTGCATTTGCTGGATAGCCTGCTGCATCTTCTGCATTTGCGCCTGATTTGCCTTAAGTTGCATCTGAACTTGCGGCGGCACGGGTGATTTATCGTCAATCTGCGCCATCGGGTTAGCAGCGGCCAGCCGGTCGGCAATGATGTCCGCACCAGGGAAGTCCATATTGCGGAAGATAAGGTCTCCAGCCTGCTGCATAAGGGCGGGGTCAACCTTGAGCATACTGACCATAGATTCCACGGCCTCTTGGCGCTTGCTGTTGTAGCCTGGGCCGGTATCCATAACCACGTCGTATTCGCCCACAGTCATGTCGTGCATGATGGTGTAAACACCTTGTGCGTCCTGCTTGGGTTCATTGATGTTTACCAAGTCAGGCTTGCCGTCATCTCCGATGATTCGCATTACCCGTTGAGAGTCGTAAATCTTGGGAATAAGGTCAAGAATAATCGTGCCGGTCTGCGCGATGGATTTGGTCAAGTTGTCGTAGAAATCAAAGTTGGTCAGGTCAACTTGTTGCTGCTGGCCGTTCAAAGCCTTGCCCGAGATGTTTCCTGGCAGTTGTTGGCTTGGGTCAAATATGCCCATCAGCGTCGCAATGTCTTGGTTAATCATTGCAGACGCGGCCATCACTCCGTTTGGAGGCGGCTCGGGCTGTAGGCGCTGTGGAGGAGGCGCTGGCTGTCCGTCAATGTCGGTTTGCTTGTAACGCAACAGCGGAAACGACTTTATGTTCGCTGCCGCCCATTCGGTCTCGTGGCCCTCGTCCTGCCCTTCGGCCATCAACCACTTGGCTTTAGGAGCCAGCGCGACGCTTTCGGTGACAGTTGTTTGCCAAAAGTTATACATCCGCTGCGCGTCTTTAGCGTGGCGCACCATGCCAAATTTCTTGCGCTTGTCGCCGATGACGATATGGCGGCCATAGACGGGCACGACGGGGATGTAAGAACCAGGCCAATCGCGCTCTTCAATGACTTCAATGGCGGTCAGCTTCTTCCACTTTATTACTTTTTTATATGAATCACGCTCGTCAACTACGGTCAAACCAGCTAAAGCCATTCGGTCTTTCATGTCTTTATCCATGAATCCCTGAGTGCCGTCGGACAGTTTGACCAGCTTGGCAGGCTCGCGACGGGTGTAGAAATACTCGGCAATGCGTATATCTTCTTTGGTAATCCATTCGGATTGGCTGTCGCCTGTGCCGCGCTGCGTAAAGCTGCTGCCATCGTCGGAATCGGGGTACAACTCGCGGAATTTGACCTTGCTCATCATTGTGGTGATAAGGCAACGGTCAGCATCCGAGCCGTTTACGGCTTCGGAATTGGGGTCAAAGTAGACGGTAAACGGGTTTTGGATAGCCTCAATAAAGATTTCTTGGTCAAAGCTGTCCTGCTTTACATAGTCGGTTGTAACGCGCCAAAAGCCCCAACCCATCCGCACGGCATGGTCAAAAGCGGTGTCGTAGGCATTGTCGGCATTGGAGTTAATCTCAATATGGCGGCAGATGCCCTCAACGATTTGGGCGGTCTTAACATCAGCTTGGGTGTTTGTTGGGTGAACCTTGATGCGTGGGCGTTGCTGGCGCTGCTGATTGGTCACTTGGCGGCAGTATCCATCTAGCTTGTTAATGGTCAGGACGGGGCGCGATTCAAGATTACGAGAGTTTTGTAGGTCAACGGGCCATTGGTCGCCGCCCGAGACAAATTTCAAGTCTTCTAGGGCTTCTTGGCGGTTCATTGTGTCCGCGTCGTTGCAAAGTTTAAGAAAGTCCTTTGCTTCGTTAATTATTGCGTCGTCCATTTAGCCCATCCAATTCTGTGGTTGCAAATAGGTCGATTTGGACACTCGCTTACGCGGCTCATTTACTACAAGCCCAAGCATACGGAATGCGTCCGCGCCATGCGAAAACTGGTCATGCAGCGGGTTTTTGCTGAACGCTTTAGTGTCGGGGTCAACCTCGTAGCGGTAATGCCGCAAACATTGTAACCCATCGTAGCAGTTATCCCTGTCAAACCAGCAATTTCTAAATAGGGTACGCGCCGCGTTAATACTGTCCACAATCGGGGTGCGCGGGATGATTTTGGTCTTATATCCTGCGCTTCTGACAATTTGGTCAATGCTCCGACCGGCGGCGGCCAACGTTTTATTCTCAGCGTCGTGCGGCAACCAGAGGGTGTCGTAGACATAGCCGTAGGTTTGCATCTTGGCCAAGTAGTCGGATATGGTCTTTTGATTGTCCTCGTGGTAGCGGATGAGCCTAGTTTCCATACCAATAAACTGCACAAACCATATCGCAGTCGCATCTGACCAGCCCAAGTCGAACACGGCGTGAACCGGCTTCATCGGGTCATAGCCCACCTTGGTGATGCGGCCATCCAATTCAGCCATCTGCATCTCGCGGGCAAAGATAGCCCCGTCGACGGTTTGGCGGCATATGCCTTCCCATACGGTGTTATATGCCTCTACGTCGCGCATTCTGAGCGCGTCTTTCTCTAGCATCAACGTCTCAGGAAACCAGGGATTGTCCGACCAGTTAATCTTTTGGACGACGGAGTTCTCAGGCGGGTGCAGCACAAACCGCTGATAAGTCTCGTCCGTCTCCAACTCAGGATTAAACGTAACCCATATCTCGCTGCCTTCCTTGCGAATGGTTGGAATCAGGATGTTCCACGATAGGCGGCTGGTGGTCTGCGCCTCTTCTACCCAGCAAATATCCACGCCCTCGTAGGATTTGACGTTAGCGACGTTGTTCTTGAGGCCAACAAAACTGAATTCAGTCCCGTTCTTTCCCCGAATGCTGGCCTGGGTGATTTCGTAAAAGCCCTCTAGCCCTAAGTCGATGATTTGGTCGCACAGCAGTTTGTGGACGGAATCTTTGATAGAAGTCTGAAACTCACGGGCGCAAAGGATACGCAAACTGCGTTGTGCGCCTTTTATGAGCAATGCCCGAGCCACGCCCCAAGACTTAGCCCCACCGCGCCCACCGTACAAGATTCGGTAGCGGCTTTTCTCAGGCTGGAACAGGCACTCCAGCTTTACGGGGAATTGCGCCTTACTTAGATTCGGCTGCATTCGGCGCTACAAAGCTGACCTGGATGCCTTCAATGGCCGACCCATCAGGATTAGCCAGCTTGGTTGTATTTGTCTCGCCCCAGGCCATTTGTGCTTTTGTCCACCATATCAGCGCCGTAGTGTCGCCCCCTTGGGCTTTGTTGAACAGCGTCCGAGCAATCGACGCGCTGGCCGTAGCCTTACCTAACGCCAGTTCAGTCTCGTAATATTTGCGCAACGTCTTATCGCTTATGCCTAAAAGTGCGCCTATTTGGTCGTGCGGCAATCCGAGCCCCGCAGCTTGTTGGGCTTGCGCTTTTGTCTTGTCGGTTGGCTCGTGAGGTAGCATCTTTTTATTAGCGGAAAGTGTTGACTAAATTTTAAGCAATTTCTGCGGCTTCTGTCAATATGGAGCGTGTGGGTCGGTGATGCACCGCCGCTGTGTCGAGGGAATCGACCATCGCCTGCTTCACACGCTTAGGATAAGGCTTTGCTAATTTTGCTACTTGATTTCTCATCTCATCATCAAGTGGCATCAAATATCTGTGTTTTCCAATTGTTTTAACAATCTTACATTCACTTGGCTTCAATGTCTTTCGTTGTTGCCCTTGCTGAATATTCCATCCTTTTTCGCTTATTTGGCGAGAATGAAGTCTTTTCCCATTATGCCAATATTCAATGCCTGGTGCTGTATCACCGCAATAAATCCAGTTACCAGCCTGATATACACCACCATGATGCCCGTATTGTGGGTCAGCAAATGAAACAATTAGTCTTAAATTAGGACTGTTTTTCTTTAAAAACATTAAAGCAAACTTAACTATTCTGCTTACTGTGCTTTTGTGGCTCGTCAAAGCAATACGAGTCAACTCGCATCCTTCATCTTGTTTTAACCCGTATGGTTTCATCAAATTTGATGATGCGCCCCTACTAAAAATGACTACACCAATAAACTTTCCGTCTTCCCATGCGCCTATCTTAACTAGTGGTGGTACGGGAATTGATTTGCTGTAATGCCATGTCGTGCAAGCATACTTAGCCGCGTCATGGCTTGCCCAATCAATTTTCAAGTCAGGTTTGTCTTGCATCAAATTCTTTACCGCAATGAGGACAGACTATCCATTTTGGGTCCAATTCGTCTAATTTTCCTTGTTCTTCTTCTGTTGCGGGCTGAAAATCAGGCTCATCTAATAATTTGCTAATTTCATCGTTGTTAAAGCCCAAAATATTTAAGGCAAATCCGTCTGCCAGCAACTCGTTTAGCTCAACGGTCAACAGGTCTGTGTCCCATTCAGCATTCATTGCCAGCTTGTTGTCAGCAATGATGAGCGCCTTGCGCTGGGTGTCCGTCAGGTGCGCCAATTCAATAACCGGCACTTCCTTCATGCCTAGCTTACGCGCAGCCATTAACCGCCCGTGGCCTGCAATGATGCCCTGGTCGCCATCCACCAAGATTGGATTAGTCCAGCCAAATTCCTTAATGCTGGCCGCTATTTGCGCGACTTGAGCGTCGGAATGCTTGCGGCTATTGTTGACGTAAGGGATTAGCTTGTCAACGGCGACCTGGGTGATGTTCACTTTTTCTTTTTCTCTGCTTCGCGCTTAACCGAAAGGGCAATAGCTACCGCTTGCTTGAGCGGTTTGCCAGCCTTAATCTCGGCCTTGATGTTCTCACTCATAGCTTTGGGTGTCGGGGATTTCTTTAGGGGCATCTTGCTTCTCCAGTTCGGTTAGCGTCCATTGGCATTGTTGCAGCGCACCATTTACTTGGTGTATCTGCGCTTCTAGTTCGCGGCCTTTAGCCATGAGGTCTTGGATTCTTGCGGTGATTAGGTCTTTCATGCTTTCTCTTTCTCTGCTTCTAAAACATCTGTCCACAAAGCGCAGGGGATGCCTTCGGTGTATTTCATCTCTACCGCGCCATGCGGCAAAACGATTGTCTTGTCGGCGTAAACCCACATATGAGTGTGTACGCCATACAAGGGCAGGGCATATCCTTTATCAAAAAACGCTTTTGTCGTATTGTATTTCCCAACAAGTTCTCTTGTCATTGTCTCTTCGCTCATTAACAATTCCAGTTCTTGAGTGACGCTTTGGCGCGTTCGGCTGGGCCTTTGGCATTCTTTACCACGCCCTCCATTCGCGCACAAAACGATGCTTTGCGGCCTTCATCCTTCTTTGTCTTCGGATTCGGCGCAGGCGGCTTTAGGTTTGAGCCGTTCTTGGCGTTGTACTCAGCGCGGCCTTTGGCGGTCATGCCAGCGCCTTTGTCCGTCGGGTTGTAGGTCTTGCCTTTACCCGTCGTTTTATGCTCAATGGGCTTGTCGTGCTTCATTTCTTGGCCGTTTTAGCGGATTGCTTGAATGCGGCCGCAGTCGGTGCGCCTTTGGAGCCAGGCTTACGCATCTTCTCTACGGGTTTACCCTCGGCTTTTTCCTGCTTGATGCGTTCCTGCTTGGCGTGAATGTTGGCATAGAGTCCAGGTTTCATACTTCCTCCACGAAACAAATGTCTTGCCAACTCATGCGGAGGTGGCGCTCGTCGTCAATGGTAATGGTATCAAATTTAAGGTATTCGTTCTGATAGTCTTTAGCCAACGTACCAAAATAGACCTTGTCGCCGACCTTTAAGCCTTCGGCGGCGGCCTCATCACCTACGGCGGTAATGTAGCCAACGGTGTCAGCTTCTGCGGTCTTGACCCACAACTCGCTCTTGATGCGCGGCTCGGGCTTAACGATGATTTTGTCTTTAAGCGGCTTGAACATCGCCGTCCTTTCGGAGTTTGAGTATTTTGCGCGCTTCGCGTTTGCCCTCAACTGGTTCTTTGCGGAACTCGCCGCACCATTCACTTTCGTGCTTAGTAACAAATTGCGGATAACGCCGACATTGGCCAATTCGGTCAATATCAACGAAGTAAACGCATAACTTACAATTGCTTTCAGCCATATAGCCCTTTCTATGTGGTCAGGGAAACCGAGACGTTGCTGCGTCTCGGAGACCCGCTTACTTGTCTTGTGCGTGTTCCATGCGCTCGTGGCTGTAGCACTCGTGCTCTTTGCTACCGCCTTTGAACTCACCGGCAAACCCGTCCATCTTGCCCACGTCTTGGCGGGTAACGCTGTCTTTAGCGCCCATGCCAACACCGCCAACAATCTTAGCGCGACGCTCACCAGACGTATCGGAGGCCAACACGCCCTTGGGCATGGTCTCGCCAGACATACCGCTGCGGTAGGTCTCTTTGTCCACTTTGCTTGTGCCGACGTTTTTCATACCAGTCTTATCCGACGCCATCACTTTAGCGGGGATTTTTTCCATTTTTGGATAGCCCATCATTAGTCCTTGCAAGGTTGATGTAAAATGCTGTCACCATTCTAACAGGATTTTCCTATGGCAACAAACTTCAAAATCACCGCCGAGAAAGCAAAACACTCTACGCCCTCGAACTATGTGATTGAGCGTGAGTATAAAGCAGAACGCCGCAAAGTCATGGAATTGGAAAAAGAACTCAAAGCCCATGAGCGTACGGACATGGCCCACGCCCATCCTATGCACCGTTCCCATGAAGCGCAGCCAAGTGCCCCGCTTCCATCAATGCGGAAATAGTCTTCTCGTGGGCGGCTTGCCACATGGCTTGTCGCTCATTCTTGGATAGGGAAGCGCCCTGGTCTAAGTTGTAGTGACAGCGAAAGCACAGGCTGGCAATTAAAAGGTCGGTGGCTTTTATCCCCCTCCCTTTGCCACCACCCCAATTTGTATGTGCGGCCACCACAGTCCCATCGTCAATCCCGCAATGCTGACACGGCAGGCTTCGCGCCGCTTTTAGCAGGCTTTTGCTTCGCACATACGATTGTTTCGACCGTCCCAAACCGGTGCTCATTGGCGCATTCATATCGTCGCTTTCTTGTGTTGTCGTCTCTGATTACCGTTTGCTTTACAAAAGTCCACGACCCACATATCGGGCATTTCATACGTCGATTCCCTTATTGGTTGCCCAGGCAATTAAAAATTCTATGAACTCGCTTGAGTCCTCTACGGTGAATTTGTGAGACTGTAGGCCAAGCTGTACCACGCGGTCACCGTCCAAACTTGGCACGACTTTGCCGATTCTGCGATTAGTCTCATGCGCCCATTGGTCTATCAGCAGGCGTTTCCAATCGTCGGCAGTCCATGTTGACCCTGCTTCGCCCATTTTTTGAGCAATTTGAGCAATGATGGAGTGAAACATATCGTTCTGCTCGGTGCTGCGCCTACTTTCTTTTATTTCCAAGCGCATCTTTTTGCCCGATTCCAACGCATCTTTGACTCTAGGCCACAGGTCTTTCATCACCGTCGTGGCTTGAGTCGGGCTATACAGGTGGACTATCACTCATGCACCTTATCAGCCATTGCGCGGCATCTACTGAATCAATCAAAGCGACCGTTCCACCGTTCCAGCCCCTCAAAAATGCACTTTGCTTTTCATTTAACCCTTTTCTGCCGTAGGCGCTGCTTCGGTCTTTGATTTCGACTAAAGCCGTTTTTCCCGCGTAGCCTACAAGTAGGTCTACCGGCAGCTTTAGAACGAATACAGAGGCTCCTGATTCCCTTAGTGCGGCCACTATTTCGGCCTGGTTCCCGTCAACCCTTGCTGCGTGTCGCATTCATTTGCTCCAAAACATGGGCTTTAATGCCCCTAAACAAGTCGTCTTCATCCATGCGCTTCACTTCAGCCCATGCCCATTCTTTCCAAGCTGGGTCGCGGCAAAGACGCACATATTCCGCAAATGTTGCGGCGCGGATTTTTTCAATGTCAAACACATCAGTCCCCACAAAAGCAGGAAATTGCTTCTTCTATTGGGTCAAACATATCGCGTTGCTCTTTGGAAAACTTCAGCATCTGTGCATAGGATGGACGGTCTTTGCTAAAAGTGCCACCAATCAACGCCTCTTGTTTTGCCCACCAAACGGCTCGGTCTGGCTTATCAAACACCATTGATGAAATTTGATGCATGGGCTTCATAAAGCACAAATCACAATTTCCCAACGCTGTTACGCCATCAGCAAAATTTAAACGCAAATCAAAATTATTGTTCTTCCAAAAATCTTGAACCGTTGCTTGCGTCACATCGCTGTTTGCCAATGGCATCAACTTAGTGCCTCGCATTTTTGTAACACGCTTAGGCTCATCTGCCCTAATGCCGACCATTGTCTCAAACTCATCAATACCCAAACTTTTAAAATACCGCTCAATGGGCAAAATTTTTAGTTCTGACGTGCAAAATCTCATCACGCTGTTAGGCAAAAAACTGCGTTTTTTTATCAAGTCAGCAAATGGTTGTCCATCACGATTGGCGGCTTCAAAGTTCACCACCTTGAATTTGTCTCCATCTGGCGTGTATTCTAGCCAAGTGATAGGCACATTCCAATGTTCTGAGCAATCCTGCACAAACCGCAGCGTGGCTTCATCTTCTTTGCCGGTGTTGGCAAAACAGACAGTCGCCTCGGCTGGCAACCCGCCATTGCTTTGCAGTACGCGCCAAAGCATATAAGCGCTAGTACGCCCGCCGCTAAAGCTGATGCAAGTCGGCTCGGTTATCTTGAATGGGTCAAACATTTTTCACGCTCGCAATTAGTTCGGCAATGCGCCGCTTATTCGTTGCCATTTGTTCGGCGGTCAAGTCGTTGCTCAAACGCAAAACCGATGGCTCCACATAGCAGCGCCGCAACAAGGCCATCCATTGCGGCAGGCTTGGCGGTTCTTCCGGAAGCTGCTCAAGTGCCCGCTTGATTGTCGCCGCACTTGTCCCGCCCATTTTCTCCGCCCAATGGTTCATTGCGTTGACCACACCCGCATCAGACCCGTCGGGCAGCACCTGGCCGGTCTTCCATTGGTTCATAAACCGAGTGCCATAGTTGCCCTGCATCGTGGCAAAAATGCGCTGAATCCAGCTGTCAGGTAATTTGGAGGGCATTGAAGTTTCTTTCATCGCCAAAGATGGCCCTGGCAGCGCCAAGGTTCTTGTCCTGATAGTTATGAGATTGTTTAGGCTGCAACCAATCGGCCTTAAAACCCGTCCAGCCGCGTTCACAGCACGTTTCCAAAGCTACCTGTAGGCTTACCCCTGCTTTGTCCGCTTCGCGCTGTATCCCGTCTATTGCGGTTTGGGTGACTGCCGCTTTTTTTGCTTTCCTTAGCTTTAACCAATCCTGCCAAACAGAATCCGTCACGCCGAACGGCGGGGCGACTGTATTCTTTGGTTTATGGTTATTGGTTAATGGTTCTTGG
>Ga0209085_1000882_pt1 | contig 20174 bp, 14 predicted proteins | sample C_131016_EF_Meta_FD_187310 | JGI IMG/M metagenome (GOLD analysis project Ga0209085, IMG submission 187310) | Freshwater microbial communities from Lake Croche, Canada to study carbon cycling - C_131016_EF_MetaG (SPAdes) (version 2) | ecosystem: Environmental > Aquatic > Freshwater > Lake...
CTTCACCACCCGGCCATCGGCGCCGACCAGAAAGCTGGAACGCTCCATCCCCATATAGGTCTTGCCATACATGGATTTCTCCACCCAGACGCCATAGGCCTGCGCCGTCACCTGCGCCGGATCCGAGGCCAGGGGAAATTCCAGATTGTATTTCTTGGCGAATTTCTCAATCGGCGGCATCGCATCGGGCGAGACGCCAATCACCGTCAGCTTCAGCTTGCCCAAAGCCGGCAGAGCTTCCTGAATGCCGCAAGCCTGCTTGGTGCAGCCCGGCGTATCCGCCTTGGGATAAAAATACAGCAGATAAGGCGTGCCCTTCAGCGCCGCCGAAGAGACCTGGCGTCCGCCACTCGCGGCCATTTCAAAGGCGGGGGCGACATCGCCGGGGTTGGGTCCGCTCATGCATGTTCTCCTGATAAATGGCGGCCGACATGGCGCTCAAAGGCATCGCGCACCACGCCAGCATGGGCCTCGATCTGTGCGCGCAGCGCCAATCCGTCAACCGGTGCCTCGCCCAGCGCCAGCCCAGCCCCGCGCAACAGCACCGCCTCGGCCGAGCGCGAGAGCTCATTATCCATCGGCCGCGCCATCATCAGCCGGCGCAAGCCCAGCAGGCTGCGCCACAGCCGCTCCGCCCGCCCCAGCGCCGCCGCCTCCGGCAGCAGCCCCGCCTCCCCCAGCGCGGCCAGTGCAGCCGCAGTGTTGTGGCGCAACAGCTCGGGCCGATGCGGCGCGTGTTCCAGCAGCAGCGCCTGGGCAATGAACTCCACCTCGATCATCCCACCCGGCATTGCCTTGAGGTCCCAGGGTCCTTCCGGCGGCAATTCGCGCAGCAGCCGCGCGCGCATCGCCGCCGCATCATGCAAAGCCCGGCCAGAAGGCAAGGGCCGCAGCTGCGCCTGCCGCAGCGCCTGCGCCACCCGCCGCCGAAACGCCACCGGCCCCGCCACCACCCGGGCGCGCATCAGCGCCATGCGCTCCCAACTCCACGCCTCCTCAGCCTGATAGCGCTCAAAGCTGGCAAGCCGCGTCGCCACCGGCCCCTTATTGCCGGTCGGCCGCAGCCGCATATCCACCGCAAAAAGCTGCCCCTCCGCCCCCGGCGAGGAGAGTGCGGCGACAATCTGGTGCGACAGCCGGATAAAATAATCACTCGGCGCCAGGGATTTCGCCCCACCCTGGCTCGCCTCGGCATCATCGGCATGGTCGTAGAGCAGCACGATATCGAGGTCGCTGCCCGGCAGCATTTCCTGCCCGCCCAGCTTGCCCATGGCCAGCACCGCCAGCACGCCACCGGCCAGCTTGCCATGGCGAATAGCAAATTCGGCGGCAACCCGCGGAATCACCGCCTCCATCACATCCTCAGCCAAATTCGAGCGCAAAAGCCCGGCCTCATCCGCCGATAACCGCCCCTCCAACAGGGCCGCGTCAATTTCAAAACGCCGCTCGGTGGCCAGCCTGCGGGCGGCATCCAGCGCCTCCTCCAAATGCCGCGCCTCGCGCACCCGCGCCAGCATGGGCAGGGGCGCGGTGGGGTCGCTGCTCAGCAGCCCCTCAAAGGCGGCGGGGAAATGCGCCAAATGATCGGCAAAGCGCGGTGCCGCGCCCAAAATGGTGGCGATGCGCCGGAGCAAAGCCGGGTTGCGCTGGATCATGGACAAGATCTGCACCCCCACCGGAAGATGCGACAACATGGCATCAAACCGCGCCAGCACCGCATCCGGCTCAGCCTCGGCGGCAAAGCTCTCCAACAGGCCGGGCAGCATGCCAGCCAGCAAGGCCCGGGCGCGCTCGCTGCGGGTGGCCCGCACCCGCCCCTGCTGCCAGCCACGCAGCATGCCCAGCGCCGAGGCAGCATCGCGAAACCCCATCGCCTCCAGCGCCGCCAGCGCCTCGGGCGCATCCTCCGGCCCCTCGGGCATCACGAAGCCGCTCTCGGGGAGTTCACCCACAATTCCCTCGAAAACCTCCAGATAATGCCCTTCCACACAGCGCAGGCTGCTGGTCAGCCGCTCGATCAGCGCCTCAGGCCCCGTCAGCCCCATAAAACTGGCAATGCGCGAAAGCCCCGGCGCATCCTGCGGCAGGCGATGGGTTTGCCGGTCCTCCAGCATTTGCAGCCGATGCTCCACCTGGCGCAGCAGCAGATAGGCATCGGACAATTCGCCCAGCGCCACGCGGTCCATCCGGCCCGCCGCCACCAAGGCGGTCAGCGCGCCCAGGGTGGTGGCCTGCCGCAAGGCCGGGTCCCGCCCACCCCAGAGCAATTGCAGCGCCTGGGCGGAGAATTCGATCTCGCGAATACCGCCCCTTCCCAGCTTCACATCATGGCCCGGCACGGTGATATCGCCACCCAGGCCCTTATGCTGGTTGATCTGCCGCTTGATGGCGTGAATATCGGCCAGCGCCGAAAAATCGAGAAAACGGCGCCAGATAAAGGGCCGAATCTCGCGCAAAAACGCCTCGCCGGCGGCAATATCGCCAGCCACCGGGCGGGCCTTGATCATCGCCGCCCGCTCCCAGGTCGCGCCCATGCTCTCATAATAGCTGATCGCGGCAGGGATGGAGACGGCCAGCGGCGTGGCTGCCGGGTCCGGCCGCAGCCGCAGATCGGTTCGGAACACATAACCATCAGCGGTGCGCTCATCGAGCAGCTTCACCAATTCGCGGGCAATGCGCACAAAGCAGCCCTGCGCCTCATCCGGGTCTATCGCCGCCGCCGGGTCAAACATCAGGATGAGGTCAATATCGGAGGAGTAGTTCAGCTCCCGGGCGCCCAGCTTGCCCATGCCCATCACCACCAGCCCGCAGCCGCGCCCCCCCCGGGCGGCGGCACGCTTCAACTCGCCGCGTTCAACCGCAGCGCGCAGCAAATGCCGCAAACAGGCGCCCAGCGCCGCCTCGGCCAGGGTGGTCAGCGCCTCGGTCACCCGCTCCAGCGGCCAAAGCCCGCCAATATCGGCCGCCGCAATCACCAAGGCCGCGCGGCGCTTCACCTGGCGCAGCAGCATGGCCAGTGCCGGGCGCGCCGTGGTGGCATCGGCGCGGGAAAGCGGGGCAATGGCGAGTTGAAAGGCATCATCGGCGCCGCGCTCGAGCAGGCGCAGCAGGCTGGCCGGCTCCCGCTCCAGCAGATCGGCCAGATAGGGGCTATGGCCGGCCAGGGCGGCAAGCCAGGGCGCGGCATCGGCATGGGCCAGCAGGGCCTGGGCATTGGCATCACCCTCCTCAAGCGCGGCGCGCAGGCGCATCACCGCGTCCGAATCGTATGCCTCAGGCAGTATGGGGTTGCGTGACATCCTCCATGATGGGAAGCGGGTCGGGATGGAAGGTCAAGCCAAGATGACCTGGGAGAAGATCACGCGGCTCGCCAGCCGGGCGGGGACGCTTGCTCTGCGCCTGCTGCGCCGCCTGCTCTCCGGCCGGGGCCATGGGCTGCGGCTCTTCACCCGCGCGGCGCTGGGTCTGGCCATGGCGCTGGGCCTGGCGGCCGGGGCGCTCGCCTGGCGCCTGGGCCAGGGCCCGCTGGAACTCACCTGGCTCGCCGGCCAAGTGCGGCAGGGCATCGCGCTGGATGCCGGCACACGGCTGCGGGCGGAGAGCATTGCCCTGGCCTGGGATGGCTGGCGCGACGGCGCGAGCGCCCTGCCGGCGATCAAGCTCGATGGGGTGCAGTTGGAGGGTCCGGGGCTTGCCGCCCAGGCTGATGCGGTGCTGCTGCATGTCTCACTCGCCGCCCTGCTGCGCGGGGAGATTGCGCCCTCGCTGCTGGAGCTTGAGGCGCCAAGGCTGCAACTCAAGCCGGGCGATGCCAGCGCCGGCGACATGGATGCCGCCACCCTGCTGCCCTGGCTCGCCGCGCCCGACGAGCTGGGCCGCCACATGGCGCTGCGCGGCTTGCGGGTGCGCAATGGCGCGATCGCCCTGCCCGGCACCGGCACCACCCCCGCTTTGGCGCTGGAGGGCATTAATATCGTCGCCCAGCGTGGCCGCGAGGGGCTGCGCGCCGATGGCACGGCCGCGCTGCGCATGGCCGATATGCAGGTGGGCATCACCGTTCAGGCCACGGGTGCCGCCACCGGCAGCGAGGTGGTGCTGCGCGTCAATGGGTTGCGGCCAGAGGCGCTGGCCGGGCTGCTGCCGGAATTCGCGCCGCTGGCGGGGGTGCAAACCACGGTGAGTGCCGCCCTTAGCCTGCGGCTGGATGCCGGGCTGGTGCCGCGCGGCGGCGGGCTGGAGTTGGAAGCCGGCCCCGGGCGGCTCAGCCATGCCGGCTGGTCCCTGCCGCTGCAGGGTTTTTCCCTGCTGGGCAGCATGCGCGGCGGCGCGCTGGAGCTGGCGCAGGCCGCCTTGCTATTGGGCCCGGCCGGCGCGGCGCCGCAGCTGCACCTCACCACGCAGGGCCGCGCCTGGCGGGAGGATGGGCGCTGGCGGGGCGAGGCCGAAACCGGCCTCGCCGCCTTCGACGTGACCCATATCGCCAGCCTCTGGCCCGAGGGGCTGGCGTCGGAGTGGCGGGCGGAGGTGGGGCGGCTGGCCCTGGCCGGACAATTGCGCGAGGCCCGGCTCAGCCTCGCCCTGGGCGACACCGCCGAGGGGCCGCGGCTGCTGCATGCACGGCTGCATGCGCCGCTCAGCGGCTTGCGGCTCGGCCTGGGCCAGGGGCTCGACATCGCCGAGGCGCTGGTCGAGGCGAGCGGCACGCCGGAGGATTTCCGACTGGAAGCGCTGCGGCTGGTGCTGCCCTCACCCCGGGCCGGGGCGCCGCCCAGCACCATCACCGCCGCGGCCGATATCAGGCGGGAGGCGGCGGCCTGGAGTGTGGCGGGTGAATTGGCGCTGGATCAGGTCGCCTTCATCGATGTGCCCACCCTCTGGCCCGAGGGGGTGGCGCCCAATCCGCGCAAATGGATGGTGGAGAATATGCTGGGTGGCGTGGGCCAAGAGGGCCAGTGGCGCTTCGACCTGGCATTGCCCGATGGCCAGGCGCCGCAGATCCGCGCGCTGTCGGGCCGGGCGCTGGCCAGCCGGGTCACGGTGCAATGGGTCGCGCCGATTCCACCGGTCATCGAGGCCTCGGGCGAGGCGCAGTTCGGCCCCGATACCATCACCGTGACGCTGAGCGGTGGCCGGCAGGCGCGGGCCGATGGCAGCGCCTCGGGGCTGGAGGTCACCGGCGGCACGCTGCGCTTCCATGATTTGGCGAGGCCGATTGAACAGGCCGATCTGCAACTGCATCTGGCCGGGTCATTGCCTGACCTGATGATGGTGCTGCGCCACCCCAGGCTGCACCTCTTCGACCGAAGGCCCCTGGAGCTGGTGGTGGCCGAGGGCAGCCATGTCACCCGGCTGAACCTGAATTTTCCGATGTTGGAGGACATTCCGGCGGAATCGGTCCGGGTGCGCGCTGAATCGCGGCTGAGCAATCTGCGGCTGGGCCGGGCGCTGCTGGGGCGTGAACTCACCCAGGTGCAGGCCGAATTGCTGCTGGAGAGTGAGCGGCTGCGGGTGCAGGGCAGTGGCAATTTGCTGGGCGCGCCGCTGCGGCTGCTGACCGAGATGGATTTGCGCCCGGGGCCGGCCACCGGCGTGCTGTCGCGCGAAACGGTGCAGGGCACGCTCTCAGCCCGGCAATTGGCGCAGCTGGGCCTTGATCTGGGCGATGTGCTGGGCGGTGCCGTCGCCATCGATGCTCGGACCGAGCGGCGGCGCAATGGCCAGGGCATTGTCACCCTGCGCGGTGACCTCGCACCCGCCTCGCTGGCCCTGCCGGCGGCGCGCTGGAGCAAGGCGCAGGGCAGCCCGGGCAGCGCCGAGGTGGTGGTCCGGCTGCAGGGCGACACCATGATGGGCCTGGATAATGGCCGGCTGGAGGTGCTTGATCTGTCCTTGCGGGGCCGCGCCGTGGTCACTCGGGGCCGGATTGAGCGCTTTGAGATTGCCGAGAGCCAGTTTGGCGGCAGCCGCTTCCAGGGCGATGTTCGCGCGCCGGCCCAGCCGGGCGCGCCCTGGCAGACCACGCTGCGCGGGCCGCTTTTGGATCTGCGGCCGATCTTCGCCGAGCGGCGTGGCGGGACGGAGGCGCCGGCCGAGCCCGGCAGCACGCCAGGCATGGTGCTGGAGGCGCGGTTTGATCGGGTGACGCTGGGCCAGGGCCGGGAATTGCTGGGGGTGCAGGGCCGGGCGGTGGTGGATGAAAGTTCGGTTCTGCGGCAGGGATTTTTGCGCGGCCGCACCAATGCGTCCGGCGGCGCCTTTGAGTTGGTGGTGGCACCCAGGGCGCAGGGGCGGTCCTTGCGGCTGACCGCCGAGGATGGCGGGGCGGTGCTGCGGGCCTTGGATGGGATCAGTTCGATCGAGGGGGGCCGGCTGAACCTCAATGGCGGCTGGGCGAGCAATGCGGTGAATGCGCCGCTGAGCGGCACGGCGGAGTTGGAGGGTTTTGTGGTGCGTGGTGCGCCGGCAATTGGCAAGCTGTTGCAGGCGATGACGCTCTATGGGCTGGTGGATGCGCTGCAGGGCGGGCCGGGGCTGAGTTTCAATCGGGCCAATGTGCCCTTCAGCATGAACCGCGCGGTGCTGACGCTCAATGATGCGCATGCCTTCTCGCCCAGCCTGGGGCTGACGGTGCGCGGGCGGGTGCTGCGCGAGGCGGATATTCTCGACCTCGAGGGCACCATCGTGCCGGCCTATATGCTCAACACGGTGCTGGGCAATTTGCCGCTGGTGGGGCGGCTGTTCAGCCCGGAGCCGGGGGGCGGGCTGTTTGCCACGGCGTTTCGGGTGCAGGGGCCGGCGGCGGACCCGCAGGTACAGGTGAACCCGCTTTCGACCATCACGCCGGGGTTTTTGCGCGGGCTGTTCGGGCTGGCGCAGGAGCCGGTGAGTGTGAGCCCGCAGGCGCCGGCGGGGGCCGGGCCGCGGCCGTGATGCGGTGAAACCTGCATAAGCGGACAAATTGCCCGAACGGGGTGGGGTGGGGCTATTTTTGGCGCGGGCGGTTTGGGCTGGGGCTGGGCCGCAGCGGTGATGCGGTGAAACCTGCATATTCGGACAAATTGCCCCGCATGGCCGGCCTTGGCTTTGGCTTGGGGATTTGGTTGTCAAACAGCGGCTTGATTTATAGGATTATTTACCGCGAAAAGCAAGTGCCAATCGCCCCGGCCCGCGCTATTCCCAAGCCACGCGATTGGTTGCATGCATTGGCACCATGTCGCAGCCGCCCGATATCTCGCCCATCCTGACCCTGCTGGAGGAGGCCCGGCATGCTGGGCGCAGCCTGGAAGCGGCGGCGGCTTTGCGGGTTCTGTCGCGGCTGGCGCCGCAGGATCTGCGGGTGCGGGCGGCGCTGTCGCGGGCGTTGTTTGCCGCTGGGCTCTGGCAGGAAGCCTGGGACGCTTATGAGGTGCGCTTTGAATTGCTGCCTGAGGTTTTCCCCAAGGTGAGCCGGATGGGGGCGAATGGGCCGGAGCCCATGCCGATTTGGCGCGGCGGCGCGGTGCCTGAGGCGCTCTTGGTGATGGGTGAGCAGGGGCTGGGGGATACCATTCAATTCGCCCGCTATTTGCCCTTGCTGCGGGCGCGGGGGGTGCGGGTGCATGCGGTGCTGGATGGGCGCATCCATGCGCTGCTGGCGCCGCTGCTGGCGGGGATTGATCTGCGGGCGAGCGGCACGCCTGGGCGGGTGCAGGGGGTGAAGTCCTGGCTGCCCCTGCTCAATTTGCCGCATGCGCTGGGGCTGCGGCCGCAGGAATATCGCGGACAAATCCCCTATTTGGCGGCGGATGCGGGGCGGGTTGCGCGCTGGCGGGCGCGGATTGGCGGCGAGGGTTTGCGGATTGGCATTGTCTGGCAAGGCAATCCGGCGGCGCCGGTGGACCGGCATCGCTCGGCACCCTTGGCGGCTTTTGCCCCGATTGCGGCGTTGCCGGGCGTCAGGCTTTTCGCGCTGCAAAAGGGTCCGGGTGAGGATGTGGCGGCGGCATTTCCGCTGGACCGGCTGGGGCCGGAGATGGATCAGGGGCCGGATTGGTTCCTTGATGCGGCGGCGGCGATGGTGGCGCTTGATCTCGTGGTGTCGGTGGATACGGCGGCTTTGCATGTGGCGGGCGGGCTGGGGCGGCCGGCGCTGATGCTGGCGCATGGGCGCGAGACGGATTGGCGCTGGCAGCTGGGGCGGGAGGATACGATTTGGTATCCTTCGGTGCGGCTGGTGCGCTGCCCGGATGGCGGGGCGAATTGGCAGGCGGCGGCGGCGCGGGCGGCTTTTTTAATCCGGACGGGGAATTTGCCGGCGGCGGTCTAAGGCGGCGGGGCGAGTGCCGCGCCGCTCAGCACGGCCCGGGCCCAGGCGCCATCCACCGGCGAGGCCGCAGGCAGGGCCTGATCCGTGGCCTCGCCGGGCATGGACAAATTGGCCCGGGCCAGGGTTCTGGCCACGAAATCGGCTGGCAGCCGGGGTGGGTTGGGCAGCCTGGCCGGGGCGGCGGCGGGGGGCGCGCTGGCGGTGCCTGGGTCATCGAGCACCGGCGGGCTATGGCCGGGGTCGTCCAGCGCCTCCATGGCGCTCGGCCGGCCAAGCGCCATCAGTTCAGCGTCGCGCCGCTGGCGGATCACGCTGCGCAGCCGGGCATAGTAATCCAGGCTGTCGGCGCGCAGAATGTCCAGCGTGTCGAGATTTTCGGCCCGCAGGTCGATGCCGCCCAGCGTGCCGCGCGTGGTGTTGAGCACCCCCAGCGTATAGGCAGAAAAAACCGGCCCTAGCGCCAGCAGCAGCGGATTGCCGAAGCCATCCACGGCATCGCCCACAGCGTCGCGCAGATTGGAGGGGCCGGTGACGGGCAGCATGAGATAGGGGCCGTGATCGAGGCCGTAACGCGCCATGGTCTGGCCGAAATCGCCGCTTTGCCGGGCCAGGCCCTGCGCCGTCGCCACATCGAATAGGCCGGCGCCGCCCAGGGTGGTGTTCATGGCGAAGCGGCCGAAACTGGTGCCGGCCGCCTCCAAGCGCAGTTGCAGGAGGTTATTGGCGAAGATCAGCGGCTCGCCCAGATTGTCCAGGAAGGCGCGCAGGCGCAGCCGGCCGAATTCGGGCACCAGGGCGCGGTAGGTCTCGGCCACGGGGCGGAAGAGGTTGTCGTCGGCGACGGTGTTGATGTCGAGAATCGTGCGGTTCACCCGCTCAAAGGGGTCGCCCGGATCGGTGGCGCCGGCGTATTGCGAGGCGGCGGAGGGTGCCTCCACGCCGCCGCGCACCACCAGCGTGTCGCCGCAGGCACCCAGAAGCAGCAGGATCGGGAGAAGAATGGCGCGCATGGCGGGGATATACGAAGCCGGGGACTGCGCTGCCATGGGCCGGGGTTGGGTTGGCGGATGATTTTCTTGTCATGGCTGTGTGGGCTGCTGGCGGTGCTGGGGGCGGTGCAAGTGCTGCTGGCGGCCCGTGCGGCCGCGCGTTTGGCTGGGGCGGCCCCGGCTGGCGGCGCTCTCGCCCTGCCTGCGGCCATTCTCAAGCCATTGCATGGCGCGACCCCGCTTCTGGCGGAAAACCTGGCTGCGACCCTGGCGCAGGCGCATGGCGCGGCTTTTGAGATGCTGATGGCGGTGGCGGACCCGGCGGACCCGGCAGCTTCGCTGGCCGCGGGTTTCTGCCCGCCGGGGCGGCTGCTGCGGGGGGGGGCGGTGCTGGGGGCCAATCGCAAAGTGTCGCAGCTGGTGCATATGGCGGCGGCGACCGATGCGCCGGTGCTGGTGCTGGCCGATGCCGATATCGCGGTGGGGCCGGGCTGGCTCAGCGCCGTCACCGCGCCCTTGGCTGAGCCGGGGGTGGGGCTGGTGACCTGTCTCTATCGCGGCGTGGCGGCGGATGATGGGGTTTGGTCGCGGCTGACGGCATTGTCGGTGGATTGGCATTTCCTGCCCAATGCGGCGCTGGGCGAGGCGCTGGGCCAGGCTGAGGGCTGCTATGGCGCGACCATCGCGCTCAGGGCCGAGACCCTGGCGGCGATGGGTGGGTTTGAGGCGTTTCTCGACCTGCTGGCCGATGATCATGCGATGGGCCAGGCGGTGCGCCGGCTGGGGCTGCGGGTGGTGCTGGCGCCGGTGCTGCCGGGGCATGTGATGGCCGAGACCGGGCTGGCGGGGCTTTGGGCGCATGAATTGCGCTGGGCGCGCACGCTGCGGCTGCTCAACCCGGCCGGCTATGCCGGGATGGCGCTGACCCACCCGGTGGCCTGGGCGGTTCTGGGGCTGGTGGTGGCGCCGGGGGCGCTGAGCTTGGGGGTGGCGGGGCTGGCTTTTGCGGCCCGATTCGCCGCCTGTGCCTGGGTGGACCGGGCCCTGGGGGTGGCGCCGCGCCTGGGCTGGGTGGTGCCGCGGGATGGGCTGTCCTTTGCCATTTGGCTGGCGGGGCTTTGGCCCGGGCGGGTGCGGTGGGGGGGGGAGCGCTTCCAAATCAGCCGCGATGGGCGTATGCGCCGGGATTGAAGCGGTTCGCCGGAAAAGCCACTTGAGCTTCGCCGCAGCTTACCGCACATCGACACCAATTTTGCAAAGGTCGCTGGCCCTATGATGCGCACCCTCTTTCTTCAGGCTCCCACCTTCGATGGTTTCGATGGCGGTGCCGGCTCGCGCTATCAGGCTAAGCGGGAAATCCGCAGCTATTGGTTCCCGACCTGGCTGGCGCAGCCGGCGGCGCTGATCGAGGGCTCGAAGCTGGTTGATGCGCCGCCGCACAGCCAGTCCCTGGCCGATGTGGCGCCGATGGCGCGGGATTTTGACCAGGTGGTGCTGCACACTTCCACGCCCAGCTTCGCCTCGGACATCAAGGTGGCTGAGGCGTTGAAGGCGGTTAATCCTTCGCTGAAGGTGGGGCTGATTGGCGCCAAGGTGGCGGTGCAGTCGGAAGAATCGCTGCGGGACGCGCCGGTGGTAGATTGGGTGGCGCGCAATGAGTTTGATTTCACCGTCAAGGATGTGGCGTCGGGGATGGATCTTTCGGCCATCAAGGGGCTGAGCTGGCGGAATAATTCCGGCGTGATCGTGCATAATCAGGACCGCGCGATGCTGGAGAATATGGACGAGCTGCCGTTTGTCTCTGAGGTTTATAAGCGTGATCTTGACTGGAAGAAGTATTTTATTGGCTATCTGAAGCATCCTTATGTGAGCTTTTATACCGGGCGCGGCTGCAAGAGCCGTTGCACCTTTTGTCTCTGGCCGCAGACGGTGGGCGGGCATCGCTATCGCACGCGTTCGGTGGGGCATGTGATTGAGGAGGTGAAATACATCCTCAAGGCCTTCCCGGAGATGAAGGAACTGTTCTTCGACGACGACACCTTTACCGATGACCTGCCGCGGGCTGAGGCGATTGCCAAGGAGCTTGGCAAGCTGGGGGTGACGTGGTCCTGCAATGCCAAGGCCAATGTGCCCTATGCCTCGCTGAAGGTGATGGCGGAGAATGGGCTGCGGTTGCTGCTGGTGGGGTATGAGACTGGGAACCAGCAGATTTTGGTGAATATCAAGAAGGGCATGCGGATCGACGTGGCGAAGCAATTCACCAAGGATTGCCATGCGCTGGGGATCAAGATCCACGGCACCTTCATTCTGGGTCTGCCGGGTGAGACGACGGAGACGATCCAGGAAACCATCAAATTCGCCATTGAGACCAATCCGCACACCATTCAGGTGTCGCTGGCGGCGCCTTATCCTGGCACTTTCCTGTGGGATCAGGCGGCGCGTGAGGGTTGGCTGGATACGGCGAACACTGAGTATGTCGATGCGCATGGGGTGCAGATTGCGCCTTTGGCCTATCCGCATTTGGCGCATACGGAGATTTTCACCTCGGTGGAGCAGTTTTATCGGAAGTTCTACTTCCGGGCACCGAAGATCGCCTCGATCTGCAATGAGATGGTGCGGGACCGGCAAATGCTGGTGCGGCGGTTGCGTGAGGGGGTGGAGTTCTTCCGGTTCCTGCGGGAGCGCAAGGCGGCGGCCTGATCGATGCTGGTCCCGCTCAGCGGGGCGGGTGCGGCGGTGGTGAGGGAATGCGCATTCGCCTGATCTTCAACGCCGATGATTTCGGCCTGCATGCCCGGGTGAATGAGGCGGTGGAGCGGGCGCATGGCCAGGGCGTGCTCACCGCTGCATCGTTGATGGTGGGCTCTCCGGGGATGGATGAGGCGGTGGCCATTGCCCGCCGCATGCCAAGCCTGGCGGTGGGGTTGCATCTTGTGCTTACCGATGGGGTGCCGGTGCTGCCGGCGGCGCGGATTCCGGCGCTGGTGCAGAAGAATGGCCGGTTTCGTGATGATATGGCGGGGTTGGGGCTGACGCTCGCGGTGTCGCGCGCGGCCCGGGCGGAGATGGCGGCGGAGATTGCGGCGCAGATTGCCCGCTTTGCTGAGACCGGGCTGCGGCCGGATCATATCAATGCGCATAAGCATTTTTATCTGCATCCGGTGATTGGCGCGGCGGCGGTGCGGGCGGCGCGGGCTTCTGGCTTCCCGGCCATGCGGGTGCCGAATGAGATGGGCGGGCCGGTGCTGCAAAATGCCTGGTGCCGGGTGATGCGGGCCACGGGTTTGCCCGCGCCGGATCGGGTGGTGGGGCTGCGCTGGTCCGGGGCTTTTACGGCGGAGAGGCTGCTGGAAGCCCTGCCTCGTACACCGCCTGGGGTTACTGAATTCTATTTCCACCCCGCCACCAGCGATGACGTGCCGGGGGGCGCGGCGGGTTATCGCTACAGTGATGAATTGGCGGCACTGACGGACCCTCGGGTGATCGAGGCGGTGCGGGATATCCCGCGTGGCGGCTATGCGGCGATGTTGCGGGCATGAGCCGGGCGGGGCTGGGGCTGGCATTGGCCGGGTTTGCCGCTGCCTGCTGGGTGATCTGGCAGCAGGATTTTTCCGAGGTCTGGCAGGTGCTGGCCGCTGCCGGCTTTGGCCTGGTGTTGGCGGCTTTGGCGCATATTCCCTCCATGGTGCTCAATGCCCATGCCTGGGCGATGCTGATGCCTCGGCGCAGCCGGCCCTCGCTGCCCGGCATGGTGTTTCAGGTTTGGGTGCGGGAGAGCGTCAATAACCTTTTGCCGGTGGGGCGGGTGGGGGGCGAATTGGTCTGCTATCGGCTGATGCGCCGGCAGGGGCTGCGGGCGGCGCCCGTGGCGGGGGGGCTGATTGCCGATGTGGCGCTGTCGCTGGTGTCGCAATTGCTGTTTGCGCTGCTGGGGCTGGCTTTGCTGGGGATGGGCGGGGCGGTGCTGGGCTGGGGGGCGCTGCTGGCCGGGCTGCTGGGCGGCTTTGTGCTGGCGGGGGCGACGATCATGGTGTTGCGGGCCTCGCTGCTGGGGCGGGTGATCGGCGCGATCAATGCGGTGGCGCAGGACCGGCTTGCGGGCATGGCCGAGGGGGCGCGGCGGCTGGATATTTATCTGCGGCGGCTGTGGCGGCGGCCGCGGGCGCCCTTGCTGTGCACTGGCTGGCAATTCGCCGCCTGGCTGGCGGGGGCGCTGGAGATTTGGGTGGCCTGCCGGGTGCTGGGGGTGGAGGTGAGCCTTGCCGATGCGGTGATGATCGAGGCCTTGATTCAGGCCCTGGCCTCGGCCGCCTTCATCGTGCCCGGGGCGCTGGGGGTGCAGGAGGCGGGGTTTGTGGGGCTTGCGGTGCTGGCGGGGCTGGAGCCCAGCATGGGGGCGGCGCTGGCGGTGACGCGGCGGCTGCGCGATGTGGTGCTGTATTTGCCGGGGCTGCTGGCCTGGAGCTGGGCTGAGGGCCGGCGGTTTTAGCGCCGGGTGGGGCCTGCCTCGTTGAGGGCCAGGTTTTGCCGCGCAAGATCGGCTGTGGGGGTATCGGGTGCCAGGCTGATCACCCGCAACCAATCGGCCCTGGCCGCCGCCGTGTCATTGCGAAGCTGAAAAAGGATGCCGCGCTCTAGCAGGGCCTCGGGATTGTCGGGTGAGATGGTCAGGGCGCGGGTCACGCTCTCCATCGCGTCATTCGCACGGTCGAGGTTGCGCAGCGCGGCGGAGCGATAGACCAGCGCCTCGGTCCGCTCGGGGTCGAGCGCCAGAGCGCGGTCGAGATCGGCCAGCGCCTCGGCATAGCGCGCCATGGTGCCGAGCGCGATTGAGCGGTCGGTCAGCAGATCGGGGTCAGCGGGCGAGAGGGTGATCGCCATGGTGGTGGCAGCGAAGGCGCGGGCGGGGTCGCCCGCCATCATCCAGGCCTGGCCGGCCTGGGCGAAGACGGCGGCGCGGGCGGCAGGGCCGGCGCGGCTGGCAATGGCAAGGCGCTCGAGCTGTTCGGCCGCGCGGTCGGGCTCGCCCACGGTCAATTGCGCCAAAGCGGCGCAGTGGCGGGCACCCTCGCCGCCGCCCGTGGCGTCCCAGGCTTCGGCGAAGGCCAGCGCGCCTTCGGGGTCATCACGCAGCATGGCGAGGCAGCGCTCATAATCCGCGCCATCGGCCAGGCGGGGCGGTTCGGGCGGCAGCGGCAGTTCCACAAACTCCTCCGGCGCCGCGGAGAGGTAATCCCAGGCCACGCCGCCGGCAGCGAGCATGGCGATCACCGCCAGCAGGGCGAAAAGGAGGGGGCGAGCAAAGTTCACGCGGGTCTTCTAGCCCAGCTTGCTTTGACACGCGAACCCGGCCCAGTTTGGCGACATGACAACACGGTTATTGATCATTGGCGGTGGCTATTCCGGGGCGGCGGTGGCGCGCGCGGCGCTGGAAGCGGGCTGGGATGTGGCCAGCACCACGCGCGGCGCGCCCGGTGTCGGTCAGATTGGCTTCGCCGCCGCCGGGGCGGCTTTGGCGCAGACCACCCATTTGCTGATGACGGCGCCGCCGGGCGAATCGGGCGACCCCTTCCTGGCCGCGCATGGCGGCGCGCTGCCGGGCGGGCTGATCTGGGCCGGGTATCTTTCCACCACTGGGGTTTATGGCGACCGTGATGGCGGCTGGGTGGATGAGGCAACGCCCCCTGCCCCGGGCCAGCCGCGCAGCCTGCGCCGGCTGGAGGCTGAGTTGGCCTGGCGGGTGGCGGCTGCGGTGGGCGGCTTTGCGCTGGATATTTTTCGCGTGGCCGGAATTTATGGGCCCGGGCGCAGCGCCTTTGATGATCTGCGGGCCGGGCATGCGAGGCGGACCCAGAAGCCGGGCCATGCCTTTGGCCGCATCCATGTGGAGGATATTGCCGGCGCCGTGCTCGCCGCCATGGGCCGCCCGCCTCAGGGCGCGCGGGTGCTGAACCTGACCGATGACGAGGCCGCCGAAAGTGCCGTGGTGGTGGCGCATGCGGCGGCATTGCTGGGTGTGGCGCCGCCGCCGCTGCGCGATTACGCCGAGGCGGCGGCCAGCATGAGCGAAATGGCGCGCAGTTTTTGGGCGGAGAATCGCCGGGTGGCGAATGCGGCGACCAAGGCGGCGCTGGGGATTGGCTGGCGCTACCCGACTTACCGCGAGGGGCTGGCGGCTATTCTTCGATCAGGCGGGTGATCTCGGCGATCAGCAGGGCGATATCCTGCGGGCGGGAGAGGCGATGGTCGCCATCCTTGACCAGATTGACCCGCACATCATCGCCAGCAATCGCCTCGGCAAAGCGCAGCGCGTGGCGCCAGGGGACATCGGTGTCGCGCATGCCCTGCAGGATGCGGACGGGGAAGCGGAAGGGCAGTGGCTCGGTCATCACCTGCTGCTGGCGGCCATCCTCGATAAGCGCGCGGGTGATGGCATAGGGCTCGCCATAGCCGGAGGGGCGGTGCCAGACGCCGTCGCGCAGGATGGTGGCGCGGATTTCGGGGGTGAATTGCGGCCACATCAGCGTCTCGGTGAAATCGGGCGCCGGGGCGATGCCGAGCATGGCGTGCACCCGCTCGGGCGCGGCGCGGGCCAGCAGGGCTGCTATCCAGCCGCCCATGGAACTGCCGACGAGGATCTGCGGGCCGGTGGTGAGGTGGTCCAGCACCATCCGGGCGTCGGCGGCCCAGCGGCCGATGGTGCCGGCCTCGAAGCTGCCACCGGATTGGCCATGGCCGGCATAGTCGAAGCGGCAAAAGGCCTGGCCGCGGGCGGCGGCCCAGGCGGATAGCGCTTCGGCCTTGCTGCCGGTCATGTCGGATTTGAAGCCGCCGAGGAAGACAATGCCCGGGCCGCGGCCTGGGAGGCGGCGAAAGGCGATGGGGGTGCCGTCTTCGGCCGGGATTGTTCCGATGTCTTCCATCGGGGTGCCATATCACCGCTTGCGGGCGGGCACGATTCAGGGTGAGCATGCTCTCAATAAAAACCGGAGGAACAGATCATGCATGGCATCAAGCGCCGCGAAGCATTGTTGGGCGCGCTCGCCGCGCCCATGGTGGTGGATCAGGTGGGGGCGCAGAGCGCCTTTGATTGGAAGCGGTTTCGTGGCGAACGCATCGAGGTCTCGGTGCAGCTTTCGCCGCGCGGCAATCTGCTCACCCAGCATAATCGCGAATTTGAGGAACTGACGGGCATTCGCGCCGGCATCGAGGTGGTGCCCGAGCAGCAGCATCGGCAGAAGATCATCATCGAATATGCCTCGGGCCGGCCGAGCTTTGATGTGGGCGAGGTGAGCCTGCATGTGAATAAGCGCCAGGTCGGGCGGGCGCGCTGGAACACGGATATCAATGCGCTGATCGCCGACCGGACGCTCACCGCGCCGGATTTTGATGTCAATGATTTCGCCCAGGGGATGCGGGAATACGCGACCCAGGCGGATGGCCGGATGGACACCCTGCCGGCCTTCGCTGATTATTTTATTCTATATTATAACAAAGAGTTGCTGGCGGCGAAAAACATCGCGGTGCCGACGAATTTTGACGAGATGTTCGATAGCGCCAAGCGCATCGAGGATCGCTCGCGGCAGGTTTATGGCCATGTCGGCCGTGGGTTGAAGAACGCCAATGTGGTGCTGTGGAGCAGTTTTCTGCTCGGCACCCAGCAGCGTGATATGATCAATGCTGAGCGGCAATTGATCACCGATACCGACGACGCGATTTGGGCGACGCGGCAATATCAGCGCTTCCTGCGCGATGCCTCGCCGCCGGGCTCCATCGGCTTCAATTGGAATGAATGCCAGACGACCTTCATGCAGGGCCGGGCGGCGATGTGGATTGACGGCATTGGCTTTGCCGCGCCGCTGGAGGACCCCACCCGCTCACGCGTGGCGGGCAAGGTGGGCTATGCCGTGGTGCCGCGGGGGCCGGTTAACCATCATTGCGCGCTGTTCGGCGCGGGCTATGGCATTCCTGAGGCCAGCCGGAAGAAGGGGCCGGCCTGGCTCTATTTGCAATGGGCGCTGGGCAAGCAGATGCAGTTGCGCATGCTGGCGGCGGGGGCTGGCGTGCCGGCGCGGCTCAGCCCCTTCGGCAATGAAGAGGTGATTGGGCAAAGCCGCTTTCCGCGGGAGTTCTTCTCCACCCTGCAGGCATCGGGGCGGATTGCGCGGGCGGGGCTGCCGGAAATTCTGCCGGTGACGGAATTCCGCGATGTGATTGGCACGGCGCTTACCAATACGATTGGCGGGGCGGACCCGGTGGCGGAAATGCGGGCGGCGACGGCGGCGTTCAGGCCGGTGCTGGAGCGGAGCGAGCGGGAGGGTTGAGGGGGGTGCGAGCTGCCCTTGGGAGGGCTCTGCCCTCCCAAACCCTCCCGCAAGGAGCCTGGGGCTCCTTGACCGCCTTCGGTTTTATGGAGGCGGAGGGGGGGGGCCTCGGCGGACATTGTGTCGGCGCGGGCGCGCGGCGGCCTCCTCCCTCCATCTCCATCAGATGGGATCAAAGGGCCTTTCGGCCCTTTGCGGGGGAGTTTGAGGGGGCAGAGCCCCCTCAAGGGCAGCAAGCGCCCCACCCATGACCCCACGCCGCAACTACGCCAGGCGCTATGTCTGGTTCGTCGTCCCGGCCGCCTTTGCGGTGGTCGCCACGATTTTGTTTCCCTGGCTTTTCACCATCTATGTCAGCGCCTTTGACTGGCGGCTGGGTGGGACGCGGGAATGGGTGGGTTTTGCCAATTATACCAAGCTGTTCAGCGATGAGCGCTTTGGTTGGGCAATGCTGCGCACGATGGTCTATACCGCTATGGCGGTGGTGTTTCCGTTGATTTTGGGGCTGGCGGCGGCCTTGGTGTTCAATCAGAAATTCCCGCTGCGGGGGTTGGCGCGCACGGTGTTTATTCTGCCGATGATGGCGACGCCGGTGGCGGTGGCGCTGGTTTGGACCATGATGTTCCATCCGCAATTGGGGGTGCTGAACTGGCTGCTGGCGCAGATTGGCATTCCGCCGAGCATGTGGGTTTATAGCCCCGATACGGTCATCCCCACCCTAGTGGTGGTGGAGGTCTGGCATTGGACGCCGTTGGTGATGCTGTTGATTTTGGGTGGCCTGGCCTCGCTGCCGGGGGACCCTTATGAGGCGGCGAAGATTGATGGCGCGACTCCGTTGCAATCCTTCTGGCACATCACCCTGCCCTTGCTGGCGCCTTATATTGTGGTGGCGCTGATTATTCGCACGATTGATGCGTTGAAGGCGTTTGATACTATTTACGTTATTACCCAGGGCGGGCCGGGTTCGGCTTCGGAGACTATTAATATCTTTCTCTATCTGCAGGCCTTTGCGTTTTATAATGTGGGTTATGCCAGCGCGGTGGTGGTGGTGTTTTTCGCCATTATTCTGGCCCTGGCGGCCTTGCTGATGTGGACGCGGCAAAGGGTGAAACAATGAAGCGGTTGCTCGGGCGCATTGGCTTTGGCCTATCGGTGCTGGTGCTGATTTCGCCGGCCATCATGGTGTTTCTGTGGATGTTGTCGCTGTCGATGAAGACGGAGTTGGACAATACTGCTTTTCCGCCGGTGTTCATTCCCAATCCGGTGACCTGGGAAAATTACGCCGAGGTTTTTGCCCGCAATGATTTCCTGCTCTATGCCTGGAACAGTGTGGTGGTGAGTTTTTCCGCCACCGGCATCGCGCTGCTGCTGGGGGTGCCGGCTGGGTATGGGATTGCCAAGATGCGGGCAATTCGGCTGGCGGGGCTTATTCTGATTGCCCGGATTACGCCGGGGCTGTCTTACCTCATTCCGCTGTTTTTGCTGTTTCAGTGGCTGGGGCTGACGGGCACGCTTTGGCCGATCATTATCACCCACTTGGTGATCACCCTGCCGATTGTGGTCTGGGTGATGATCTCTTTCTTCGAGGGGTTGCCGGCGGAGTTGGAGGAGGCGGCGCTGGTTGATGGCGCGACCATTTGGCAGGCGTTTCGCCATGTGGCGATGCCGCTGGCGCGGCCTGGGATCACGGTGGCCTGTATTCTGTCCTTCATCTTTTCGTGGAACAATTTCATCTTCGCCGTGGTGCTGGCGGGGCGGGAAACCCGCACCCTGCCGGTGGCGGTGAATAATATGCTGACCTTTGAACAGATCTCCTGGGGGCCGCTCTCGGCTGCCGCTTTACTGGTGACGGCGCCGGTGCTGATTCTCACCTTATTGGCGCAAAAACAGATCGTCGCCGGGTTGACTGCGGGCGGGGTAAAAGGCGCTTGATATATCAGTGGCTTACTACCCGCATTGGCGGCGAGGATAAGAATCCCTATACCCTTTCTATGCGTATCCTTCCCGCCATCCTGACCATCCTGTGACCCAGCCATGAGCGATCAGCCGGAGACCCCCGCAGGCGAGCCGCCGCGCGACGATATCGCGCCCATCGGCATCGAAAAGGAGATGCGCAAGAGCTTCCTCGATTACGCCATGAGCGTGATCGTGGCGCGCGCCCTGCCCGATATTCGTGATGGTTTGAAACCCGTCCATCGCCGCATTCTCTATGCCATGCAGGAATCGGGCTTCACGCCCGATAAGCCGCATCGCAAATCGGCCCGCGTGGCTGGTGACGTGATGGGTAAATATCACCCGCATGGCGATGCCTCGATTTACGACGCCATGGTGCGCATGGCGCAGCCTTTTGCCATGCGCGTGCCGCTGATCGATGGCCAGGGCAATTTCGGCTCGATGGATGGCGATGCGCCGGCGGCGATGCGCTATACTGAGGCGCGGCTGGCCCGCTCGGCCATGGCGCTGCTGGAGGGGATTGACGAGGACACTGTCGATTTCATCCCGACCTATGATGAAAGCGGCATGGAGCCGCGGGTTCTGCCGGCGGCCTATCCCAAT
>Ga0209085_1000884_pt1 | contig 20155 bp, 18 predicted proteins | sample C_131016_EF_Meta_FD_187310 | JGI IMG/M metagenome (GOLD analysis project Ga0209085, IMG submission 187310) | Freshwater microbial communities from Lake Croche, Canada to study carbon cycling - C_131016_EF_MetaG (SPAdes) (version 2) | ecosystem: Environmental > Aquatic > Freshwater > Lake...
GTCATTGCATCCAAAATCGCGCCTGCTAGTTTATTTTTCCTTTTCCAATGCCAAAAGCAATCGCACGCAGCAAAACGCGCAAATCCGTGGCCAAGCGCTTCAAGATCACCGGGACCGGCAAGGTTGTTCGCAACCACGCTTCCCGGCGGCACCTGATGGCGAGTAAAAACGCCAACAAGAAACGCCACATGGCGAAATCCGCAGTGGTCGATGAGACCGATGTGGATCGCATCAAGGCCTGCTTGCCTTTCAGCCACTAAAGCGCGCTGAACCAAAATCCCTTCGACTGCCTCGGGGTTTGCCTGAGGATCACGGAGCCGGTGAGTCGGGGGATTTCAACCAAACAAACAACCGCTCCAAGGAGGCTCCGCGCCAAACGCGGAGTTTTATGACATGCCAAGAGCCACAAACGCTCCAGCCAGCCGGGCGCGCCGCAAGCGCGTCGTAGCAGCCTCGAAAGGATATCGCGGCCGCCGTTCCAAACTCTTCCGCTACGCAAAAGATGCGCAGATGAAGGGCAAATACTGGGCCTACCGTGACCGCAAGACCCGCAAGCGCAACTTCCGCGCCCTGTGGATCACCCGTCTCAGCGCCGCAGTCCGCGCCGAAGGTATCACCTACAGCCGTTTCATCGAAGGCCTCAAATTTGCCAATATCGAGCTCGACCGCAAAGTCTTGTCCGATATCGCGGTTCATGACGAGTCGACCTTCAAGGCGATCGTGGACAAAGTCCGCACCGCCCTCGATAACAAAAAAGCAGCCTGATCCGTCAAAAACCCGTCCGCAGGGGATTGACCACAAAGCGCACAGAGAACACAGAGGACGGGGCCTATTGCTCCGTTTCCTCTGTGATATTTCTGGCGGGCTTATTAAGGTTGTCTGGTGCAAAGCTCCAGTATTTGCTTCTACTACAGTAAGCTGAGTATTTATCAGATTACGATTTAAGTGCGAAAATCGGAAATCTTTTCAGAGACTCAAGGCCCTACCCACTACGCGCTTTCCAAGCCGTTTTGCTTATTTGGTAAATTCTGTAATTCTTTCGAAAAAAATCGTATCAGGCCCAACACCCAATGACACCTCTGCTCACCCATTCCTCCTCCGTGCTCTCTGTGTCCTTTGACTCGCTCGCTCCCGCTCGGCTCGCCCTTCGGGCCAACCTTCGGTTGCTCTATCTCAAAGGCCCCTCCTTTTCGATTGTGGTCAAATCTCTTTCCCATGCAACAGCAAGCTGACGCTCTTCGCAGCGAGGCCCTTGAGCTCATCGCTTCGGCCCATGATGCCGCTTCCCTCGAGGCGGCTCGTTTAAAATACCTTGGTAAGAGCGGTGCCATTACTGCGCTCAGCGAGGGCATGCGCAATGTGCCTAAGGAGGAGCGGCCCGTCATTGGGAAACTTCTCAACGACCTGCGTGCGGCGGTCACGACCGCTTTGGAGGAGTCCCAAAAGCGCCTCCTTGAAGCCTCCGACCTCGCTGCTTTTGCTTCGCTCGATCTCACACTGCCTGGCACATTTCCCTCGCCCGGCACCTTGCATCCGCTTACGCAGCTTATGGACCGCGCTGTGACGTGTTTCCGCCGCATGGGGTTTGCGATTGCCGATGGACCCGATATCGAGACCGAGTGGCATTGTTTCGATGCGCTGAACACGCCGCCGGACCATCCCGCGCGCAACGAGCAGGACACCTTTTATCTTCCCGATGGCCGCCTCCTGCGCTCGCACACGTCAAGCGTGCAGATTCGTGTCATGGAAACAACGCCGCCGCCAGTGCGTATCATTGCTCCCGGTTCCGCCTACCGCCGCGATGAAGTGGATGCCACGCACCTTGCGCAGTTCACGCAGATGGAGGGTCTCTATGTCGCCGAAAAAGTCAGCCTCGCCGATCTCAAGGGGACGCTGGAGTTTTTCTTCCGCGAGCTTTTCGGGGTTGGCACAGACATTCAATTCCGTCCGCATTTTTTCCCATTCACCGAGCCCAGCTACGAAATCGACATCCGCACCGAGGCTCTCGGTGGCGACTGGATGGAACTCGCCGGCTGCGGTATGGTCGATCCCGCCGTCTTTGAGGCCATCTGCGAGCGCCGTGGCGACCGGGTCTATGATCCCGAAAAAGTCAGTGGCTTTGCCTTCGGCTTCGGCCTCGAGCGCCTTGCCATGAACCTCTCGCGCATTCCCGACATCCGCATGCTTGTCGAAAACGATCTGCGCTTTCTGAAACAATTCTAATCCTGTCGTGAAAATTTCCATCAACTGGCTGCGTGATTATGTGGATTGCCAACTTCCGGCGTCCGAATTGGAAAACCTCCTGCGCCGTGCGGGGCTTGAAGTGGCGGGTATCGACCAGCGCGGTGCCGCCATCGACAATGTCGTCGCCGCCGAGATTCTTGAGTCCACCCAACACCCGAACGCCGACCGCCTCAGCGTTTGCAAAGTGAACGACGGTTCGCCCGAACCTCGCCAGATTGTCTGCGGTGCCAAAAATTACAAAGTCGGCGACAAGGTCCCACTGGCACTTCCAGGTGCCGTTCTTCCGGGGGATTTCAAAATCAAGATCGGCAAGCTGCGGGGAGTCGAGAGCGAGGGCATGATGTGCAGCGCGAAGGAACTCCGCCTTGCGGAGGACTCCGAGGGGCTTCTCATCCTGCCGCCTGAGACCGCTCCCGGCACCCCGATCAAAGACCTCTTTCCAACCGAGACCATTCTGGAACTCGAGATCACTCCAAATCGCTCCGACTGGCTCAGTCACCTCGGTGTCGCGCGCGAGATCGGAGTTTTCACCGGTTTGCCCGTCAAAGCGCCTCAGCCCGTCCTGCCGCTTACAGCCAATGCTGAGGGGCAAGTGCGCATCGAAGGCGAGGGGTGCAACCACTACACGCTGCGCCGCATCTCCGGCGTGAAGGTCGGTCCCAGCCCGCAATGGCTGCGCGACCGCTTGGCAGCTGTGGGACTTCGCTCGGTGAATAATGTGGTCGATGTCACAAATTTTGTTCTCTTCGAGCTTGGCCAGCCGCTCCACGCCTTCGACGCAGCGAAAATTTCCGGCTTCCTGCAGGTGCGTGCTGCATCCGAGGGCGAGGCCTTCCGCGCACTCGATGGCCGCGACTACAAACTCCCAGAGGGTTCACTGGTCATTGCTGATGACAATGGCCCGGTCGCCTTGGCAGGTGTCATGGGCGGCGAGGAGAGTGGGGTCACCGACTCTACCACCGACATTCTTTTGGAGAGCGCCGTTTTCGACCCCTCCCGCGTGCGCCGCGCCTCGCGCGTGCTGGGTCTTTTCAGCGATTCCAACTACCGCTTTGAGCGAGGTGTTGACCCAGAGGGCGTCGCTATCGCATCCGCTCGCGCCGTCGAGTTAATCCTTCAGGTTGCTGGCGGCACAGCCGACCCCGCCCTTTTTGTTTCTGGCAAATGTCCCGAACGCGGCAAGGTTTCCCTGCGCCACTCGCGTGTGCGCGACCTCTTAGGTCTTTCGCTCACGAATGCCGAAATCGAATCCGCCCTCGCTCGTGTCGGTTTGGAAAAACTCGCCGCCGGTGACGAAACCCGCTGGAGCATTTCTGGTTACCGTCGGGAACTACGCCGTGAGGCCGACCTCATCGAGGAAATCGCTCGCATCGTGGGAATCGAAAAAATTCCATCTCACGCCCAAGGGCCCTTCGCCGCAAGCTCGGATGCCGACGCCGCCTACGATTTTGCGATGAACCTCCGTCGCAGTCTCGCTGGAATGGGCTTCCATGAGGCCCGCACCAGCACGCTCGTTTCCGCTGCCGATGCGTCGCATTTCGGCGAGGCCGTGGCTCTCAAAAATCCCTTCGGCGAAGATCAGTCCCAGCTCCGCAATACCCTCGTTCCAGGACTACTCTCAGCCCTCCGTCGTAATCTCGATCAAGGTGCAAAATCCATCGCCCTCTTCGAGTGCGGTCGTGTGTTCCACCCCGGTGGCGAGGGACAACGCCTCGCTATCGTGCTCACCGGCGAACGCCACGAATCGAACTGGCGCGACGAGACAGCCCGTTCGTGGGATGTCTTTGACTTCACCGGCACCGTGCGTCAACTCGCTTCCCTGCGCGAACAGGATATCGTTCCCACGCCAGCTCCCGTGGCCCCGTTTGGAGCCTGCGCGGATGTTTTTCTGAATGGCAAAAAAATCGGCATCGTTGGTCAACTGACCCCTGCCGTGGCCCGCGAAATAGGAGCTTCCACTCCGCTCCTCTGTGCCGAGTTCGACCTCGACCTGTGGCGTGCGACAGCCTCCACGAAGACCCAAGTCGCCGCCCTCACAAAATTCCCTGGATCTGCCCGTGACATCGCCTTCGTGGCTCCGCTGGCACTGCCCTACGGAATGGTGAGGTCGCTTATCGATGCTCTCAAGGAACCCCTCCTCGAATCCACTCGCCTCTTCGATCTCTTCACCGATCCCAAAGGCGAAAAAATCCCGTCCGACAAAAAATCGATGGCCATTTCCTTGACTTTCCGCAGCGCCGAGAGAACCCTCACTGCAGACGAAGTCCAAGCCGCCGCCGACCGTATCAAGGGAGCCTTGAAGGAAAAGCTGAGCGTGGATTTTCGAGAATAGATCTTTCCACAAAAAACCGGAAAATTTTCGCGGCTCCGGCCGCAATGAATTTGCCCTTCTGTGTTCGCGATTAAACGGAGCGAAGTCCCGGACCTATGTTGAATAAAATCCCGGAGGCTTGGCGCCCGGCGAGATGACAGGCCTTCATTGGACGTCTGATTGCCGGTCACGCGGTCATCCACCCTAATATTAGGGAACGGGAACTGCTCCGGAACGGCACGAGGAGGGCAATTTTTTGCTAAAATGGAAAACTTCACGATCTGAAGAGTTGTAATTGTTTTTGCAATCGCGCGTCAGCCTGGGAACAAATCAGCCAGCGCATATTTCTCGTGATGACGGGACATTACGAGATTTCAAAGTTCGATTTTGAGGTGATGAATCTTTCCGTGATTTCAAGGCCCGTTCTTGAACAGAGAGGGCGAAATTGACCATCGAGGGTTTACAACGTAAAGAACGGGTCCATTGAAAGACGAAAAGTTTATTTTCCATGACGCCCACGGCAGAAGGTGGACTCGATTCAAAATTTTTGCATTCTGTGGTTCATCCCTCGCCTTGTTGGCCTCGATTCTTTTTGTCGGATCACTCTTTGTTGCTCCGCCCATTGCTCCGCCGAACTCCTTTTCGGCGATGAAGAGCCAGATTAGTAACTACGAACGCCGGGGTCGCGCGCCGCAACTCACGATAAGTGACCGCATTTTATCAAGGTTGCTTGCGGAAAAGGCTCCTGCGGTGAAGGCATCGACCGCACCGGTTTCGAGTGATGGAGTCCGTGCGGGATTTTTCGCTGATTGGGATGAAGCGGCATTTCGTTCCTTGGAAAAAAACGGCTCTGCGCTCACTCACCTTTGTCCGGAATGGCTGACCTACAAAAATTCCGAAGTCGGGATTCAGGAAGATCCGGCTGTGGACATGGAACGAATTCGCGGAGGTTTTCATTCCAAGCTCATGCCCGTGCTGAGCAATCTGGATGGCAGTCGTCGCGTGCCCGAGTCTGTGGAGTGGCTTGCCCATGCTAGTATACAGGAACAAAAGGCGTTCATCGACGATCTGGCTTCGCGGTTGCAGGAAGTGGAAGCTGCGGGTGTCGTCATTGATTGGGAGGAGGTCGATGCGGGCGAAGAGGGGGAACTCAGCGCTCTGGTTGCCGCAATCGCCGAGGGACTGAAAGCCAAGGGGCTGGAAACCTGGCTTTGTGTGACGATGGATTCCGCATTCTCGAATTGGGATTATGATGTTCTTTCGCCAAAAGTGGGGCGCTTCGTCGCTTTTCTGCATGACGAGAATGGGGAAAACGATGCGCCGGGTCCAATCGCCTCGCAGGATTGGGTGGAGGGCTGGCTCCAACTCATCGAGCGCACAGGTAATCCCTCCCAGTGGATCGCATCGCTTGCATGTCACGGGGTTGACTGGGATGAGAGGTCGGAGCACGGAGAGGTGGTATCGTTTGCCGATGCCATGAGCCGCGCAGGGAATGCGGGATGCACGAATGTTCAAACAACCGAATACGAACTCAATGGCACATTCTCTTATTACTATGAGGGCAAGGCACACGAGGTTTGGTTTCTGGATGTCGCCAGTTTTGCAAACCAATGGAATGCGGCCCGGATTTCCGGACTCGGCGGGGTCGCTATCAACCGGCTCGGCATCGAGGATCCATCGATTTGGAAAGTGCTGAATGTAGGCAGTCCGATTTCTCCGATTCACTTGGATAAATTGATGCCCGGCGGCATGGTTATCACATCCATTGGCAACGGTGAGGTGGTAGGGCTGGATCCCACCACAGCGGATGGCCGCAGGTCATTCTCGACGGATTCCAAAGGTCGAATTTTGGCAAATTATGAAAACCCTCCAGCGCACCCTACTTTGTTTCGGCAAGGAGCCGTCGAACCGGATCATGTGGCGATTACCTTCGATGACGGCCCCGACCCGGAGTGGACACCTCAGATTCTCGATATCCTGAAAGAACGCGGCGTGAAGGCGGCGTTTTTCATTGTGGGCGACGAGGGTGAGCGGAACCCCGACCTCGTTCGCCGCATCGTGGCTGAGGGTCATGAAATCGGGAATCATTCCTTCACGCACCCGAACCTTGCGGAGCAGCCCGCATCCATGATCAGGCTTCAGCTCAACGCAACACAGCGTCTCATCGAATCGCTCACCGGTCGTTCCACGAATCTTTTTAGACCTCCTTACAATGCGGATTCCCATCCATCGAGGCTCGAGGAGTTGTTGCCGATCAGTATTGCTCAATCGCTCGGCTACATGACGATTCTCGAAAACATCGATCCCAAGGATTGGGAGAAGCCCAGCAGCGCTGAGCTTTTGGAAAGGGTCAAGGCTGCCAGGAACGAAGGGCACATCATTCTGCTACATGATGGGGGAGGCGACCGCAGCGCCACGGTCGAAGCACTGCCAGCAATTATCGACTATCTGCACGAGCGCGGAGACCGCATTACGGGCATTGGTGAGTTGTTGGGCATGGACTCGACAAAAACGATGCCGCCGCTTTCTTCGGAAGGCTCGACCCTCGAACGCGCGGCAAGCGGGATCGGATTTGAAATCCTGCGTTGGCTGCAAAATCTGCTCCACGGTTTTTTGGTCCTTGGCACGATTCTCGTCGTCATTCGAACCATCCTGGTTCTGGCTCTTGCGCGTCTTCACAAAAAGCCAGGGGGTGCCGAAAACGGACATCAACCACCAGTCTCAGTCATCATTCCGGCATTCAACGAGGAGAAGGTCATCGCCAAGACCATTCTCTCGCTACTTGGTTCCGATTATGTCGGGGAATTGGAGGTTCTTGTGGTGGACGATGGATCAACGGACGCCACCGCTACCGCTGCGGAGTCCATTCAAGATTCCCGTGTGCGCGTGGTTAGGCAGGCGAATACGGGTAAAGCAATGGCTCTTCAGCGGGCTGTCGAAATGGCGAGTAACGAAATTCTCGTTTTTGTCGATGCAGATACTCAGTTTGAATCCACCGCGATGGGGCATCTGGTTGCACCCTTCGCGGACTCCGGCATCGGGGCTGTGTCCGGTCATGCGCGGGTGGGCAACCTGCGGACCTTTCTCGCGCGGTGTCAGGATTTGGAATATGTGTGCGGGTTCAATCTGGACCGCAGAGCCTATGCCGCTTGGAACTGCATCACTGTGGCTCCGGGTGCTATCAGCGCAATCCGCCGGAGCGCCGTCATCCAAGCTGGAGGATTCTCCGCTGAGACGCTCGCGGAGGATACCGACCTCACCCTGTCTATTCATAAAACCGGTTTGCGGGTGGAGTATCAGCCCGCAGCCGTAGCTCATACGGAGGCTCCCGAAACCTTTGCCACGCTGGCCCGCCAGAGGTTCCGTTGGGCGTATGGAACCCTCCAATGCGTCTTCAAGCATGCGGATATGCTCTTCAATCCGCGCTTCAAGGCGCTGGGTTTTTTCAGCCTCCCAGGGATTTTGTTTTTTCAGGTTCTTCTGGTCGCCTTCTCTCCATTCATTGACCTGCTTCTCTTGCAGTCGATTTTTCTGGGCCACTCGGAAGATGTGCTGCCCTACTTCATGGCTTTCATGCTTTGCGATCTGCTTGTAGCCGCCGTTGCCGTGCGCTTTGAGGGTCTCCCGCTGCGGACCGCTCTGCGCATCATTCCCCAGCGCTTCCTTTATCGACCACTCCTGAGTTATGTGATTTGGAAGTCTCTTCTGCATGCCGTGCGCGGCGCGTGGGTGGGGTGGGGAAAACTCCAGCGCACCGCCACTGTTTCGGTTCCATGATTCCATACTTTTGTCTTTTTCTTCTCGTGGTCTGCACCTCTGCCCGGGCTGGGCATGCCGTGTTAAAAAACAAACAGGACTCTGGCGTTCTCTTTGGGGCCTACATCGATTTCGGAGAGACGGAGGATGACGTCACGCTCGAAGGCATCGAAGCATTCGAAAAGCTCGCGCAAAAAAAGCCCGCTATCATCGCCTCCTCAAGCTACTGGGGCGAACAAACCTTCCCTGCAAAAAACCTCGCCCTCATCGAGCGCCACGGTGCGATTCCGATAATCTACTGGTCTCCGTGGGACAAACCCTACGAGGAATCCAAGGGCCCCGACCGCTTCGCCCTCACGGAAATCCTCGCTGGAAAATGGGACGCTTACATTGATGCCTGGGCCGATGGCGCCAAGGAATTTCGGAAGCCATTCTTTGTGTCCTTCTGCAATGAAATGAATGGAGATTGGTTTCCGTGGTCGGGCTGCTTCTATGGTGGCACAAACGGTGGCAATGAGGTCTTCAAGAGTGCCTGGCGCTATGTGGTCGATCGAGTCCGCGCGCGTGGGGCAGCAAACATCCGCTGGGTTTTCCATGTGAATGCCTTTCCAGCGGACAACGGTCTTTGGAATCTTATGTCGGCCTACTATCCGGGATCGGCCTATGTCGATTGGCTGGGCCTTAGCATTTACGGAAAGCAATTTCGTAGCATGGGCGACTGGGCGGAGTTTCCAGATCTTATCGACTGGCCCTACAAGGAAATCACGGCCATCGACCCCGAAAAACCCGTTATGGTTGCCGAGTTTGGCGTGGGGGAATTTCCGAAATCCGGCAGCAAGGCCAAGTGGTTTCGCGATGCCTTGGCGCGCATTCCCGAATATCCACGCATTAAGGCTGCCATCTACTGGCACGAGCGCTGGGAGAATGAGGACGGATCGTTCAGCAACCTTCGCATCAACTCTTCTCCTTCATCACTCGCCGCATTTCGTAAGGGTTTGCTAACTCCGAAGTGGATTTCCGCCGGTGAGCGATCTTCAGGCTCAGATCAATCGCAACGCGCCGAGCAAGGAGAGAGCGATTAAAAGCCACTCGAAGGCTTTTTGATTGATTCGAAAAGCCGATCAAAACCGGCGGGGTGCTTTTTCTCCATCATTTTGCATTTCCGTCGATGACGTTGATGCCTTGCAATCCGAAATAGGGCGCGGCGGCGAGGAAGTGTCGGTCATGGGAATAAAATTCCTTGAAGCCATGTTCCGCCGCGCAAGCAAGGTGGAGGGCGTCGGCGGAACGGAGGAAGGTCGAAGGTGGCGCGGACTGGAAAGCCTTCTCCAAACGGGCTTGGACTTTATCGGTGAGCGCACACCAGAAAAAATGAGACGAACAACGTTCCTCCTTGAACTGACTCAAAACGATCAAATATCGCTCTGCGGTGAAACGACCCTCACGGTAGGCACGATGCAGCGCAGCGATGGTTTCGGCCTGACCGTGCCACGCTGAAGCCAATGCAGGAGCTCTGGCTGCCAGTTTTCGGACTGCCTCAAAACCGTTGTCCTCCAGATAAAGTCGAACCAGATAACTGGTATCAAAGTAGAGAGGATTAGCCGCCATCACGGTCGTCGGAGATCATGTCGGTGATGTCGCGATTTTCCGGCTTGGAACGATAGGCTCCTGCCTTCTGAGCGGCTGCAAATTCTGGAAGAAGCTTGCGATTTGCCCAATACGAGGTGGCAGGCCCTTGCTGCAATGGAGAAAATTGCAATTCGCGCTCCAAAGAGTTGAGGACAATTTGCTTCAGGGTTAGGCCGCATTCGATAGCCCGAATTTTGGTCTTTTTGTAAAGATCTTCGGGAATTTCGATGGTCGTTTTCATGTGAGAAGCATACGGGAATATGGTTTTCAGTCAATCCGTCTTGTGCTCGCATGAGCGATCTTCAGGCCAAGATCAATCGCAAGGCGCCGAGCAAGGAGAGACCGATTAAGAGCCACTCGAAGGCTTTTTGATTGATTTTGCCCAAGAGGAATTTTCCGGAGAAAAGGCCTATCAGGACGGCGGGTGCGAGGAGGAGGTTGAAGAGCAGGGTTTGTGGAGTGATGAGACCAAGTGAGGCGCTGAAGGGGACTTTGATGATGTTGATGAAAAAGAAAAACCAGGCGGCTGTGCCGACGAATTCGTATTTCGGTAGGCGGCTGGCGAGGAGGTAAACGGTCATGGCCGGTCCAGCGGCATTAGCCAGCATGGTGGAAACGCCGGCAAGAAGACCGAGCGGCCACGCCACGGCGGCGTGGTCTGCGGCGATCTCTTGGAGTCGGTTGGAGCATTTTTGAGCGATCGTAAGGGTAAGGAGTGCGAGGATGATCCAGCCTATGACGGGAGTGAAAAAGCCTGTCGGTATTCGGGGCATTATTGCCCAGCCAAGAATGACGCCGAGCACTGCTGCAGGCAGGATTTTGATAAGCAATCGCCACACGGTGAATTTGCGGAAGGATTGCACAGCAAAGATGTCAGCCAAGATGAGCATCGGCAAAATGACGCCGCTGGATTCCCTTGCGGGCATGACTTGGGTCATTAGAAGAATGCCGGGTATCGCCATGGCGCCGAATCCGGATTTGCTGATGCCCACGCATGCCGCCGAGAGGGCCGCGAACAACCACTGCTGCATAGCGAGATCGAATGGGATTGGCACGCGTCAGGCTTCGAGCTTCGCCGGTGGCGGCGGCTCGGACGAGAAGGTGAATGAGGAATTTTTCTCCTCCAGATATCCGATGGTCCAATTGCTGGGCAGTAGAACCACCCAAAAGCCGGAGGCATCTTGTGCCAATGTGCAACCCGAGGGTAGAAGTAGTTCCGGGCGAGAGGTGAGGGGATGATCTCCGTCCTGCATGGGCCATCGGGCGAATTGCCACGGTGCGGTCTCGACCCGACAGTCCGCACTGTATTCGGTTTCGAGCCGGTATTGCATGACCTCGAATTGCAGCGGGCCCACCGCACCAAGGAGCGGCACGCGCTGGACTGCGTCGGGGAGTTCGAATTGCTGCGCGACGCCTTCCTTGAGCAGTTGGTCGAGACCCTCGCGGAAGCGTTTGAATTTCGCCGTGCTGGAGTTTCGCAGGTAGGCGAAACACTCCGGCGCGAAGCGTGGAATCTCATGGTAGGCAAGGGAGGGATCTTCCGACACCGTGTCGCCGATGAGAAAATCGTAATTCCCCACGATGCCTACGACGTCGCCAGCCCAGGCTTCATCTACCGTCTCGCGGTCCTGCGCGAAGAGGCGCTGGGAATTGCCGAGGCGGATGGTTTTTCCAAGGCGTGAGTGGGTGGCCACCATGTCGCGGCGGAAGCAGCCGGAGACGACTCGAATGAACGAAACGCGGTCGCGGTGCTTGGGGTTCATGTTGGCTTGGATTTTGAAGACAAAACCAGAGAAGGCCTCCGAGTGAGGGTCCACTAATTTGCTCGAACTGTTTCTGGGCGCCGGCGGGGGAGCGAGTTGGAGGAAGTTGTCGAGCAGGAGCTGGACGCCGAAGTTGTTCGCCGCGCTGCCGAAGAAAACAGGAGTGGCATTCCCAGCACGGACGGCCTCGAAATCGAAATCCGTCCCGGCGCCGTCGAGTAGGTCGAGTTCCTCGCAGACCTTCGCATGGACATCCGGCGCCAATGCAGATCGAACGGTCTCATCCTGAATGCCAGCCACGGAGACAGGCGCCCGATAGGCTCCCGCAGGCGTCTTCTCAAAGAGGTGCACGGACTTTTCTTTGCGGTCGAAAACGCCGCGGAACTCAGGTCCATCGCCGAGTGGCCAGTTCATGGGCAGCGCGTGGATGCCAAGGACAGACTCCAACTCGTCGAGCAGTTCCAACGGGGGGCGCGCGGGGCGATCGAGTTTGTTCATGAAGGTGAAAATCGGAACGCCCCGTTTGCGGCAGACTTCAAAAAGTTTGCGTGTCTGGGATTCGATGCCCTTGCCAGCATCGATAACCATCACCGCCGCATCCACAGCAGTGAGGACCCGGTAGGTATCCTCCGAGAAATCTTTGTGGCCGGGCGTGTCGAGGAGGTTGACCACGCAGTCGCGGTAGTCGAATTGCAGGACGGTCGATGACACCGAGATGCCGCGTTGTTTTTCGAGTTCCATCCAGTCGCTGGTCGTTGCGCGCGCATTTTTGCGGGAGGTCACGCTGCCGGCCAGTTGAACGGCTCCGCCGTAGAGAAGGAATTTTTCGGTGAGGGTGGTCTTGCCCGCATCAGGATGCGAGATGATGGCGAAAGTTCGCCGGCGCGCGATTTCGCGCTCTGCAGTGGTCATATTTCAAAGGGTTTCGGAAGCTGTGTTAGGAATCGGGCGCCGGATTTTGTGATGAGTGCGACGTCCTCATGGCGCACGCCGCCGAGTCCAGGCATGTAGATGCCGGGTTCGACTGTGATGACCTGACCAGGCAGGAAGGTGGTATCGGAAAAACGCGGCGACTCGTGAATTTCAAGCCCTAGCCCGTGGCCGGTGCCGTGGAAGAATCCCTGCCAGCGTCCGTTTTTGATTTCGGTAGGGTATCCGTGGGTGGCGAAATGGTTTTTCACCATGTTGTGGATGATCCGTCCCTCAGTGCCGGGTTTCATGGCATCGTGGGCGAGTTTTTGACCTGTGAGGCAAGTCTCCCAGAGATGGCGCTGGGCATCTGTCGCCTTGCCTCTCACCACTGTGCGGGTGATGTCGCCGAACCACCCGGTGCGGGCGTCGCGGGGGAAGATGTCGAGGATGATCAGCTGGTTTGCAAAAAGCGGGCCCGAGCCGCGCGAGTGGGGGTCGCACGCCTGCTCGCCGCACGCGACGATCGTGTCACCTCTGGCTTCGCCGCCATTGCGCAGGACAGCCGTCTCCATTTCTATGCGGAGGAGTTCCGAGGTGAGCACCTCGCCGTTGAATGAGAGGCTGCCGTCCTTGCGGATGCGGGAGGCGCGGAGGATTTCGATGCCCCGGGTCATGCCGGCTTCGGCAATGCGGAGTGCTTTTACGATCAGTTGCACCTCCTGGCGGGATTTGATCTCACGCTCAGGGTGGAACGCTCCGCGCACAGGCTTCAGATCAAGGCCCTCTTTTTTCAGGTCGCGAGCGAGCCCGAGAGGAAAGTCATGCGGAACCTTGATTTCGCGGGCGCCCTTTGAGGTGATCCATGCGGCGGTCACCTTTGCCTGCGTGGGCTTTTTATCGGTCGATTGGCGGATTGTTTTTTCGACGTCCGAATAGGAATCGACCGCGTCCACCTTGGCTTCCATCCGACCGCGATCCACTTCCAGGTCGCTCAAAAGAATGTGTTTTTTTCCATCGAACTCAAGGTATGCGAACGAGTCCGGCGCGCGGAAATGTGTGGCATAAAGCAAGTCCGCACACGTCTCGGGGGATCCGAAAATAAGCTTGGGTCGCGACATCTTCTAACCATAGCAACCGCTTCGGGAAATGCCAGCGGGACTCAAAATGATTTCAGGCACCGCGTGGGTGTGAGAGAATCGCCGCATGTTGCCAAATTTTGTTCTCATAGGGTTCATGGGATGTGGGAAATCCAGTGTTGGTCGGCGCTTGTCGAGCCTCACGGGACATCGCTTTGTTGATTCGGACGAGCTTGTCGTGAAGGCCGAGGGACGGAGTATTCCTGAAATCTTCGCCTCACGCGGTGAGGAGGGGTTTCGTGAGATCGAGCAAAGGGTGCTTGCGGATCTCGTTGGCGTTGCCGGTATGGTTCTTTCAAGCGGAGGTGGCGCCATTCTCCGCCAGGCCAACCGTGAGGTGTTGAAAAAAATCGGAATCGTTGTGTGGCTCGATTCCGATCCAAGTATCCTCTTCGATCGTGCGATCCGGAGTGGCAAGCGTCCGCTTCTGCAGACGGCCAATCCACGAGAGACATTTGATCAGCTCCTCTTGGCAAGAAGGTCCATCTACGAATCGGCTGCGGATCTGCGCTTCGACTCGACCCATGTCAACCAAGATGAGGCTGCGCGGAAGGTGCTTGAGCAGGCGATGCGCATTCAGTCCCAGAGGCCCTGAGGCGGGCTCAGGGAAGCGGGAACCGGGCTGTAAAGGCCGTTACCTCGCGGCGCAGTGCCGCAAGCCGAGATTCATCGCTGCGGGCATCCAGCGCCGTGTGAATGAAATCGGCGACTTGCATCATATCGTCTTCGCGGAGGCCGCGGGTTGTCATGGCCGGGGTGCCTATGCGTATGCCGCCCGTTTTCATGATCGACTCGGTGTCGAAAGGGATCGCGTTTTTGTTCACCGTGATGGCGGCCTTGTCGAGCACCACCGAGGCTTCTGCACCGGTGAGACCCGCCGGGCGGAGGTCAACGAGGAGGACATGGTTGTCGGTGCCGCCTGAGACGATGCGGTGGCCGAGCTTAGAAAGTCGCGCCGCAAGGGATTTTGCGTTGTTGACGACCTGCTGGGCATAGTTGCGGAAATCGGGTTTCAGGGCCTCTTGGAAACAAACCGCCTTCGCAGCGATGACGTGCATGAGAGGACCGCCCTGAACACCTGGGAAAACTTGGGCGTCGATCTTTTTGGCAAATTCCTCTTTGCACATCACAAGACCAGCACGCGGTCCACGCAGGCTCTTGTGTGTCGTTGTCGTGACAAAATCCGCGTGAGGGAACGGCGAGGGGTGCGCTCCTCCGGCGACGAGTCCCGAGATGTGGGCCATGTCTACGAAGAGGTAGGCTCCCACGGCATCCGCAATTTCACGCATGCGTTTGAAATCAATGATGCGGGGATAGGCCGAAGCACCGGCAGTGATCATTTTGGGGCGAACTTCCTCGGCTTGGCGGGCGAGGGCGTCGTAGTCGATGATCTCGGTTTCGCGGCTCACGCCGTAGTGGTGAACCTCATAGAGTTTCCCTGAAAAATTCGCCTTGTGTCCATGCGTGAGGTGGCCGCCGTGAGCGAGGTCCATTGTGAGGATTTTGTCACCGGGTGTCAGCACGCTGAAATAGACGGCCATATTAGCTTGGCTTCCGCTGTGCGGTTGGACGTTGACGTGCTGTGCTCCGAAGAGCTTCTTCGCGCGCTCGATGGCGAGCGTTTCCACGATATCCACATACTCGCAGCCTCCATACCAACGGCGGCCTGGGTAGCCTTCGGCGTATTTGTTGGTGAGGCAGGAGCCCTGAGCCTCCATGACGGCGCGGCTGGTGAAATTCTCGGATGCGATCAGCTCGATGTGCTCGAATTGGCGTTTGTATTCCTTTTCGATGGCTGCTGCGATTTCGGGATCGGTTTCCGTAAGGGCGGAGAGTCCGGTTTGTGATTCGGCGGATGTCGTCATGGGTTTTTGATTAATAATTCGTAATACGGATTGCATGGCCTGCTCGATGCTGCGTTTGCACTCGGCATAGACTGCGCGGCCTTGGCCAATCGGGTCCGGCACATCGGGGGTGCCCTGCTCGTCGAAGCGGAGCAGGCGGACTTTATGGATGTATTCGGGAAAAAACATGTCCACCAGACGCTCGTGCTCGCGCGTCATTACGAACACATGGGATGCTTTCTCCAACAAATCCTCGGTGAGCGGCTGGCTGCGGAATTTCGACAGGTCTATGCCTTGGGCGGCGAGGACATCCACCGCATCGCGGCTGGCTGGGGCTCCCTGAGGGGCGCTGAGTCCGGCTGAAAAGACGCGCACATCATCCAAGCCGGAGGACATGCTGCGGAACAGCGCCTCCGCCATGGGGCTTCGGCAGACGTTTCCTGTGCAGATGAATAAAACGCTTCGTTTCGATTTCTGGCTCATTCGGTGTGTCGCAGTTTAGTTTGGCGGGGTATCAAGTCAAACGCTGTCGGGTTCGATGAAATGGGCGATCAAGGTTCTGTGGCATCTCCAGCGGTTCCAGGCGTGCTGGTATCTTTATACCAGAGGATGCCATGCTTGCGGAGGTTCAATACTAGGGCGCGTAGGTTGTTTGCCATTTCACGATTGCTGATGAGCGTGCCAAGAACGCCGCTTCCCGATTTGGCCTGCTCGACGAGTTTGTGCATGGCGGAGAGTGTTTGTTGAAGCTCGTCAGCGGCTTTTTTTGCGGAGTCCATCGTCGCTTTGCCGCTGTTCAGGGTGTTGTCGAATTGCTTCGAGGCCTCCGCGATTTGGCCTGTGGCGGTTTGCAGGTTCTTCATTGTCGCCGAAATGGAATCCAGCTCGGCCTTGGAAAGCACTGTGGAGTCGAGCTTCTTAACAACCGCATTGATGTTGCCCACGGTGGTCCGCAGGTCTGCTATCAAATCCCCCGCACCGGCTGCCATGCCTGCGATGCCTCCGCTATTTTCGGTGCCTTTGAGGACGGTTCCCGGCTTGATGAAGCCGGTTTCTTTGCCGGCACCATCGAGAGCGATTTCGATGTATTTGTCTCCGAGGAGGCCGGAACTGCCTATGGAAAAAATGCTTCCCACAGGGATTTGAACCTGTTCGAGAATGCGAACATCCACATAGACCCCTCGCATGTCGGGAAGAATCGTCGGTTCGTTCGTGATACGCCCAACTTTCGCGCCGGCCAGCAGAACCTCGGATCCTCTGAGAAGGCCGCTGGCGTTGGCGAATTCCACTCGCACGTTGTAGTAGCTGGAGAATCCCTCGCCGAGCCGTCCGAAATAGACAACCATGAGCCCCACCGTCACCAGTCCGATGAGGATAAAAATTCCGACTTTGAGTTGTGTGCCTCTTTCTTCGCTACTCATGTGTGGTTCTTCAATAAATGGTTTCTCCCGATCTTCCATCCACAAAATCCCTGATTGTTGGATCCGTGCTCGAGCGGAGGTCGTCTGTTCTGCCTGTAAAATAAATGCGCCCCTCGTTCAGAAGTGCCACGCGGTCGGCGATGTGGTTGCAGCTCACCATGTCGTGGGTGACGACGATGGAGGTGACTTGCAGTTCGGCCTGTAGACGGCGTATTAATTTGTTGATGCTGTCTGAAACGATAGGGTCGAGCCCTGCGGTGGGTTCATCGTAGAGGATGACATCCGGCGGCGAGATAATGGCCCTCGCCAAGGCGACCCGCTTGCGCATGCCACCACTCAGGTTGACTGGCATTTTTTTGTCGTGTCCGCGCATGTTGACCATGCCAAGCGATTCGTCGACCTTCCTCTTGATCTCGGCTGGGTCGCGTTCTCCGCGCTCGCGGAGAGGGAAGGCGACATTGTCGAAAACATTCATCGAGTCAAAAAGGGCGCCGTCCTGAAAGAGCATGCCGATTTTTTTGCGGACAGGTTCTAGTTCGCGTTCCTTGAGGGTGGTGACTTCATTTCCTTCGAACAAGATACTCCCCGAGACCGGGCGCATGAGACCGATGAGGTGCCGCAAAAATACGCTCTTGCCGCCGCCGCTTTTTCCGAGCAGGACGAGCGTTTCGCCCTTGTGGATATCCAGCGAGATGCCCTTCAGGATTTCCTGGCCGCCGATTTTTTGGACTAGGTCCCGGACTTGGATCAATGGCGTGCTCATCATTGACCGGCGGGAAAGATGACATTGAGGGCCATAGTGAGGAAAAAATTTACGATGAGGATGGCGAGCGAGCAATTCACAACGGTGGATGTCGTGGCCCGTCCGACTCCCACTGCCCCATCCTTTGCATTCAGACCCTCGCGGCAACTGATAAAAACGATGACTCCCGCAAAGAAAAAGCCCTTAGCAAGCGCCATGATGATATCACTCGAATCTGCGAACTTTTGCGTGTTGGCAAGGAAGTAAACGCCAGAAATGTTCAGAACATTCACGCCTACGTAATAACTGGCCAGAATGCCGCAACCGACGCATTCCACTACTAGAAACGGCATGGAAATAAACATCGCCAGCGCTCGTGGCACCACAAGGTAGTCAACCGGGTTCACTGCCAGGGCGCGCAGAGCATCGATTTGTTGCGTGACCCTCATGGTGCCGATCTCCGCGCTCATTGCGGCTCCCACGCGACCCGCTACCATCAAGCCGGCTAGCACCGGGCCGAGTTCACGGAACATCGAGACAGCGACCACTGGGCCAACAGCGGTTTCCATGTTCAAGCTCGCAAATTGGAAATAAGCCTGCGCCGTGAAAACCGCTCCCGTAAAGGCTCCGGTGACGATCACAACCAACTGCGAGCGGAATCCAATTTCGGCGATTTGTTGAATTACCAACTTCGGTCGAATGCGGCCGCAGAAGATGGAAAGAATGGTCTCGCCGGCCAGCATGGCCACCTGACCCAGAAAAGTCAGGAAGGCGTTGTAAAGATTCGAAAAAATTCCAAGAATCGGCATGGGATTTTTGGCGGCAAGCTTCAGTAGATGCGCTGAGTTTTCTTGAGCGAGTTCACCTCTGGAGGGAGTTGCCCGACAAAAAGTGCCTTCAGGCCGAGCTTTGTGAAAATCGACTCCAGATTGCCAGCAGTTGGCACGCCGTCTACGAATTCCATGTAAACGATGTCATGGTTCGTATCGACTTTGTAGCAGAGGTTCGGAATCACATCCAATTCCAGAGCCAGTCCGAGCATTTTCTCTGGCTGGCGAACTCCAGCTGCATAAATTTCCAGCTCACTCATATCACGATCATGTCTCGCGCGGGTTTCAAGGCAAGGCCGATTTTGGAATCGCGGACACCTTGATTCCGGTTGAAATCCTCCTAGGCCTCGGGCACAATGAAATCTACTCCTTCCGCCTTGAAATGATCTCCCGATTCCTTGCAATTTTTACAGCAGCATTGCTTTTCTCCGTTGCTGTTGCGTTTGCAGGCGATCCAGCTGATTTTTTTCTCAAGGCCTATCAAGATTACCAAGCCGGCGAGAAATTTGAGCGCGATGGGCGCTTGAGGGATGCCATGAATTCGTATGCATCCACCGTCGCCATTCTTGAGCAGGTCCGGAAAGACGACCCCTCTTGGCAGGAAATTGTGGTGAATTTCCGCATGCGTAAGGCTCAGGAAAATATCGAGCGTCTTCGAGCTATGGTCGCCTCGGAGCCCGAAAAGTTGCCCTCACATGAGGATCCGCTCCCAACTCGCGGTTTTGAAATCGATATTCCCGAGCCAGCCGTCACGACCCGTCCCCGGCAGCAGAAGGCGGAGACTGCGAAGAAGAACGAGTCGGGTTCTGAGGTTACGAGCGAGCAGATCGCTAGCTTGGAGCGTCAAGTCGCCGAGTATCGAAAACTCCATGCCGAGGAGAAGAAAAAGCGCGAGGCCTTGGAGGGTGATGTTGCCAGCGTCAAAATGGAGCTCGAAAAAACGAAGACCGAGCTTGTGGCCACGAATTCCAATCTCGCCCAGACCGATGGCGCCCTTCAGAACATCACCCAGGAAAGGGACGCTCTGAAGAAAAAAGCAGGCGAGCCTCAAGACAAGAGGATCGAGAAGCTTTCCGATCGCATCGCCCGACTCGAAGCTGAAAATGAAGTCGCCCAAGACGAGAATACCCGCCTTGTTGGAAAGCTCGAAAAAGCCGCCGCCTACATTTCGGAAAGCAAAAAAGTCCTCTCCGCCACCGATGAAGACCGGCGGAATGTCGCCACCCAGCGCGACAAGGCTCTCGCCCGCATCAAGCGCCTCAAAGACAACGACGGCGAACTCGACGCCCTCAAAGCGGAGAAGGCTGCCTTTCAAAAACAACTTGCTACCCAAAAACCCGACCTCGAGCGCTTGGCCAAGATGGAGTCTGAGAACAAAGAACTCGCTCAAAGACTCGTTGCCTCGGAAAAGAAACTTGCCGAGGCCTCCAACGTTGGTGGTCTTTCTAAAGCTGAAGCGGAGGGCCTCCAAGAGGAAATAGGACTGCTGCAGGATCGCCTTGCGGCCTCTCGGCAGGATTTGGTAGCGCGCGATGCAAGCGTCAAGTTGCTCATGGCGCAGCTCGAT
>Ga0209085_1000886_pt1 | contig 20099 bp, 18 predicted proteins | sample C_131016_EF_Meta_FD_187310 | JGI IMG/M metagenome (GOLD analysis project Ga0209085, IMG submission 187310) | Freshwater microbial communities from Lake Croche, Canada to study carbon cycling - C_131016_EF_MetaG (SPAdes) (version 2) | ecosystem: Environmental > Aquatic > Freshwater > Lake...
CAACAGGAGTGTGTAACCGACGCTGCCCAATACTGCTTGAACGAGGTGCGTCTTCCACTCCCCGCGGATTACGCCCACCGACGTTTTCTCTCTCACCAGCGCGAGGGGAACAAGGATGACCAGCGCAATGATCCACCGTGCGCCGGTCAGTTGAATGGCTCCGATGGCCGAAATCTCGGTTGGAGAGAACACGAAATTGGTCGCCCAGAACGCCATCGCGAGAATCGCGGGAATCAGCACTCGGGCTTTGCGCATCTCGCCAGCGTAACCGTCGAACCTGTTACGGCGGTCATTTGTCCGTACAATATGACAACACGGCGATTTGGAAAGGGGCACAAACCATTGTGAATGACAACGTCATGGCAAATTTGTTTTCCGATCTCGATCGATCCGGTCCCATCCCCCTCTACTATCAGGTCGAACAACGCATCGAAAAAGCGATTTTGGACGGCGCGCTCCCTGCGGGTGCGCGGCTCGAGAACGAGGTCGCACTGGGCGAACGCCTGAACCTTAGTCGACCGACAATTCGACGCGCAATCCAAGACCTCGTTGATAAGGGGCTGCTGGTTCGCCGCCGCGGAATCGGAACCCAGGTTGTTCACGGCCGAGTCACGCGAGGCCTCGAATTGACGTCGCTGTTCGACGACCTCCACAAAGGCGAGAAGAAACCGACCACCACACTGTTGGCCTATGCGGTCGACAAAGCGAGCGATACCGTCGCCGATCGACTCGGCGTTTCGCTCGGCTCGCCGGTGCTGCACATCAAACGATTGCGCATAGCCGACGGAGTTCCGGTCGCCGTCCTCGAGAACTGGCTACCCGAACATTTCCTCGACATCACCGAAAGCGACCTTGCCCGTTCGGGTCTTTACGAGCTTCTCCGTGGACGGGGCGTCACCATTCGAGTCGCGAAACAAAAAATCGGTGCACGCACGGCAAGCACTGCAGAAGCGGAATTGTTGGACATCGATCGAGGAACGGCTCTGCTCACCATGGAGCGTGCAGCTTTTGACAATTCCGGCGTCGGAATCGAATACGGGTCGCACTACTACCGGCCCGACCTTTACTCGTTTGAAGTAACTCTCGTCGAAAAATAGCCACGCGACGACGAAGCGGCGCGAGTTTCCCCGCGCCGCTTCGTCGTCGCCAAAGAATCAGTCCTGGCGGATGGTGTTTATCTCGTGCGTCAGGGTGTCGAGTTCGGCACCGCCGGCCATCGCCTGAATCAATTCATCCAACTTGACTTTCTCGCGAACAAACGACGCCGTCATTCGACCACGGTTCAGCAAGAAGAAGTGATCGCCGACGAGGAACGCGTGGTGCGGGTTGTGGGTGATGAAGATAACGGCAACCCCGCGCTCGCGGGCGGCGAGAATGTACTTGAGTACGATTCCCGACTGACGAACGCCCAGGGCGCTCGTTGGCTCGTCGAGGATAAGCACGTTCGCACCGAAGTAGACGGCACGGGCAATCGCGACGGCCTGACGCTCGCCACCCGACAGGGTACCGATTGCCTGGTTGGTGTCGCGAAGGTCGATGCCCATGTTCAAGAGTTCGGCTTTCGCGGTGTCCTTCGCCATCTTCATGTCGAGGATCCCGAGTGGCTTCCACCACTTCTTGGGCTCGTTACCGAGGAAGAAGTTTCGCCACACCGACATGAGCGGAACCGTGGCGAGGTCCTGGAACACCGTCGCGATTCCCTTGGCCATCGCGTCACGAGGAGAATTGAACTCGATCTCTTCACCCGACAGTGTGAACGAGCCCTCGCTCGCCTTGTGGACGCCCGACAGAATCTTGATGAGCGTGGACTTTCCCGCGCCGTTGTCGCCGAGAACACACGTCACTTGTCCCGGGTAGACCGAAAGGTCAACATCGCGCAGTGCGACGACGTTGCCAAACGACTTTCCGACACCCTTGAGTTCGAGGATTGGGTTTACGTTTTTGGCGCTCATTTGCGAGCTCCCTTCGCTTGCTTCGACAACCAGGTGTTAACCAACACCGCGAGGAAGAGGATGACACCGAGGAAGGTTGCGACCCAGTCCTGGTCCCACAGTGCGTACGGAATTCCGATCGCAGCGAAGCCCATGATGGCCGCACCGATTGATGCACCAATAGCGGAACCCGCTCCACCTGTCAGCAACGTTCCACCAACGGCGGCGGCGATGATGTAGTAGAACTCTTGGCCGATACCCTGACCGGCCTGCATTCCGCGTAGTTCAAGCAACGTCATCGCACCGACGAGCGCGGCGGCAACCGACGTCATGACGAACAACGTGATCTTGGTACGCGCCACCGGAACACCGGCGTTACGAGCAGCGTTGGCATCTCCACCGGATGCGAAAATCCAGTTTCCGAATGCGGTACGGGTCAGCAGCCAAGTTGCGAAAATCGTGAACCCGATCCACCAGAAGAGCGAAACTTGGAACTGTGCCCCGGCGATGTCAATTTTTGTCGCAAACCAATCGCGAGCAATTTCGAAACCGTCGCCCTTGTCGATTCCGTCAACGCGAACTGTTCCCGTAATGAGTTTCGTGACCGCAAGGTTGACACCCTTGAGGACGAAGAAGGTCGCGAGCGTGACAATGAAGGAGGGAAGTCCAGTTCTGATAACGAGATACCCGTTCGCGAAGCCGACAAGGCCCGCGAAGACGAGAGTGATCAGCATTGCGGGGAAAACACCCATTCCCGCTTCGCTGACGAGGTTTCCCATGAGGAGTCCCGCCGTGCCGACCATGACGCCGGACGAGAGATCGAACTCGCCACCAATCATGAGCAGTGCAACGAAGATAGCGGTGATGCCGATCGGGGCGGCGAAGTGAGTCCACCCGGCTGCGCCCTGAAGGTCTGCGAAATGGCCCGTGGTGTCAACAACGGCAAAGATTGTGAAAATGACGAGGGCTCCGACGAGAGCCCCAAGTTCCGGGCGTCGAAGTGCTTTGGTGAGGAATGAAACCCGCTGAACGCGTTCATCCGATTTTGTTGTCGTCAAAGGAGACACCGCCTTTTTCTGAAGAATTTAACTATACAAATAAAGAGAGCGGCTGGCGCCGGTTTCCCTGCGCCAGCCGCCCTTTAGTCGAACCTGATACTAGCGAGTACCAGCTGCGACGAGTGCCATGACGGCGTCTACGTTGTCCGAGGTAACGAAACCAGGGCCGGTGTAGATGGGGAGTCCGCCACCAAGCTCGTGAGCGTTGGTGAGGTTCAAGTACAGAAGCACGACGGACATGTAGCCCTGTGCGTACTGCTGCTGGTCAATGGCGAATGCCATCTTTCCATCCTTGATTGCGGTGAGCGCGTCAGCCGACATGTCGACGGTACCGATGATCGCGTTGCGACCAGCAGCGTCCGAAGCAGCAAGTGCTGCACCGGTTGCGATGTCTGCGTTGAGGGCGAAGATGCCGTCGATAGCAGGGTCAGCTTCGAGAGCAGCCTGGATCTTGGCTTCCGATCCAGCGATGTCTGCGAGTCCACCATCGAGGTTGAAGTTCACAACTTCACCCGAGAAGGTTTCCGAAGCACCCTTACAACGGTCTGCGAGACCTACGTTCGCTGCTTCCTGAATGGGGCAGAGAATCTTGGTGGCGCCGAGGTCGTTGAAGCGGAGTCCAGCCTGCTGTCCAGCGACGATTTCGTCCTGTCCAACGTGCGTGAATGCGCCGAGGTCCTTGAACACCGACGAACCGGAGTTCATCGTGACGGTGGGGATGCCAGCGTCATGTGCGGCGAGCATTGCGTCCTTGATAGCTGCAGGGTCCGGAGCCGAAGCTGCGATTCCCGAGCAACCACCGGTTACGCCAGCTGCGATGGTCGCAGCCTGCTTGGCCGAGTCGTTTGACGAACCTTGGTAGTCCAGCGTGACACCGAGGTCAGCAGCAGCTGCTTCGGCACCCTTCTGAGCAACCGACCAGAACGTTCCACCGTCACCGTGCGTGTAAACACAGATCTTGAGGTCGGTGTGGTCACCAGCTGCGGCGGTTCCTCCGCCAGTGCTCGCGCAACCCGCAAGTGCGAGCGACGAGACTGCGGCGATTACCGCGAGTTTCTTCCAAGACATTGAAGCCTCTCTTCCTTGAGTTTTTGAATGTCTGTCTTGCATCTAGGGCGACGCAAGATAGTAGTAACTATGTCACGTCAAACCCTCAATGTAGAGTAATTGCTGCCACCGTTACCAAATCGAGATACGGCGGGCGGCGCAACAAACCAACCCGGCCTGAAAGGACACCATTCCAGTGAAAGCCAAGATTGCCGGAGCTCCCATTTCGTGGGGCGTATGCGAGGTTCCTGGCTGGGGACACCAAATGTCGCAGGAACGTGTCCTCACCGAAATGACGGAATTGGGCTACAGCGCTTGCGAATTTGGCCCTCTCGGATTCCTTCCCGTCGAGGCCGCTGGGCGCGTAGCGGTTTTGGCCGAACACGGATTGTCCGCGGTCGGCGGCTTCGTTCCCGTCGTCCTTCACGATTCCCATCACGACCCCAAACCTGAGATTCGCGCAGAGCTCGAAGTCTTCAAGGCGGCCGGCGCAGAAGTCATGGTGCTCGCGGCCAGCACGGGTAACGATGGTTACGACGAACGCCCGGTACTCACCGATGATGAGTGGAGCACCCTGTTCACAAATTTGACCGAACTCGAGGCACTCGCCGCCGAGTTCGGTGTGCGTGCAGTGATTCACCCGCACGTGGGAACGATCGTCGAATCCGATTCTGACGTGAACCGCGTTCTGGCGGGAACCACGATTGGCTTTTGCCTTGACACGGGTCACATGCTCATCGGTGGCGCAGACCCCGTTGAATTTGCTCAGGCACACGCCCGACGCGTTACTCACGTACACGCCAAGGACGTCAATCTCGCGCTAGCGAACCGGGTGAAATCCGGCGAGATCACCTACTACCAAGGAGTTGTCGCCGGCATGTACGTGCCGCTCGGCCAGGGTGATGTCGACGTCGCGGGCATTGTCCGGTCTCTCGAGGCAGCCGGTTATTCGGGTTGGTATGTGCTCGAGCAGGACAACGTCGTCTCGGAAGAACCGGCCGACGGCGCGGGACCGTACCTTGATGCCAAGGCGAGCGTCAACTACCTTCGCTCACTGCTCGGCGAATAGACAACTCAGTGATTCGCCCGTCGTTTGCGGGAAATTTCACGAGGTGGAATCAGAGTTTGCCGTCGACCGACACCCGTGCACCCGTGCGCGCTGATTCGGTCGCCGCGTCCGCAAGGATGAGCGCGGCCCGTCCATCGTCGAACGTCGGGTTGTAATTCTTTCCGTCTCGGATTCCATCCAAGAACAGCGCGAGTTCACGTCGGTAGGACACGGCGTAGCGCACGAGGAACGCGTCGATGAATGGCTCGGCCTGACCGGTGCCCGTGGCGTCATATTTCTGAACCGTCGTCGGTGACACGTTGTGCGCGTGGAACATCGCCTTGTCGCCAAATGCTTCGAGGCGCTGGTCGTACCCATAGGCCGAGTGACGAGAGTTGACGATGACGATGATTTCGCCACCACGACCGCGCATCGTGACGGACACCGAGTCGTAATCGTTCTCGGCCTTGATGTCGTCGCTAAACACGTTCGCACCCGCTGCGTACACCTCAACGATGTCGGGCACAAAATACCGCGCCATGTCAAAGTCGTGAATCGTCATGTCGCGGAAAATGCCCCCCGACACGGCGATGTAGGCACGAGGCGCGGGACCGGGGTCGCGAGACAGAATGACGAGTTGTTCGAGTTTGCCGGCTTCGCCCGCGGCGACTCTTTTCTGGATCGACTCGAACTGAGGATCAAAACGGCGGTTGAATCCGATGGCGATATGAACATTTGCGGCGTTCGCCTTGTCGCGAAGTTTTTCGACCTTGGCGATGTCAAGATCGATGGGCTTTTCACACAACACGTGAATTCCCTGGTCGATTGCGCGGTCGATCATGTCGAGGTGGGTCGGCGTCGGCGAGGCGACGACAATGACATCGACCTCTCCGGAGGTAAATACATCTTCGGGGTCACTCGTGACCTTCCCGCCGAATTCCGCTGCAAGCTTTTCCGCGCCCTCGATGAATGGGTCGCAAATCCAGGTGAGGGTCGCGCCCTTGGTGTCGGCGATGCTGCCGGCATGGACCTGACCGATTCGACCTGAGCCGATGAGTCCAATTTTGAGTTCGCTCACAGCGTTCCTTTCTTTTGTTAGGACAAACCTACAATATAGACAGGCACAAACTCGAAGGAGAACCATGGCACGCATCGCGGTAACTGGATCGACGGGATTCGTGGGCAGCAACATTTCGGAAGCACTTCGACTCGCTGGGCACGAGGTTGTCGGTTTGTCGAGGGACGCGGCGCGCATCGAAACACCGTGGGAAATCCGCACGGTCGACTATTCGTCCGTGACAGCAATCAGTGAGGCAATGGTCGACGTCGACGCCATTGTTCACTGCGCAATCGCCAACGACTTCACTCGACTCCTCGAAAACCGCGAGGCGGGTTATGACGCCTATGTCGGTCTGACGGACCGCATCGCGACCGTCTCCGTCGAACGCGACATCCACATGATGTACATCTCAACCGATTGGGTGATGGACGGACAGGGCCACCGCGAACCCGAGACCAATCCGGGTAACGCCATCAACTTTTATGGCTACCTCAAGGCACTCGGCGAACAAGCCGTTCGCAGTCGGGCGGAAGGGCGCGGAACGATCGCCCGAATAGCGGGTGTCATGGGTCGTCATCGCCTTACCGAATCGCCGCGCCAACAGGACGTGGGGTTCGGGTATTTCGTCGACACGCTCGTGACGACCCTCCGCCGTGGTGATGCCTTCACGGTGTGGGGCGGTCCCAACGTCAATAAGGTGACGAGTCCGTCGCTCGCCTCCGAGGTCGGCGCGCAACTCAGTCGCGTTGTCGACCGTGGTACGACCGGAACGCTGCACCTCGTTGGGGATGACGCGATTGGCCGAATGGAACTTGCGCACGCAACGTGCGATGTTTTCGAGCTCCCCCACGAACTCATCGTCGAGGCAGACCCGCCGGCGGCGGAACTGTTCCCCGCACCGGTCCCCCGCGACTCAAGCCTTGGGAATGAGGCGACGAAGATTGCGCTGGGCATCGAGCCACAATCGATTACCGACATCCTCACCGCATTTCGGCACGAGATCGATTCCGGATCAGTAAGCCCCCTGACTCGAGGTTGAGGTCGGCCCGAAAAAATTTTCGGGCAATTCGGCGAACTGTCCATACACTTCATCTAGGCGGGAGGAGGAAACGACGTGGCTGTCAGCATTAAAGACGTAGCGCTCGAGGCCGGCGTTTCCCTCGGGACCGTATCAAACGTTCTCAACCATCCTCACAACGTTGCGCCCGACAACGTCGCCAAGGTCCGGGATGCCATTCGCCGCCTTGGCTACGTTCGCAATGATGCGGCGCGTCAGCTGCGGGCGGGCCGAAGCCGCGGAATTGGCGTCATCGTCCAAGACATCCGGAACCCATTCTTTGCCGAACTCACCCGAGGTGCAGAGGACGCCGCTGCAGAAAGTCAGCTGGGTATCCTCATCGCTGATTCGGACGAGGACAGCGAACGCGAACGCTTCATCCTCGGACTGTTCGAGGAACAGCGCGTACTTGGTGTTCTGGTCACCCCCGTCGAATCGCAACTCGAACTCCTGAAAGAAATGAAGAGTCGAGGCAACGCGATTGTCGTTGTCGACCAAAAATCGAGCGACAAATCAATCAGTTCGGTTTCGGTCGATGACGTTGCCGGTGGGGCAATGGCCGTCGATCACCTCATCAAACTCGGCCGGTCTCGCATCGTCTTCGCGGGTGGACCTTTGAAGGACAACCCAATTGTTGATCGGCTCAAGGGCGCGCGTCGATCGGCGAAACGTCACGCCCATGTCACACTCGAGGTTCTCGAATCCAACAGCCTCACTGTTCTCGAGGGTCGAAGGCTCGGCGAGGAATTGATCCGGCGACCCGCATCCGAGCGCCCCGACGCCATCTTCGCGGCGAACGATTTGTTGGCCATTGGCATCATGCAGGCCGTCGTCGTCTCGAACACCGTGACAATTCCCGACGACATAGCCCTCATCGGATACGACGACATTTCATTCGCGGAAACGGCAATTGTCCCTCTCTCATCGGTGCGCCAGCCTTCAGCCGACATCGGTAAGCACGCGGTCAAGTTGCTTATCGACGAATCGGAAAACGGCGTTAATGCCCATCCACAGCAATTGGTGTTCCAACCGAGCCTTGTGATTCGCGAGTCGACAACCGGAACACTCGCGTGATCTGTTCAACCTAGCGCCAATGATTTCCCTACTGTGTGCGCTTTCGTTTGTAACGCTTTGATAAACAAACGCGATGTGGGTATCGAATGAAACGTTTCAGGCGTATATTCCGAACATGTGCACAAACGCCACCGTCCGTGAAGCCTTTCGCCGAACGACAGCGACTGTGGATCGCGCACACCGTTGATTCACACAATGTAAAGGAGCATTTCACGATGAAAAAACGATTCGCCTGGGTTGCCGCGATTGCAGCAATCCCACTCGTCCTGAGCGGCTGCAGCCCGACTGCCGCCCCCGCGGACACTGGCGCCACCACTGATGTGAAGATTGCCTTCATCACGCACGGCGCACCCGGAGACACATACTGGGATGTCGTCAAGAGCGGTGAGGTTCGTGCTGCAGAAGATCTCGGTATTGAGGTCACCTACCAGTCCGATCCTGACCCGGTGAAGCAAAGTTCACTCATCGACTCTGCCGTCGCCGAAGGCGTTGACGGAATTGTCGTGTCTATGGCTAACCCCGATGGACTCAAGGACTCGATCACTGCGGCGATTGCAGCGGGAATCCCCGTTATTTCCGTTGACTCGGGCCTCGAACGATTCAAGGAATTCGGATTGCTCACCCACATTGGTCAAAGCGAGTACATCGCTGGTCAAGGCGCTGGTGAAAAGCTCGCTGCCGCCGGAGCGACGAACGTCATCTGCGTAATCCACGAAGCCGGAAACGTTGGACTGGAAGACCGCTGTCGCGGTATTGCCGACACGCTCGGTGGTGCGGTCGAAAACGTCCAGGTCGACATCAACAACCTGGCCGACGCGCAGAACACCGTCAAGGCGAAGCTTCTGGCCGACCCGACCATCGATGGTGTCGTCACCCTCGGCCCCCCGATGGCAGTAGCGGCATCGGCGGCTCTCGACGAAGCGGGAAGCGCAGCAATGCTCGCAACGTTCGATCTCTCGGAGGACGTCACCAAGCTCATCGAATCGGGAAAGATTCTCTTTGCCGTTGACGCCCAGCCGTACCTCATGGGTTACCTTGCGGTGAACTTCCTGTACCTCCACAAGATCAACGGCAACGAGGTCGGCGGTGGAGAACCCGTTTACTCGGGCCCGGGATACGTCACCAAGGACAACGTCGCCTCGGTTGCGGAGTTCGCCAAGAACGGAACGCGCTAAGCCATGACGACCGTCAGCACACCTAAAGACAATCGACAAATAATGTCGGGCCGATTCGCGCGGATTTTGCGGCGGCCGGAGGTAGGAGCGGCAGTCGCTGCGCTTCTCATTTTCAGTTACTTCTCCAGCACCACGACAGCGTTCCTGTCGACTGCCGGAGTTTCAACGTGGCTGTATTCCTCCTCGCTCTTCGGTGTGCTGGCGGTTGTTGGCGCTCTCTTGATGATCGGCGGTGAGTTCGACCTATCCGTTGGCGCAATGACGGGAACGACCGGACTCATCGTCGGCATCATGACAACGCAATACGGAATCAATATCTGGCTTTCACTCGTGGTCGCCCTCGCGTTTGCTCTGTCGGTTGGTGCAGCGAACGCCTACATTTCGATGAAAACGGGCGTCCCGTCGTTTATCGTGACTCTGGCCGCGCTGTTCATCCTGCAGGGCGCGAACCTGGCCATCACCAAACTCTTGACGGGTACCGTGTCCATTCAGGGAATGTCCGACGTCGAGAATTACGACACCGTCAAACTTCTCTTTGGTTCTACCCTCGACATCGGGGGCATGGACATCAAGATCTCAATCGTGTGGTGGTTCCTCGTCACCGCGGTCGCATCGTGGGTGCTCCTGCGCACTCGCACCGGAAACTGGATCTTCGGGGTCGGTGGCGCAATCAACAGCGCCCGCCAGGTCGGCATCCCCGTCGTCAAGGTTCGGATGGGGCTTTTCATGGCAACGTCCGCAGCCGGTTGGCTCGTCGGAATGTTGCAACTGTTCGGCGTCTCGACAGTTCAAGCCACGACCGGGCTCGGCCAAGAATTCAGTTACGTTATTTGTGCCGTCGTCGGCGGATGTTTATTGACGGGCGGATACGGATCAGCTATCGGTGCCGCCGTTGGCGCACTCATTTACGGAATGACACTTCAAGGCATCGTGTTCGCCGAATGGGACAACAACTGGTTGAAATTCTTCCTCGGTGTTTTGCTGTTGCTTGCCGTGATGGTCAACCTGTACGTGCGACGCGGAGCGGGTGATCGCTCATGACCACCATTGTTCAAGCACTCAACGTCGGAAAGTCTTACGGCACGGTCCTCGCGATTTCGGGTATTTCTGCAGACATCGTCGCTGGTGAGGTGCTGTGCATCCTCGGTGATAACGGTGCGGGAAAATCCACTCTCATCAAAATCCTGTCGGGCGTGCACACTCCGAGCGAGGGCGTTCTCAAGGTTTATGGCGAGGAGCGAACATTCGAATCCCCGCGTGACGCTCTCGATGCTGGAATTGCGACCGTCTATCAGGACCTCGCGGTAGTTCCCCTGATGCCGGTGTGGCGAAACTTTTTCTTGGGCTCGGAACTACGCAAGGGTTGGGGAATCTTTAAACGTCTCGATACCGCCGCGATGCGACGGATCACGAAGGAACAACTCTCCGAGATGGGAATCTCGCTGCGAAACGTCGAACAACCGATCGGAACACTGTCGGGTGGCGAACGGCAGGCTGTCGCTATCGCCCGGGCCGTGTATTTCGGCGCAAAGGCCATCATCCTTGACGAACCGACCTCGGCGCTAGGTGTCAAGCAAGCGAGCATCGTCCTCACCTACATCGCGAAGGCGCGTGACCGTGGCCTTGGCGTCGTATTCATCACCCACAACCCAAACCACGCCTACCCGGTGGGTGACCGATTCCTGCTCTTGAAATTGGGAAAGAGCATTGGGTATTTCGCAAAGAAGGAACTCACGATTGAGAAGATGACCGCGCTGATGGCGGGATCGGACGAAATGACGAATCTTGCGCAGAAACTCGAACGCAAACCTGGTTCACGAGCCACTTCGAAAAGTTAGAAGGACCACGTGTCACACGAAAACGGCATTTATGTCGCCAACGCCCCCGTTAGCTATGGGGCATTCGAAGTAACCATTGGGACCGATCCCAATGTTCCGGACGGTGTCGCGATTCTCGACGCGGTTGCGGCCGCCGGATACGAGGGAATCGACCTCGGGCCCGTCGGGTATTTGGGTCACGGGGCCGAACTTGGCCAGCGACTCGCCGATCGCGGTCTCGGCCTTTCGGGCGCATACCTCGAATTCACTTTTCACGACGCTGACAACGTTTCTGCGATGATGCCGGAACTGGACGAACTCTTGGACACGTTCGATGCCGTCCAACCGTTTCTCGGCACGCCAACTCCGCGCCCGACGATCGCGGATGCCGGCAGCCCCGCACGCCACGGTGCACCCGGTTCCGGTGTGCGAAACCCTTCCTCAGGTTTGACCGACCAGCAATGGGACGAGTTCGCAATCGGGATGAATCGAGTCCTCGAACGTTGCCGGACACGCGGGTATGAGCCGACTCTCCACTGCGAGACGGGGTCGTTTCTTGAAGCGACGAGCGAATTAGAAAAAGCTGTAGAAATCACCGACGTGAACATCTGTCTCGAGACCGGACACCAGTTGCTTGGTGGCGGCGACCCGATCGATTTCCTTCACACCTGGACCGATCGGATCAACCAGGTTCACCTCAAAGACGTGACCATGAGCATCTTCGACGACATCGTTCGAAACGGCGAATCGTCGTCGGCAATCTGGGCAAACGAGGCATTCCCTCGACTCGGTGACGGCGACTTCGACGTCGTAAGGTTTGTCGCCGATCTTTGCGCAAGCGGTTTTCAGGGGTGGCTTGTAGTCGAGCAAGACAGCTTCCCAACCAGCGCCGAACGATTCGCCCAGGCAATAGACGACCAGCGACTCAATCGCGCATATCTGGCGAGCCTGGGTCTATAAACCGATGTTCAGGCTCGGACTGATCGGCGCGGGCAGAATGGGGCAAACCCATTTGGCCGCAGTGGCTCCGTCCGCCGTCGTCACCGTCACCTCTATCGTTGAACCGCGCGACGGCGTGGCGTCGGAACTGCGTGAATCGGGATACACCGTCTTCGATTCCATTGACGCATTGCTCGACTCGAACAGCGTCGATGGGTTCCTCGTCGCCACTCCGAGTGGGTTTCACGTCGATGTGATTCGTCAGTTGGCGGTGGCCGGTTTACCAATTCTGTGCGAGAAACCCGCTGGACTGTCGGTGTCCGACGCGTTGACAATCAAAGAGATCACCGAGTCAGCGGGTGTGCGACTTCAGATCGGGTATTGGCGACGTTTCGTGCCCACGATGCTCGCCCTGAAAAAAGAAATCGATAACGGCCAATTCGGGCGGCTTCTCGTTGTGCACGCAAGCCAGTGGGACCACCGGCCACCCGCCGCCGAGTTCCGAAACACCTCGGGCGGCATCGCCGTCGACATGGGTGTCCACGAGATTGACGTCATCCATTGGCTCACCGGGCAGTCCGTCACGTCGACAAGTTCAATCGCAACGTGGAGCGACGAGGCGAACGTCACCGACGAAGATTCCGCGGTCTTGTCGTTCACGCTGTCGGGAGGTACCGCCGGACTGGCGACACTCGGACGTTTTTACCCCGATGCCGATTACGTCGGAATCGAGGTGATGGGCGACAAGGATCATCAACTCCATGACATCGTGACGGGAAATGATGGCGAACGGGTTTTCATGAACGCGCTTCACGATCAAGCGGAGACGTTCGCACAAGGCGGGAATAACCTGTGCGCAACAATCGACGACGCGGTGGCGGCGCTTCGCGTGACGTCGACAATTACAGAAAAGAGCACATTATGACAAGCGTTCCTCCTATCCGAATCGCTATCCTCGGCGCAGGAATCATCGCTCAATCGATCCACATTCCGTCCATTCACCGCGCGGGGTTGACCCTCGTCGCGGTGTGTGATTTATCGCCGTCGCGCGCGAGCGAAGTTGCGGGCCGATATGGCGTTCGCGCGGTGACCAATCCCGCTGACATATTCGCTGACCCCGAGATCGATGCCGTTCTTATCGCAACACCCGGAAGTCACGCTGAGCTCACGATCGCGGCTCTCGAGGCAGGAAAACACGTCCTCGCCGAAAAGCCGCTCGCACTCAACGAGGCCGAGGTGGATCACATCGAGGCAGCACACCAGGCGAGTTCCCGGGTTTTGCAAATTGGGTACATGAAAATGTACGACCCGCTTTCGGCACGGGCGGCGCGTGAGATAGCCGAGTTGCGCGACGTTCGTCTGGTGCGCGTGACGGTTTCACATCCCGCCGATTCTCCGCAAATTCAACACCTGCGACTCACGCCTCCGGCCAACGATGCGGACCACACCGAAATCGCGCGCGCAAACGCGTATGAAGCAGAGCAGACCGAGATTGCCCTGCCGGGAGCGTCTGCCGAATTCGGAGCGTACTTCCGAAACGTCATCCACGGGTCCGTCATTCACGAGACGAGCCTCTTGCGCGGGCTCGGTTTCGAACTACCGACCGAATGGTCAGCCGAGATTTTCCCTTCGCTGAAGGGGACGGAGCCGTCCTCGCTCCTGGCTATCGGAACATCGGGTGACGTCCGATTCGTCATTAGTTGGAACTGGCTGCCCGAGTACCCCGAATACGACGAAGAAGTCAAGGTGCTTGCGTCCAACGGACGTGTCGAGTACCACCTGGCAAAACCATACGTTCTCGAAGAGCGAAGCCGTCTGATTGTTCAGCGGCACGACGGGCAGGAACGTCAGGACACGACCTACACCGAAATCAACGAGACAGGTTTCCTTCGACAGTTACTTGCGTTTAGCGACTCCATCCGAAGTGGCTCGCCGGTGCTCGCCAACCTCGATGGCGTGAGGCGCGACATTGCCGCCTTGACCGCGATTGCGGTTGCCGCTAGCGCGAACTCCTAAGCCGAGGGGCTACAGCAGAGCGTGCACGCCGTGACACCAGTCGATGCCACGGCGCGACCGCTTTAGTTCTGTGGGAAGCCTAGGTTGATTCCGCCGTGGCTCGGGTCCAGCCAACGCGACGTCATCGTCTTCTCTTGAGTAAAGAAGTTGAATCCGTACATTCCGTGAGCCTTGGAGTCACCGAATAGCGATGCCTTCCATCCGCCAAATGAATAATAGGCAACGGGCACGGGAATCGGGACGTTGATCCCGATCATGCCGACCTGGATCTCGTTCTGGAAACGACGGGCAGCACCGCCATCGTTGGTGAAGATGGCCGTTCCGTTTCCGAAGGCGCCCTTGTTGATAAGGTCGACACCCTCGTCGAACGATTTCACGCGAACGATGGACAGGACGGGTCCGAAGATTTCCTCGGTGTACACCTTGGACGAGGTCGGCACCTTGTCAATGAGCGTCGGTCCGAGCCAGAAACCGTTCGGGTCTCCGTCGACCTCGATGCCCCGACCGTCAACGACGACGTCCGCGCCGTCCGCAATTGCGATGTCGATGTACGACGCGACCTTGTCGCGGTGCTGCTCGGTCACGAGCGGCCCCATGTCGCACGAACGGCGCCCGTCTCCGATGACCAGTGAGCGCATGCGCTCGGTAATTTTTTCGATGAGCGCGTCGGCAACCGGCTCAACCGCGACGACGACCGAAATCGCCATGCACCGCTCGCCAGCGGAACCGAATCCGGCATTGATGGCCGAGTCGGCAACAAGGTCGAGGTCCGCATCCGGAAGGACGAGCATGTGGTTCTTCGCTCCACCCAGAGCTTGAACGCGCTTGCCGTGCTTCGCGCCTGTCTCGTAGACGTACTGCGCGATCGGCGTCGAACCGACGAACGAGATCGCGTGAACGCGGGGGTCGGTCAGCAATCCGTCAACGGATTCTTTGTCACCGTTGAGGACCGTGAAGACGCCGTCCGGAAGACCGGCTTCTTTCCAGAGTTCCGCGAGCCAAATTGCGGCCGAGGGGTCCTTTTCGGACGGCTTGAGCACGACGGTGTTGCCCGCAGCAATCGCGATGGGGAAAAACCACATCGGCACCATCGCGGGGAAGTTGAACGGTGAAATGATTCCGACAACTCCGAGGGGTTGGCGAATCGAATAGACGTCGACACCGGTCGAGGCGTTCTCGGTGTACGACCCCTTGACGAGGTGGGGAACTCCACACGCGAATTCGACGACTTCTTGGCCGCGCGAGATTTCACCGAGGGCGTCGGACAACACTTTGCCGTGCTCGGAGGTCAAAATCTCGGCGAGCTGGTTCTTTTTCGCGTTGAGCAGTTCGCGGAAATTGAAGAGGACCGCCTGACGACGGGCAATCGACATGTCACGCCATTCGGGGTACGCGGCGTGAGCGGTCGCGATGGCCTTTTCGATGTCCGCCTGGTTTCCGAGCACAACGCGCTTGGTTTCCTTGCCGAGGGCGGGGTCATAAACGGGGGCCGTGCGATCGGTGGTACCGAGGTCGCGAGCGCCGTTGATCCAGTGGGGGACGGTGTTTGTTGTCATGGTTTTCCTTTTGTCTGAAATCTATGAGGCGTGAACGAGGTGAGCGGCGGTGTCGACGGCCTTCGCCACGTCGCCGCCTCGGGGGTAGAGCAGAGATCGGCCAACGACGAGTCCGCGTACACCCGGAAGCGCGAGCGCATTCGCCCATTGTTCGATGAGTTCGTCTTCGTTGTCTCCGGGGTCCCCGCCGAGGAGGAGCGTCGGTAGCGTCGTCGACGCCATGACACGTTCCATGTCAGGAACAACGGGGAGCTTCAGCCACGAATAGGCGCTCGAATTCCCTAGTCCGGCGGCGATGGCAACGGACAGTATGACCTGACCGGTTGACAGGTTGTTCTTAATCGACCCGTCCACCCATTCGCTCATGAATGGTTCGAGCATGATGGGAATCTTCAATTCGGCGGCGTCGCTGACGGCGAGCGCCGTGGTCTCGAGAGTGTCCACCGTCCCCGCATCCTTGAGGTTGATGCGCACGAGGTTTTTGGCGAAGTCGAGGCCGTCTCGTTCGATGGCGGGCATGTCGTAGGCGGTGTACCGGTCGTCCATTTCGAACGAGGAGCCGCGCAGTCCCCCGCGGTTCATCGATCCGACGACGATTTTGTTCTCGAGCAATCCCAGCAGTGCAAGGTCGTCGATGATGTCGGGGGTCCCGAGGACGCCGTCGACGCCCGGTCGCTCCAACGCGATGGCAAGGTTTGTCAGCAGCTCGTAGCGGTCCGCCATCGCAGTGGGGTTAGACCCAACCGCGAGAGCGCCGCGGGCGGGGTGATCGGCGGCGACGATCATGAGTCGCCCATCCCCGGTCAGCAGTTCTCGACGCTGACGGTTCGCATACACATCCGCGAGTCGTCCCGGGTCGGTCGCGCGCGTCTCACGCAGCGCGTCGAAATCCAGTTTCACCATTACGCGATCTCCTTCACGATGGCCATGACTTCGCCCGTCGTCGGCATCGCCGTCGAGCATTCGAGGCGTGATGCCACGATAGCGCCCGCGACGTTGGCGAAACGAAGAATTTGTTCCAGTTCCCAACCCTGCAGGAGTCCGTAACAGAGTGCGCCACCGAACGAGTCACCCGCCCCCAGCCCGTTGATGACGTCGACGAAGTACGGGGGTACCTCGACCGCACCGTCGCGGGTCTTCGCGAGGACGCCCTTGGGGCCTTGCTTGACGATGGCTAGTTCGATTCCCCGTTCGAGCAACGCGTCGGCGGCCCGCATCGGCTCGGTTTCACCGACAGCCACCTGGCACTCCTCTTTATTGCCGACGGCAACGGTGACCTTGCTCAGTGCGGCAGCAATCTGGACGGTGGCGAGTTCGGGGGATTCCCAGAACATTTCCCGGTAGTCGAGATCGAGAATCGTGAGTGGCACGCGGCCGCGAGCGTCCCACGCGACGTGGTGCGCCTCTCGTGACGGTTCTTGACTGAGCCCCGTCACGGTCGACCAATAGACCTTTGCGGTGCGAATCGCCTCGAGATCGAGTTCCGACGCGTTGATTTCGAGGTCCGGCGCTTTCGGCTGACGATAGAAATAGAGCGGAAAGTCGTCCGGCGGGAAGATTTCACAGAAGACAACTGGTGTATTGAGCCCCGCGACTCCCGAGACGAATTCGTCGCTCACGCCAAGTCGCACCAATTCCTGGTGGACGAAAGTGCCGAACGGGTCATTGCCGGTGCGGGTGATGACCGCGGACGAAAGCCCGTGCTTCGCGGCAGCAACCGCAACATTGGTTGCGCTTCCGCCGAGGAATTTCCCGAACGACGTGACGTCTTCGAGGCCAACCCCGATCTGGAGCGGGTAAATGTCGATGCCGACGCGACCGATCGTAATGACGTCGTATGGCGTTGACATGGCGGGGTTCCTTTGAGGATTCGGGTCGTACTGACTATGTTAGGACATACTGACAACTTTCACCAGTTTGCCGTCCGTATTCCCTGTCAGACTAGGTGTATGGACACGCTCATCTATCTTGTCATCGGTTTACTCGTCGGCGCGGTCGTCGGAATTCTCATTGGCAAATTTGCGCTAGCGAAATCGGGTACCGACGGCGAGACCGTCGCCGCACTGACGATGGCGAAAGACATCCAAGACAAACGCATCACCGAACTTCAGGGGTTCCTCGACGAGTTCCGGGAAAAAGAAGCGAAACGTACGGCCGACGACAACGTCGTCGTGAACAAACTCGAGCCCGTCACCCTCATGCTCCAACAACTCGGTGAATCGGTCCGAACGATGGAAAACGAGCGCGGAAACCAGTACACCTCGGTCGTAGACGCACTCCGAATGACGGTGGAAAAAACCGAGACGTTGACGGGGTTGACCGCGGGACTCAAAGCGGCACTCGGATCGGGCGGTTCGTCGAACGTGCGTGGCGGATGGGGAGAGCACCAACTTCGCCGACTCATCGAGGCGGCCGGCCTCGTCGAACACGCAGATTTCAACACACAGGTTCAGGTCGACGCGCTCGACGAGGACGACAAGAAAGGCCGACCCGACCTCGTCGTTCACCTCCCGGGGGACCGCCACATCATCATCGACTCGAAGGTCCCGACGAACGCCTACATGGAAGCCGTCGATGCCGCTGCCGAGGGTCGCGACAACACCGCTCTCTTGAAAAAGCACGCCGGCGAAGTTCGCAAGCACATGAAAGACATTCGCGATCGCAAATACACGGTCAAGTTGGGTGGAAGCGCCGATTACGTCATCATGTTCGTCCCGAGTGAAACCATTCTCACGGCGGCGCTCAACGCCGACCCGGGACTGTACGACGACGCGTTGGATATGAACATCGCACTCGTGTCCCCCAACGTGCTCTTCATGTCCCTCAAGTCGATCGCATTCCTGTGGCACCAACAAGAACAATTCGAAAAGGTTCACGTCATCGTCGACCTCGGTAAGGCGCTGTACACCGAGTTCTACAACCTGGCCGATTTGGTCAAGAAACTCGGCGACAATTTCGGGACGGTCCTCAACTCGTATAACGCGGTCGTGAGCAAGATGAACGGCGGCCTGTTACGGGCCGCAAAAGCACTGCCGGGCTCGGCGAGCGCCGATATGCCGCCCATCGTGGCGGTGTCTAAAGCGGTCACGGCTCCAAAGGTGGACAAGTACCCGGCCCCCGATCCGGACGCGCCCGAGCTCGACGTCGTCATGAGTACCAACGCCGAGGAATTAGAAATCTTCGACGAAGAGACCACAATGGACGTAGATGGGGACGACACGGCTTAGCTGGTTAAATCGCGACACGATTGTCGCGATTTTTGGCGTTGTTCTCGTCGCCCTGAGCATGCGGGTTGCCGTTGCCGGCATCAGTCCGATTTACGACATCGTTAACGTCGACGTTCCGTTGGGAATCGACGCCCGAGCTGTGCTCGGTTCGCTCCCGCCAATCGGTTTTGTCATCGGAGGGCTCATCGCGCCGCGAGTGAACCGAGCGGTCGGGCTCGAATGGAACCTCGTCGTCCTGTTGTCACTCATGGTGGTCGGACATATCGTGCGCGGCACCGCTAATTCCTGGGTCACGATCGTCATCGGTTCAGCACTGGTCCTTATCGGAAGCGGAATGGGCAATGTGTCACTGCCTCCCGTCGTCAAGCACTACTTCCCCAAAGCCATAGGGCCGATGACGTCCACCTACATGACCTTCGTGTCGATCGGGTCCATCCTTCCGCCCCTCATCGCGGTCAATCTTTCCCTCGCGACATCGTGGCGGTTTGCGCTTGGCGGGTGGGTGATTTTCGCGATTGGCGCGATCATCCCCTGGGTCATCGAAATCCGTCGCGGGCGCCGTTCGACGGATGTGCCGACCGTTTCCGTTCGTGGCCCCCGCCTCCGGGTGTATCGATCCGTCACCGCGTGGGCGGTAGCCCTCTGCCTGGCGGTGTCGTCCATCACGGGCTACGGAATGTTCGCGTGGCTGCCGGACATCGCCAAAGAGTCCATCGGATTGAACGAATCAGAAGCCGGGTTCATGCTCGCCCTCTTTGCCGCTGCGGGGCTGCCTCTCGCGTTCGGAATTCCGATTCTCGCCAGCCGCATGAAAAACGTCGCCAACCTCGTTTACGTTGGCGCAGGGCTCACCATCGCAGGCGCACTCGGATTGGCCTTTGCGCCAACGGTTGCGCCCTACCTGTGGGCGTTCATCTTTGGTACTGGCCCGCTGTTGTTTCCTCTCGCGCTGGCACTCATCAACCTTCGGACCAAGTCGAGTAACGCGTCACTTCAGCTCAGCGCATTCGCGCAATTCGTGGCCTATTCGATTGCGGCGACCGTCGCTCCGTTAATGGGACTCTCGCGGGCCATCACCGGTAATTGGCACGTTG
>Ga0209085_1000887_pt1 | contig 20096 bp, 14 predicted proteins | sample C_131016_EF_Meta_FD_187310 | JGI IMG/M metagenome (GOLD analysis project Ga0209085, IMG submission 187310) | Freshwater microbial communities from Lake Croche, Canada to study carbon cycling - C_131016_EF_MetaG (SPAdes) (version 2) | ecosystem: Environmental > Aquatic > Freshwater > Lake...
ACTTCATTCATGCCTCATCAAGGCATGAATGAAGTAACCTGTACGATTCGCATCTGCTTAGGCAGATGCGAACCCTAGTGGTTACTTCATTCATGCCTCATCAAGGCATGAATGAAGTAACCTGTACGATTCGCATCTGCTTAGGCAGATGCGAACCCTAGTGGTTACTTCATTCATGCCTCATCAAGGCATGAATGAAGTAACCTGTACGATTCGCATCTGCTTAGGCAGATGCGAACCCTAGTGGTTACTTCATTCATGCCTCATCAAGGCATGAATGAAGTAACCTGTACTGCCACACACGAAGCCGCTTTCCGTCCTCTTTCCGCGTCTTATAGAATCCCTCAATCTGGTCATACGTTAGGACACTGAGCATGGTCTCAAATGTATGCCGCTTCAAGAGGCGGAGCTCAGGAATCGACAGATCGTAAATTAACGGAGGTGTGAACTCAGAACGAGGTCGTTTCCTGCCAGACACGTAGGTAAGAGGTTCTTTCGAGACAGTAGCTTTAGCTGGAGTTGTGGCTTCTGTTGGGGTAGCTACTACAGTGGTCAAATTATTTGGTGCGGCTTCAAGCAGAGCTTCTTCAATAGCATCTGCCAAGGCATTTAGATCTGCTGTCTGATCTGTCGAGGACAGATCAATATTGGATAATACGTTCGCAAGTACGTCAACGGACATTATGGATAGTTGTAGGGAGGGGGGCTGAGATGGACAGGGTGTTGGGGTTCAATTTTAGAAACGGCATAAAAAAATTTGTTTTGTGTTTTTTCGGTTTTTTCGTCTTGTTTTGATATTTTTTGCTATTTTTCTATTTATTTTACGATCGCCGCGACCAGCTTCTTCTGGATGGCCTCCTTGAGCTCCATCAGCTCTGCGTAGCCCTCTGCTGTGGGCATGTGGAGCACCTCATGCTCCTCCCCATTGTACATGGCCTTGAAGGGGTTGACGAAGGTGACTTCGGATGTTACGACAGGCTTGGATGCGATGGCGGCGAAGGACACCTCGTACTTCTTGGCCACTGGGACTACTGGCTTCACCAGAGAGGGGGCATCGAACATGGCTGCCAGACGCTTCTTGGCCTCCTCGACGCCAGCTTCTACTGGGGCAGCTGCTGCCGCTCTGCCTAGGCAGATGGGTTCCAACTGGATGCCCTGAGCAGGCTTCAGCTCTGTCCTGGGGCCACTAGCAGCGGCCTTCAGAGCTGCGACTGCTGCGGCACAGCGGCTGTCAATGTCCGTGGTCCTGGGTGCGGGCTTAGGCTTCAGCATCTCCTCCTTCGACTTGCGATCAGACGCCGCCAGCTCAGGGAACATAGCACGTCTGTCGCCCGTGAGGGAGTCCTCGAGCATGGGCTCTGAACCACAACGCTCCAGGAACAGCTGGGCCTGCTCAGGACTGGCCAGCTTGAGGAAGCAGAAGCCAATGGACTTGCCGTCACGCAGAGGAGCATAGATGGCCTCCTTCTCAGCCATCTGGCAACCCAGACGCTTGACGAAGTCACTCAGATCACGGATGAAGCGGAACAGCTCAGGCTTAGTACGGAGGAAGCGGATGTTACCCAGACGGACAGAGGAGATGATGGACTTGGGCTTCACATAGGCCTCCTCTGCGACTGGCATGAGGTAGTTAGGGAGGGCTTCGACCTTGGGCTCTGCTACGACAGTTGACACCTGCCTGACCTCCTCCACTACCTCGACAACAACGGGTTTGGTGAACTTGATCAGGGGAACCAGGCCGAGGGGCTTGAGGATACCTCTGTAGCGTCTGATGCGTGTCATGTAGAAGTCCTCCTCCTCATTCATGTCCGCCCATTCAGCACAGGAGCAGTGATACCAGCTACCGCAACCAGCACACTTCGTATGTCCAGACTCTCTGTCACCCTGTTTGGAGGCAGCCATGAAACGTTCGGAACGAGCTGTGAGGTTGGCCTCGGCCTTCTCCAGACGCATGGCTGCCCAGGCACGTGCGAGGGCAGGCAGATCGAGGAAGAGGTTACGCATAGCAGCTAGACGCTTGGCCCTGACAGCGACGCGGCAGGCATCTGCGAGCTGCTTCGCACGGAGCTTCGCCGCTGCGATCAGAGCCTGCTCGGCCTGCCATGCCTCACGGCGTTCCTGCTGGGCACGCATGATTGCGACATACTCCTCATCCTCTACATGCGTATACCCCGTGGCTCTGGCACCGGTCTTCTTGCCCGCCAGGCCAAGACCAGATACCAGAGCTCGCTCATGGGCAGGCAGATCCTCGACAGAGACACCCTCATTGCGGAGGAGGGCAACCAGGTCTTTGCGGCCATAGTTGATCCCGAGGTGAACCGCTGAGTCGAGCTGAGCCGCCTCCTCGATGGCGTTGGCGGCAACATCGTCGTAGCGGGCGAGCACTGCGACGCATCGTTCGGCAATGTCCTGCTGCTTGATACCTAGCTCATCGTCGTCACTGTCGTCTGATCGCTTGGACTTCATAGCACGCTCTGCTGCTATCCCACGTGCGATGATCTGGTCGTGGGTGAGTCTCTTGTCCAGAGACCCGCGGAACAGATTAGTGCTTCGGCGAATTGCCTTAGCGACTCCCTTCTGTAAGGGTTTGGAGGAACCTACCTCCTGGGTGGCCATTGAGCCGGCACACATGCTGTTGGTGGTATTGACTAGTTTACTCATTTTGTGCTGCAACCAAAAAAGCCGCAAATATGGATAGATGTGTAAAGTTGTTACCAGTTGGGGGTGGGGTATCAGGGGTGACACTCCAGCTCCTGCCGTTCAGATCAACCTTGTTTCAATTTTATTTTTGGGTTGAGGCGGACAGGGTCACAAATCAGGGGACCCCGCCAGGGGTCCCCTTGCTGCCATCAATTTTATTCTGAGGTTGAGGACGTACAGGGACCCTGTATCTGGTCTGGGGACCTAGGTCCAGGTCCCCCCATTCAATTTTATCTGGACCTGGGGACCCAATGCCGTTTTGTGGGCGGAAATGGCCTCGGTTGAGGTCCCCAGCAGGGTCCCCTAGCCATTGTCAATTCCTCAACCTAAAAATAAAATTGAAATGGGGACCTGGTCGGCTAGGAGGTCCAGCTCTACCCCAAATAGAGACAACACTCACAAGTCTATCCATTTATTCAGCATAAGATGTCCACCGTACTGATAACATCCCCTGAAGCCATTCTGGCACAAATAGATGTCCTCACCGCCTCCGTCAAAGATCTCCGCAAGGCCACTGCCGCGGCGTTCAAACAGCACAAAACCGCAGTTGCGGCCGCAGCGAAAGCTGGTTCCAAGAAGGCCAAAAAGGCCTCTGGTTCTGACTCGAGCTCGGTTAGCAGCGGCGGCAGTCGCACCAACACCAACTCTTGGCAAGCATGGACAGCATATGTCCTGCCTGCTAAGGGCGAGTCTGGTACCGAACGTGCTGAACGCTACTCCGAGTTCAAAGAGGCCTACACCCACCCTGCCAATGGTACGAAGCAGGGAGTCATGATCGCCTACCTGGGCCACCGAGCATATATCGGTGGATCCAAGGAGGGCGGACAGACTCCTGAGTACACAGACTTCCTTGCCCAGTTCGCTGAGCGTAAGGCATCTGCTGCTGCTACTACCATTGTCCCAGTTACTCCTGTTGTCTCCAACTCCTCCTCTTCATCCTCCTCAGCTCTTGCTCCTGTCAAGGCGAAGAAGGCTGCTACTACCGCTGCTGTCAAGACCTCTGTCGATCGAGTCCTCCAACTAGAGGATGCGACGACTGCCATAGTCCCAGTAGTAGCACCAGTCGTCGCCGGTCGCAAGAAGGCTCCTGCCTCTCTTCCTCGTATCGAGACGATCGCTGAAAGCAACAGTAGCTCTACTAGCAGCTCTAGTAGCAGCTCTAGTAGCAGCTCTAGTAGCAGCTCAGCTGCTACAGTAGCTGCTACAGTAGCCGCTACAGTAGCTGCTACAGTAGCAGCTACAGTAAAGCCAGTCGTCAAGACCGTTGCGAAGAAGGGCAAGAAGGCAGCAGCTCCTGCTCTCTCGATACCTGTTATGCCAGTTAACCCCCGTGCTACCATGGCACCTTGGGAGTTCAACGGTACGACCTACCTGAAGAACGACGCAAACCAGGTCTGGTCTGCTGAGGGCGAGTGGTGCGGTGTCTATAACGAGAGCGAGGACCTGATCGACGAGACAACGGAGGAGCCTGTGTATAACCCTGCTACTGTTGTTCCTGAGGAGGTAATGTAAATATATAAAATAAAAATACAAAATACCATAAAAACCAAAAAACAATAAAATTTAAAAAACCCAAAAAAGACTAAAAACTTTTTTTTAAAGATGACAGATCCATGTTAGGACGAACAGGGTGAAAGGTTATTATCGAGGGTTCTCTTTTTTTTTTAAGATCAACCTAAAATTGAAATGGACAGAGCTCTCCACTAATGCTCTCCCCCCTCTTCTACTATTATCCATACTATGACCATCCTAAAACGCAAGGCACCCCTTAAGATGCTCTATGATGGCTTCAAGCCTTATTCGCATCAGGGACCTGCTATTCAACACATGTTGAATCTTGAACGCAAGGGAACAGAAGCACCTGCGTTCGCCGACCAGCCATCTGTCCAATTTCATGGTGGTCTTCTAGCCGACGACATGGGTCTCGGCAAAACAAGCGAAATGCTCATGACGATGAAGAACAATCCGAAGCCCAAGACTCTCTTGTTGGTACCTCTGGCTCTTGTAGAGCCCTGGACGACAGCGGCGACCAAGGCCGGCTTCTGTTGCTTGGTGGTCGGCAAGGAACGCGTCTGGACTAAAGCCACTGCCGATGCCTGGGACCCTGCTGTCCCACAGGTCTTCATCACAAACTACGACACTCTCCTCCATCGTGAGGCTATTGTGTTAGCAGAAACCTGGGACCGTGTGATCCTTGACGAGGCCCATCGCATTCGCAATCCCAGATCCGAGCTGACGAAGAAGGTTCTTGAGATCGAAGCCCCTATTCGCTGGGCCCTAACCGGCACTCCTGTGGTCAACAAGCTACAGGACGCTGTTACCCTGTTCGCCTTCCTTGGCATCCCCCATACAGAATCCATGCGATGGGATCCCATGTACTATCCGCCTCTTATGGAAGAAATCCTGATCTACAGATCCATGGATACCATAAGAGGTAAGGTGTCAGATGCCCCTCCTGTTCCCGACGAAGAGGAACATGTACTAGAGTTCGCATCCGCCAAAGAACGCAACTTCTACCGTGCGACCGCAGAGCACGGCTACGACTACCAGTTCGAGATGTTCTTGCGGTTACGTCAGGCCTCTGTCAGTCCCGCGACCTTCGACAAGTCTTGGACAGCCCCTAGTACCAAGATGATTGGCCTCGGCGACTTAATTGAGACGGACAGGAGTCGCAAGTGGATCGTCTTCTGCTCCTTTCATGAGGAAATGCGACTGGTGGCCGAGTATTTGGAAGATCGCCTGGATCTCGACGTAGAGCAGTATCACGGCGGCTTGTCGCAGACAGAACGCACCGCGACCCTTGCCAGAGCCAAAGATCCATTATGCGACGTCCTCTTGATCCAGCTCCAGGCCGGCGGCTGTGGTCTCAACCTCCAGGAATTCGACGGGGTCGTCTTCATGAGCCCCTGGTGGACCAGTGCGATGATGGAACAGGCCAAAGCAAGAGCCGTCCGCATGGGCCAGAAAAAGGTCGTCAAGGTGGTTCATCTGCTACTCGCCATTGAGAAGGGCCTCAACATCGACACCATGATGGGCACCGCAGCAGATTCCAAGCGAGACCTGCTCAAGGAGGAGTTTTTCGCACATAGAGTCCTTCTATAAGAATGTGCCATCATTTTTTTTGCCGCTCCGAAAAAGAAAATTGAAGTCAGAGACACACAGACGAACAGGTGTGATCTCCCTTGTCACACCTGTTTGTCTATATCCATATTTGCCATGTTCTGCCTAACATATATCGCATTAACTGGGGCCATAGTCGCCATATTGACGTCCCACAGACGGGCTATTTTAGCCAGACCCCATCATCAGCCGCTCGAGAACTACGAGTTCCTTCACCTTATGCCTGCTGGTGTCCATCTACTGAACTGGCAGGGCCAGCCCGTAAAACCAGCGTACATGATCCTCCAGCCTGATGGCCAGCCCCTCTTCTATGATCTGAATACCAATCAGACAATCGGCGACTTATTTACTTACACGGGCTACAAAGGCATCAAGTCAGCAGAGCACCATGTTCATTTGACAGATGGTGTCTTCAAATCCTGGTCTCTTCTTGATCTCAGGAATCAGAAGACTATACTACCCCCTCTTGGCCCCTTCGGTCGTCGTATGTACCAGAGAAAGAATGAAACTTGGTGGCTCAGGGCCCAACAGAACTATCGGGCTCTGAGATAGTTATTCAACCACCGATTCCTATTTTTTTATGCCGAAAAAGAAAATTGAAGTCGGATCCTATTGGCAGAGGCTAGCCTCCAAGCAAAACCTATTATTATCCATATTATATATCATGTCAAACAGTTCTTCCAGTTCTGCTGTGAATTATCATGACGCCCTTGTCGGTGCCCTGGAAACCATGAAGGACCAGGCAAAACTTGACGGGGGTAAAACGGCCAGCTTCAAGATCCGCTCCTACAACAACGCAATCAAACAGATCAAGGCGATCCCTGTTGTTCGCTCAGTTGGCGATCTGTCTGGACTCACAGGGATTGGTGAAGGCATTCAGAAGAAGATCGACGAGGTGCTAGCCACAGGATCTCTGGCAGCAGCAGAAACAATCAAAGCATCTGATAAAGGCAGCGTGAGCAAAATGCTTATGAACTGCTATGGGATCGGCGTGGCCAAAGCGAAAGCATTGGCTGCTAGTGGCATCAAGACTCTGGCAGATCTCAGGGCAGCTGCTGCGGCAGATCCCAAACTTCTGACAGCCGGTCAAACGATCGGACTGACCCATTATGAGGAGTTCTTGGAACGTATTCCAAGAGACGAAATGCTCGCTCATGAAGCCTTCTTGAAATCTGCCACAAAAGGAATCCAGACGGACATTGTGGGCTCCTTTCGCAGGGGAGCCGTCTCTTCTGGCGACATCGACATGCTCCTCTGTTCGTCTGATACGAAAGATCTCAACGCCGTTATTAAACGACTGACGGACAGTGGTTATATTACTGGCTCTTTAGCCAAGGGGGCTAAGAAGTTCATGGGCGTCTGTCGGCTGAAAGGCGGTAAGCACAGACGCCTGGATATCCTCTTGACCCCGCCATCCGAGTATCCCTTTGCTCTCGTGTATTTCACAGGTCCCATGGAGTTCAATGTGAAGATGCGAGGCCGATGTCTAGAACTCGGCTATACGCTCAATGAGCACAGACTGGACATCGACCCCAAATCAATGGAAGAAGATGACCTTGAGATCCCAGCGATTACAACAGAACGAGACCTATTCGTCTTCCTCGGCATGAAATACCTTGGGCCCACGGAACGAGATCCTAAAAACATAGTATATGAATAAAACCTGTAAAATCCTATTTTTGTTAAATTTGACGAAAAGGTGCTATTTATTATTGGGTACTCATGAAGTTCTTTGAATTTGTTCGGCGAACCGTGGACAGGCCATGGGACTGGAACGAACTGAGCAAGAATCCTGCGATCTGTACCGAGGACGTGGCATCCGAGCTCCATTATCCATGGAACTGGAAGCTCTTGTGTCAGAATCCATCACTATCCGTCAGATTCTTGTTAGAGCATGAGGCAGAAGGCCTAGATTTTGACGCTCTCAGTCAGCATTTGGACCTGACATGGTACGATGTAACAAACTTTGCTGGCAGACCCTGGAATTACACCTATTTGAGCGGGAATCCCTGTGTTACCTGGACTCTTGTTCAAGCCTTTCCCAAGATCCCATGGAACTTTAGGTGGCTCAGTCGAAATCCATCGATCCCTGTGGATATCGCTCTACATAATCCGGATTACAACTGGGACTGGGACTATGTCAGTCGGCGTGCGACTATGAATCAGATCTTGGCTCATCTCTATTTGCCATGGGACTGGTGGACCCTTAGTCACTTGGCACCCATTACCGATGAGCTGCTAGATCATCCTGAGATCAGGGATAAATGGCGAGCCACAGGGCTCTCTGTCAATCCAAGTGTGACGCTTGAGCTCATGGAACAGCATCCTGAGATCGAGTGGTGCTGGAGTCGCAATAGGCGATATTTGACCCTAGACTACGTCATGGCACATCCTGAAATCGAATGGGATTGGCACGAACTGTTCTTGTTGCTTCCCATGTCTGTCGGTCAGCTTTTAAAGTACAACATAGCCATCGACTGGCATAAATACACCTATAATCCTGGGGTAACCTTAGCCGACTATGAGCGGTTCTCTGATAAACCATGGACTATTCGAACCTTGAACTGTCAGGCTAAGGGTCTTCGTTTAGCCGATGTGAGACGTCTTGGTTGGAGTACCCTACTATACTGTCATCATCCCGACGTAACAATCGAAGAACTCATGGAATGTAGGGAAGATGAGGTCGACTGGAACCATATAAGTAGTAGGACATTTACAATCTAAATAAACGATTGTACTAACAGTCAATGGTGGCCTCACTCCTCAAACCTCTGACCACGGGGATCCAAAATGAACGTATTTTTTTTAAACAGACCTTTAGTCCTTTTGTAAGGCTATGGCATACCACAGGACGCTTCACGACCCAGATGGTTCGCCTAGACTTTGATTCGGCTCCTGTATTCGGCGGCACATCCTTTTTCCGGCTTTTACGCAAAGGACAGCTGATTACACGGCTGTTCCTTGTGGCAAATATGCCCGATATTGAGACGGCTCAGGCCAATGCTAGGGCCAAGGCAGGGGCCTTCTTTGCTGGCCCGACCTTTGGATGGACGAACAGTATTGGCCATGCTCTTGTTCAGAGTACGACCATGAACATCGGCAATACTCAGATCGAGACCTTGGATAGTCGTCTGTTGGAAATGATGGACGAGTTCCAGACGCCCCTGGAAAAGACCACGACCATGAATCGCCTGATCAAACGCCTGGACAATGGCTTTACCTCGTCCACCTTCGGCCATGATCCTGTTCCGACACAAGTAGTCGTACCGTTGCCCTTCTGGTTTTGTCGTGGCGATGCGGGCTGTGCGTTCCCAATTGATGCTATTTTGTCGGATGAGGTTCGTATTGGGATTACCTTTCGAAATGTAAATGGCATGTACTATACAGACAGTCGCAATGTGGCCAATACAAGCACTGATGACGGGACTGGGTTATGGCCTATCCTGGGATCATCCTTTTATGCCTATCTTTTGGGAGGTGGCACCATTGTCCCTGGGATCGATCCAGTGAGACCTGTGGGTGTCATTCCTGGCGTCAATATGCCGACAACGCTATCTTTAGGCGATACCTACATCATGGCCGAATACGTGTATTTGGACCAGCCTGAGGCGAACAGGTTTCGTATGGCCGATTTACAGGTGCCGATTGTCCAGCACTATGCCATTCAACCGTTTCAGACAAGGGGTCTCGCCACTGCCAGGATCCCCATTGAAATTCCCAATCCGACAAGGGATCTGTTCTGGATGCTTCAACGAGTAGAAGCACCGACCTACAACGCCCATTTCTTGGCCACACGGGATCTGACAGCGGTCAAATCGGATAAACTGTGGTGGCCGAATGCGACGGGACTTTCTGCGTTTCAACCCGGCTTTCTGACACCGGCCTTCGCTCTGTCAGACTCGGAACCGATCATTGGTGTTGCTCTCATGTACCAGGGGTCTCTCACACGTTTTCGCACCCAAACACCGGCCTTATACAGGTCTGTCCTACCGTCATGGGAACAGAAAAAGAGTCCTTGGATCAACAGGTTTTATTATAACTTCCCTGTTGGTCTTTATAGCGGCTATACCCCTGTGTCCAAGCCACTTGGTGAGGGAAACCTGGATAAGATGTCACAGCGTGAACTGTTGTTGGAATTAACCCCTCGCAGAGGCACTTACAATCAGAACGATGTGCCGTCGTATAATGTGTATATATGGGCGGAAACGTATAATGTTCTGAGGGTGTATGGAGGGAGGGCGGGGCTATTATTTGCCTACTAAGGCAAATAATCATCGCTTATTAAGCGAATAGACTGATTCTGTTCTAACAGACGCCGATCCTCTACGTCGTTCAAATCATATTCGTCAAAATCTGCCATTGTTCTGACTCTGTAGTTATCAGCATCTCCCCTCGTACATTTCACTTGACGCCAGAAGTCCTTGGACTGACAGCAGTAATGATTGAGAACAAAATATGGATCATTCAAAAACATAAATTTATAGGAGGGCTCATGAGGTGTTCCATCGGCAAAATGTATATTGAGAGACGAAAAGGTGGCATTATGGGTATTGATGAAATATTTGTATAGACCCGGTTTCTTTGTGGGAGATTCAGCGGATCTGCGAGTATAGGATGCGACTATATTCGATGGATTGGCCTCATGACCATTGGACCCGAATACTGTGTGTTCCATTTGGATTTGCCAGAAATTATCCATCGTTTCAAGCTGGTCCTTAAGATTTATAGAACTCGGGCTCCACACGAACTCGTCTAGGTCACACATGAGAAGCCACTTCGTTTCTTTGGCATGGACCTTCGGTAAAACGTATTCATTGTAAAGGTTGCGTTGACGACCCAGATAATAGGGATGATCTGCGTGAAACAGTGTTACAAGGCCTCGACTAATATATGGTGTTATAACCTCTACCGAATTATCCGTGGACTTGTCATTGATCAAATAGATATGATCGACTCCATGATGTAAGTAATGCTCGATCCACTCTTTTAACGCATGCCCCTCGTTCTTGAAAATCGCACCAACAGACAAAGTATACATTACAAAAATAAGGACGAACAGGTTTAGGTTCGGCAGTCCGTCCACTGTTGTTGTGCTTGAATGGACCCTTGCGTATCATAATCCGACACCATGTGGAACAGAACACCCTCCTGAAACCACTGACTGACTCTGTCAGGATGATAGATCACTTCCATGAGATCTCCTCTGAGCTGCTCCGTCCGTTCTTGAACGCGGCGTCTCGACTCCTCCTCTTCCGCAGTTTTCTGGGCCTCCTGGACCTTACGAGCATAGTTGTACAGTGCTAATCCCTTTTCGTCATTCGATGTCTGGGGAATCAGAAAGTGATTGCCAGCAATAATCATGTCCGTTAAGAACGGGGGAAGTCTGTCAGGGATCCGCTTAAACTCATTGAAGGACGCATAGAAGATACGGAGGGACTCGGGGAAGGTCTCGGGAATGGTCGTGATATAGTTGTTGTGGACGCTGAGATGGGTGAGAGTGGACGGAAAGGTTGTGGGAAGCGACTGGAGTCTACAGTTCGAAGCATACATATAGCGAAGCTTAGGGGGCAGAGGACTAGGCAGAGCCTTGATGAAGGTGCGGGTGAGCACCAGAATCTCGAGGGATTGGGGTAAGGCATAACCATCGACATGCTTGATCGGATTGTGATCCGCGTACAGTTCCTTCAGGGATTGGGGAAGAGGGAAGGGAATCTTCGTAAGATGATTACTGTATAAGGCCAAGCGTTGACAGGTTGATGGAATAATGGATCCGTCGAAATCAGTTAAGCCCATGTGGGACAGATCGAGGAGCTCGGTTGGATTGTTCAGGGTCATCCAGGCACGGATCTTTTGTTCCAGGGATTGCTGTTGTTGCTGTTGTTGCTGTTGTTGCTGTTGTTGTATATACTGTTGCTTTCCCGTATAAGAGGTAGCAACATTATATGTATATGTAGGTGTGGTGTTTCCCATTGTTACCTATTCAAGCATAGGGACTATTTTTCAATTTTATGAATCTTGGGGACTGGCTTTCAGTGTGATTTCGGCGGCCTTCAGGGCCGTTTTTGGCAAGGAAACTAGGGCATAACGTCCCAGTGTGGTAAACTCTATTCGTCCATCCCATGCTTTCCCTGTGGTCACCCATTCACTGATGCGATTCTTGAGTTCCACATACGCTGTCAGTTCCTTGTTCTTCACGATGTCCAGCATATCTTTCAGGAGTTTGAGGCCTTCTGACAGTCGATCTTCCTTCGTCTTCTCGTGCTTGGTCATTTGTTTCTATGAGAGGGATTTATTTAGACTGGTATAAATTCAAAGGCGGATAAAGGCACGGACAAAGATCTGGGATCAGCATCCCATGTCGAATAATAGAATGTTGCCTGATTATCTTGAATATCTAGGCCAAGGCAGTATTCGATACCGTGCGTCTGAAAGTAGAAGGGGGTCGAAATGAGTTCGGGCTTTAAGGTGTCCTTGCTGAGAATCACAAAGTGGTGATAGTACTTTCTTGGTGTTCCGTGTTTCACCACGTGCGTTAGGCACCAGATCTTATCATTGTTTAGGACAGGATTGGCGGAGCCACGGAGCTTCTGGAAATAGGGGGGCGTTGGATGTGTTCTAAATGGCTGAAGGATATTGGACGATGGATCTACTGTTAGAATCTCAAGGGGAGACCAGTTGTACAGGACTGTCTGTTTGTTATTATGGTCCAATAAGAGCCAGTTCTTTTCACACGGCTTTTTGATAGGATGGTCTAGGATCCTACTGTTCATCAATTGATTATTACTGATATCGTAGTTGCCCAGGACAATGTGATAATTTGTATCAGGTGTAGAGGACTTGGTGGCTGCCGTGTAAAAGAGCTGATTATTGTAGGCGAATAGACGAACGTCTTCCAGACCCAGGATATGTGTTGGGAAAGTGGGGAGATCAGAGGTCATGAATTGGATTTCGGGTGCCTTTGTCAGATCTGTTATCGCCATATTCTCTGTTCTGACTATGTTCTCAGGATCTATGGCGGTATAGACACCCTGATTTGACGTGTGGTAGTTCACGTAACGGGCATTCATGACGAGTTGATCATTCAGACGGGTGACAGAGCAAGAGGACGGCTTGAACGGATCGGAGGACGGAAAGGGCATGGGAGTGGGAGTTCCAGGTAAGGGTTGGACATAGAATTCCAGATTACTGAAGACATTTTCTAAGAGGGGCTGGGACTCAGGCTTCATCAGATATTTGATGGACGAACGAAGACCTTCCTTTCTGTCGGCCGCGTTTACATAATACTGGAGAATGGTGTACTCATAGTCCAGGAGGTGATCGTAAATCTCGGACTCTAGGAAGAGAGCGACACTGGGTTTGGGAATGCGTTTGGCCTCGTAGTAATAATGCATTGCTTTCCACTGATGACCTATGATACGAAAGTGTTTGACTAGATGATAGAGGGATTCTGCCCTGTAATTGTTATATTTTTGTCCCTTCAAAGTCCAGAGCTCCGCCTCTTCTGGTCTGCCTGTATTGAGGTATTGTTGGGCGATCATATAATAGCTGAACCAAACCTCTTCGTACCAACCACCAAGTTCTATACGCTTCTTATAGAATTCAATGGATTCATCGTGTTTCCCCAGACACTTCAAAGTCTGGGCCAAATAGAAATGGGTTCGCTGATTTGTTGGCTGTTCCTTCAGTTCATCTTGGAGCATTTGAAGATCTCGGGTGTACTTATCGGCCTTACAGCCACCGTCATTCTTATCGTTAATCCAGAGCTTGGAATCGGGAATGGTACCTTCCATCGGCCCATCCCAGTATTCATGAGTGGCTCCCACGCATTTCCATGGACAATCCAGACGCATGAGACGCATGTTGGCGTAGTGGAGCGAGCCGGCCTTCTGAATCAGACTGTAGCCTTTCAAGGTGAGATCTGTCTGTTTATTAAAGGCCGGTTCCACGACGAGCTCCATGTCGGCATCAATCGCTAAAACATAGGTCTTCGTTGGTTCCCAGTCCAGCTCGTAACAGAACTGCTTTGCGTCATTGAACGACTTGGATCGGTTGATCCCAAAGTTTGTCCAGGGATGGGTATAGGTTCTACAAGGGACGGACAGGGTTGGGTAAAAGGCTTGAAGGAGTTCTACTGTTCCATCCGTGGAACCAGTGTCTGATACACAGATTGCGTCTGCGATACTGAGTGCTGATTGAATTGATCGTCTGATAATCCTTGATTCATTCTTGATCATCAGGAGAACGATAATCCTCACCCGATTTCGGTCAGCAAATACGATTGTAGACATTATTTAATAACGGTTGGAGGTGTTTAGGTGATTATTGACAAAGTGATTCGTGTATTGAATAGATTCATTGATCGCTTTAGTAATCAAATTAGCATAATCCTTATTAATATCCATATTAATTCCGTGTCTATACACTACAATCGATGGATTATCGATCCATGTATAGTAATTATTCCAGTAAACTGAATATTTATTGAGGATGGCAATAGATTTTTTTTGGAAGTCTGGACTAAGCTGGATATGTTCTAGAATGGGATACTTTGGTAGACAATAGAGCGTATTTGTTTCCTTGTTCGACCAGACAATATAACGGTGATGAATGTAGCCACGGTACTGAGGGGAACCGCCATCAACACCCTTCGTTATTTCAACAAGGGGACTTGGTGTTTCAATATAGCCTCGTTTAGCGACCCTTGCTAATTCTTGGAAGACGAACAGTGGGTTTTGGATGTCCTCGACCGTGTGGCGACAATGGACAAAGTCGAAGAATTTGTCTGGGAATGGAAGTGGTTCATGATCGATATCGACCTTATAGACATTGGGTCCAGCAATAGTGTCAATAAGATGGGTCGCCTTTGGAAAAGGGAAGGGGCCTGCTCCAACATCTAAGACAGTGGCACTGTGACTACAGCCGTTTACGAGCTGTTGTTGAATGAGGGGATGAACAAACCAGAATTTGTTAATGAGTTTATCTGAATTGACCGCTGTATTATCAACCTTGTCCAGTGATTCAATTGTATCCAAAGTATACTGAGCCATTTCATTAAGGGATCAAACAGCCTTTAGATAGTATCTAAAGATAAGTTGTTTACTAGGTATAATGCCTTCTATACCGTTGAATGGTCGTACCTATGACGCAAAGGATGGTGAGTTTAGCCCTATGTTCCATGCGGAATACAATAATCTGAAATTGTTTCCTGATGCGGGTGTCCTAGAAAGACATATAGAGTTGCTGACAGATTTGACAGATGCGTTGGAGGAAGTTCCTGATCCAATTCTTTGTCTACATGAGCATCCACTTAATTCGAATCCAGTTCTAGAATGCGTTGGGTCTAGCCATGGACTGTTCGTGCCGATCAACTGTTCCAAGGCATATGAGTCTGTTTGGATAGATCAGGCGGATCAGATTGATCTGTCTGACCTATCCAATGTTCGCTTTGGAATTCCTTTAAGTCCTCCTGCCGTCGTCTATGTAGCCGATCCGTCGGCGAATCTGCCAGCGACTGTTGTAAAAGCCTATGTTCTATGCCCCGCCTCTGTCGCCGAGGGCCTCCCGCATTTCTTTAAGTTCCCTTTAGCGGACGATCCGTTCGGCTACACCCTGTGCGTCCCTTCGAGTCGTAGAAAAGCCTTTGACAGAGAGTTTGCGTCCTATTTTAGCGAAGGGGTCTTTCACTATGACAATCTGATCCACTTGTGTATCATGGTGAAGAACGGAGGAGAGATTTTTGAACGTGTGTTACAGGAGAATCTGCCGATCATCGATCGCTGGACTATTTTAGATACGGGCTCCACGGACGGGACGCAGGACGTTGTGCGACGGGTTTTGGCTGGAAAAAAGGGACAGTTATATGAGGAACCCTTTATCAACTTTCGTGAGAGCCGCAACCGATGTTTGGAACTGGCATCCAGTCGATGTAAATACACGCTAATGCTGGATGATACCTATGTAGTTCGGGGAGACTTGAGGAAATTCTTGACCCTGATTCGGTCGGATCAGTTTGCCAATTCCTATAGTCTGTTGATTTTGAGCGATGACACAGAGTACTATTCAAATAGGATTCTAAAAACGGCAGACAAGCTACGATATATTTATACGATTCATGAGGTGGTTCAACAGAAGGGCAATATAACGGTCGTGATACCAAAAGATCAGGCGACCATTTTCGATTACAGAGCAGACTATATGGAAAAGAGGACGATGGACAGAAAGCGTTATGATTTGGATAGACTATTCGACATGGTAGCAGAGGATCCTGACAATCCTCGGCATCTGTACTATCTGGGACAGACCTATAATCTATTGGAAGACTGGGACAATGCTGCGAAATACTTTGAGCTCAGGGCAACATCTAAGTTAGAAGGATTCAAGCAGGAAGCAGTGGATTCTTATTTTGAACTGGCCAGACTGTACAATTTCAAGCTGGAGAAGCCCTGGGCCTTGTGTGAAGAGACTTACAAGAAAGCCTATGATCTGGATCCGACTAGGCCCGATCCCCTGTATTTCATAGGGATCCATTATTTGCTGGAAGGACGAAAAGATGTGGCATTCGATCACTTTAAGAGGGGGTTTCAGCTGGGCTACCCCGTTCATGCCCAGTTTTCGCTGAAACCGACACTGTCCTATTACTTTTTGCCCAAGTTTCTGGCACCCTTGTGCTATGAGTTTGATGACTGTCGACTGGGTTTACAGGCATGTCAGCTGTTTTTGGAAAAGGGTCTGTCAGTAGCAAAGAAGGAGCTTGTAGAGGCGGATGTGACGCTTATGCGGGACTGGTACGCAGTATATCAGCATTTGTGTGCGATGCCTGCCCTAACAGTTCCAGTGGAGAGTTCTATACCCCTGTTCGTCTTTGTAGCAGATGGTGGCTGGGGTCCATGGACAGGACGAGATATCTTGACGAAGGGAATGGGAGGGTCTGAGACCTATATTGTGGAAATGGCTCGGTATATACAGGCGTCAGGATTGTATCAGGTACTAGTGTTCTGTCGATGCTTGGACATGGATGTCTTTGAAGGAGTTCAGTATAGGCCCATTGAGACCTTTCATTCCTTTGTAGCGACGAATAGGGTTGACACATGTGTAGTTAGTCGATACTCTGAGTATCTGCCCGTGGCTATTAAAGGCTATGTTGAGAATCTGTATTTTGTACTTCACGATCTGGGACCCACAGGGTTGATTATTCCTCTTAGTCCAAAGCTCAAGCGTATCTTTTGTTTAACGGAATGGCACAAGGGGTATTTTTTGAAGAATTTTCCTATGTGCGAAGGCCTCGTGGACGTCTTTTCCTATGGTCTGGATCAGGGCAGATTTCCAAAAGGGATTGTCAAGAAGAGTCATTCGTTCCTCTATTCGTCCTTTCCTAACCGAGGTCTGTTACCGTTGCTACAGATGTGGCCTCGGATTATAGAGCGGTGGCCAGATGCGACATTGGATGTTTTCTGTGACTTGGATCATGAATGGACGAACAGGGTGGCTGGGGATGTGGTTTTTAGAATTAGGGGGGAATTAGCGAAGGGATTGGCGGGAGTTACTGTAAGGGGATGGACGTCTAAGGCAGATCTGGCAGCAGCTTGGATGTCGACAGATATCTGGCTATACCCTTGTACCTTTGCCGAGACCTTCTGTCTGACGGCTCTGGAGGCGGCTTATTCGAGGTGTCTAATTGTCTGTTCGGATCTGGCGGCACTACAAAATACTGTCGGTGACAGAGGGATTGTAATTGAGGGAAACCCTATGACTAAGGAATGGCAGGATAAGGCTCTTGAGCAACTGTTTTCTGTAGGGGAAAGGAAGGCGGTGTTGGTAGAAAGCGGGAGTATATGGGCATCTAGTTTATCGTGGAAGGGACAGGCTACCAAGTTCTTGGATCTGTACTGTAAGAATACTCCAACTATCGCGGGCATGTACAACTGGACACATGATTTGCCCAAAGGGACAAGAGGGATCTTTGAACAGATGTTGTTGCGGCATAGAGGGTCTACTGCTCGTGTTTTAGAAATCGGGACTTTTGCGGGAACTTCGCTGATCGAGATGCTTAAGATTCTCCCTGAAGCAACCGCCGTTGCGATAGATAGGTGGGCAAATTATGACGAAGATGGGATTACGTGTCTGGCGACTCAGGAACAGGGGGGAATAGAGCAGGTATTCCATGAGAATATACGAAAAGCAGGGATGTCGAGTCGGGTTATCGCATTGAAGGGTGATTCTGTAGAACGACTTTTGGATCTGGTTATAGAGAAGGCTCTATTTGATATTATATACGTCGATGGGAGTCATAAATGTATCGATTGCTATACCGATATGGCTCTCAGTTGGAGACTGTTGAAGAGTGGAGGGACGATGATAGTGGATGACTATAATTATAATTATGATAAGGTTGCGTCAGGACTTGTATTAGAGTATCCTATGAAAGGAGTTGACCACTTTTTATCTAAGTATGAAGGGATGTACAGGGTGTTAGACAAGGGCTACAGGGTTTGTTTGGAGAAGATTTAGTTGGCAATGTATTTGTAGGGGCCATCGCCCCTGACAGTCACAGATGTTTTGAGAGGTTCTACGTTAATAGGGCCTCTGGACGCATGAACATGCCAGAAGAAGGTGCCTGGAGGTCCATGGACCTGGAAGGATCCATTGACAACTTCGGATGCTGCGTATATTGGAATAGGTTTATTAGGTTGGTAAATCGGGGTAAGTTGGACAGTAAAGTCTCTGGCAAGGGCTTGTACGTAGTCTGGTAAAAGGATAGTTGTTAGATTGGTGTCTGGTAGGATTGTTCCTTTACCTCTATAGTAAACGCCAGCTTCAGGGCCTTCTAAGGTGGCGTGAACAAGGTGTTTTGTGGGATCTGTGGGGTGATCAATGATGAAGGTTTTTGTACCGCCACTATTATAGGTTATTTCATTTGTACCAGAATTATATACCATTACTTGTGCTGCTCCAGCGTTACTATACGAAACGCCTCTAACAGGAGCTACATTAAAAGTGCTAGCGGCAGGAACATTGGAATTTGCTGTTCCAGAAGCATTAATTACAATACTGTTCGCTCCTTGACCAGATCCTACCGCACTCGTACCAATTGCGATTGCGTTTGTTCCTTGTGAATTTAGTCCAGCCTGATATCCTAGAGCAATAGAGCCACTTCCTTGCCCTGTAGAGCCAGCCTGGAACCCAATCGCAATCGCATTCGTTCCCTGAAACGCCTGGCCTGCCGCATATCCAATAGCAATAGCACTAAATGCTTGAATATTTTGTCCAGCCTGTATTCCAATCGCAATGCTATAAACACTTTGATTGGTTTGGCCGGCATTCGCACCAATCGCAATACTCTGACCTATTTGACCATATTGACCTGCTTGATACCCTATTGCAACAGAATTTCCTGCTTGTGATGTATATCCTGCTTGATGCCCTATTGCAACAGATCCACCTCCTTGTCTTGTATATCCTGATTGATATCCTATCGCAATAGCGGTTCCAATTGTACCTTGATATGATCCCTGTATATTGTATCCAGCCTGATATCCAATAGCAACAGAATTAGACGATTGATCTGTAAAACCTGCTTGATATCCTATAGCAACTCCTCCAGGATATTGAGTATTTTGTCCAGCCTGGTATCCTATTGCTATTGCTCCACTTCCTTGACTGTTACCTGATGAAGCACCTATCGCTATCGCATACGTACCCTGACCACTCTGTCCTGCTTGCGATCCAATCGCAATCGAATCAAAGAATTCACCACTAGTGCCTGCCTGGTATCCGATCGCCACAGACTGCGATTTATTGCTTTGAGCTCCTGCTTGAAAACCGATCGCAATGGATCCTATACCTTCACTTGTCTGTCCCGCCTGAACACCAATAGCGATCGCATTAACACCCTGTAATTCATCGCCAGCTCTGAAACCAATTGCGATAGATCCACTTCCTTGACTGTTCGAACCTGCTTCTACACCAATCGCAATCGCATTTGTTCCTTGAAACGTCTGGCCAGCCTGATAACCAATAGCTGTAGCAAATTGTTGTTGTGAATATTGACCAGCCTGGTATCCAACAGCCAGACCACTATTACCTTGACCTGAATATCCAGCATTAATACCAATTGCGATTGCTTGTTGTGCTTGTGTTCCATTACCGGCACTACAACCTATTGCGATTGCTCCTGATGCCTGACCTGTAGATCCTGCCTGGTAACCTATCGCAATCGTATTTGTTCCTTGAAATGTCTGGCCAGCCTGATAACCAATAGCTGTAGCAAATTGTTGTTG
>Ga0209085_1000891_pt1 | contig 20027 bp, 21 predicted proteins | sample C_131016_EF_Meta_FD_187310 | JGI IMG/M metagenome (GOLD analysis project Ga0209085, IMG submission 187310) | Freshwater microbial communities from Lake Croche, Canada to study carbon cycling - C_131016_EF_MetaG (SPAdes) (version 2) | ecosystem: Environmental > Aquatic > Freshwater > Lake...
TTAGTATAAGTAGTAATGTTTAAAACGTTATTACCTGCTAGTATAGAAATAGGTAGTTAATTATTACCTAGCATAGACGAGAAAGAACAGATTAAGAAGGTGTTAAGTTCACAAAAATTAATAAAAATTACACTTTATTACACCAAAATAAACATTAAAATTGAGTATAGAGATGAGTAGAATCTGTACTCGAATAGGTTTCTAACATCTTTTTTTGCACTTTGACTTATTGAGAATAGGCTGAAAGCTTTAGCTAGTAAGGGTTTTAAGAATAATGTAACCATCTAGGTAAAAGATGTTTAGGATTTCAAGCTAAAAAATGGCTTGTTACCACAGTTACGGGTTTGCGAAACGACTTGTCCAACATAGCCAAACCAGAATGGTCGTTACAATATGTAATAAGCACTTTAATATTTATTGCCTTCTTATGTATTTGACTTGGTTTGATAGTAATTCTTGGTTAATTGAAGTAGCAGGAGTCCGTATTTTACTAGATCCTTGGCTAGTAGGGGATTTAGTTTTTGGGAATCTAACTTGGCTAGTTAAAGGAGAAAAAACAAAGCAGAAACCTTTACCTGAAGCAATAGACCTTATTTTGCTCTCACAAGGACTAGAAGATCATGCCCATCCAGCCACACTCAAAGAACTAGATCATAAAATACCAGTAATAGGTTCACCTAATGCCGCTAAAGTAGTGCAGGATTTAGGTTACAGTCAAGTTACCATACTCAAGCATGGAGATAGTACAAAAATAGGGGATTTAGTAGAAATTACTGCAGTTCCAGGTTCTCCTGTCGGTCCACAACTAATAGAAAATGGTTATCTCATTAAAGCTCTCCAAACAGGGGAAACTCTCTACTATGAACCGCATGGTTATCATTCTCCCAAACTGAAGGAAAAGCTACCTATTGACATAGTGCTAACTCCAGTGGTCAATTTAAAATTACCTCTTTTAGGTTCAGTCATCAAAGGACAAGAAAGTGCCTTAGAAGTCTGTAAATGGTTACATCCAAAAGTCATCATTCCCACAGCTGCAGGAGGAGATGTTAATTTTTCAGGACTCCTCCTCTCGCTTTTTACTGCCCAAGGAGATGCAGCTTCTTTTGCTGAACTTCTGGTCAAAAATCAACTCTCAACCCAAGTTATTGAGCCTGTTCCTGGGGAACGTTTTTTGGCTAAAACCCACTAATTTACAGTAGATTAGTTTCAAGAGTGTGGCTGCACGGCTCAGCCCGCTCCTTCACTGAGTATTTTAGTTTTGGGGAAAACTATCTTTTCTAACTTTGATGCTCCCAAGTCAATTTTATGTATTGTAGGTTCCAAGCAATGGTAGTACTTTTTTCGTCAGTAACTCTATTAAAGCTGGATCCATATATTCATACTCATCGGGAATATTGAGACAAATCACTCGTTTATTTTTGAGCCAAGGTCGAAACTTTTTGGCTAGTGTACTTTGATGACGCTTCTCCATGACAAAAATAAGATCTGCCCAAAGAATTGCTTCACTAGATAATGGGATTTCCGCTCTAGGATCAAGTCCTGCTGAGTCCACCTCTAAGCCTTCATACTCTGAAAAGACTGCTTCGGCTGTAGGACTGCGTAGTCTGTTCTGACTACAAACAAATAATAATTTCATAGTTTTTTAGACCTTGGAAAATGCTTCATTAAGCGAGCGTCTCCCCACCCACACTTCCCCTAATCGACCCTACCCTTCCACAGCACAACTTATGTACAACATCAATGTGGCAGCAATACGACTCAAAAACATCTTGTTGAAACTTTTTCTATTTTGATTAGTCTTACATTATTAATTTACAGCAAATGTAAATCTCGTTACGCCAGAACTTAAAAACCAAAACCCTTGCGTACTCGCACCCTGGTTTTGTGGCTTATCTGTTGACAAACTGCTGTAAAAGGAAAAACTAGAATCAAAATAAAAATACTATGTTTGTATGATTGACAAAAATTAGACTGTGGTGTATAATGTCAATGGGTTTATATTATAAAAAGGGTGGGAGATAGGTATCGTCAAATATTTTTGTAGCAGCTCTCAGAAAGCTGAGTCTATGTATTATAAAAGTAATTTTTCCCAATTTTCTACCTTCAGATGAGACAATTTAGCTAAGAGAGTCATTTTTCCATGTATTATAGACTAAGATTTTGTGAATTTTACTCTTTCAGATAAGAGAGTTTAGATAGGAGAACTTATGGATTTATTAGCTGCTCTAAATTTAGAACCGATTTTTCAGTTGACTTTTGTTGCCCTAATTATGATTGCAGGACCTGTGGTTGTTTTCGTCTTGGCTTTCCGAGGCGGAGATCTTTAAGTTGTTTTCGTCTTGGCTTTCCGAGGCGGAGATCTTTAAAAGGAGATAAGCTTAACTCAACCTCCCTGTAACTTAAATATTATAGGGAGGTTTTGACTAATTACACTATTTACTATGTTAAAAAAGATACTCTTTATTTTCCTATTCATGTACTTAACTCAGGAGGATTTTAAGGCAACTGCCGAACCTTATATCCTTCCTTCGCCCTCGCTGACGACTCAACAAGAGTTAAAAAGCACGGTAAGAGAATATGTATATACTAGTCCAGTATCAGGACAAAAAGACACGCTTCCCCCGCAGACGCAACAAAATGTAACTGCGCCTAGCAGTGCGAAAAAGGAACTTCTTCCACCTCCCCCGCAGGCGCAGCAAAATGCAACTGCGCCTAGCAGTGTGAAAAAGGAACTTCCATATCCTGTTCACCCTCAACAAAAGGTTACTAAGAACAAAAATACGATATATCGAGTAGAGGTGCCTGGAACCTCATCCAAACTCTTAGCTAAGGTTAAAAAGGTAGAACCAAGAGCTTTTATTAACCGCAAAGGAAGATTCATTCAAGCAGGACTATATGGGGATGTCTTGGAGGCACATAAAAGAGTGAAACAATTAATTAAAGTTAAGGTGACCTCTAAAACAGTCAAAGTCTATCATTAGACTGCTGTCTGCGGGCTGCAAGCACGTAGTCCCCTTGGGACGTTCCCCCGATTATTACCTGTACCGTACGGGAGGCTACGCCTAAGAGAGTTCCCTGCTAAATGTTATTTTAGTAAAAAATTTCTCAAAAAGTATTTACATTTCCAAAAAAAAGGTGCTATACTTATAAAGGTTAGAAGGAAATAGAACGGAGTAAATAAGAAGAATGACAAAACTGGGGACCCATCTAATTGTAGACGCTTGGCAGGCACCCGCAGACCTTTTGAACGATCCCGAAAGGATTCGCCGCGCTCTACTTGATGGAATTGCTGCCGGCGAGGCTACCCTGATTGATATGTGTGTTCATCAATTTAGCCCACATGGTGTTACGGCAACAGCAACCCTGGCTGAATCTCACATTGCGATTCATACTTGGCCAGAACTAGGTTACTTTGCAGCAGACTTGTTTTTCTGTGGAAGTGGCAAGCCGGAAGAAGCCCTCAAACTTTTACATACAGCCTTAAAAGCCAAGAAATTTGAAGTCAGAGAGTTTACACGTGGTTATCCCACACCAAGCAACTTAGAAACAAATGCACAAGAGGCTGTTTATTCTGGAATAGCTTAAATTAACCAAAAACAGACCGATTCACCCTAATGGGTGTAGGTCTGGATTGGGAAATTACTTCATAGCAGAGAAAGCCAAGTATTAATTCTTGGCTTTTGTGTTTTTTATTCCTTAAGCTTATCTGAGAGGAGGTTTAAGGCTTTAGCTAATATTTCCTCTTCGATAGGTCGTTTTAGAAGTTGCTCAACTAATGACAAAGCCTGAATAAGCTTCTGCTGACTAAGATTGAGATAAGCTTGCTCCCACAAAGCTTGTTGTTCTGATTGTTGAAAGGGGAGTTCTTGCTCAATAAAAGTTGCTAAAGTCTGCCAGTTCATTTGCTGAAGTGGCAACGCCTTTACTCCGAGCAGCCAAGTATCGCTACGAAATGTCAAGGCCGGTAATCCAGCCGAATTATTAAGGTTACCAAGAGGATTATTAGCCCAGCCATAGCGAACCGCAACAGGCTTTTCTACTGCCTTACTGGTCAAGATAACCTTGTTTCCAGAGATAGTTCCAGATGCCCAGAAAAAGCGCTGATCACGACCAGCCAAAGCGAATCCGCGTAATGCTAATCCATCTTTAGTAACTAGTTTTTCGCCAATGTGCTCAAATGTGACGATCGCCTGATTCCCTTGAAACTCTACTGACCCGAAAGTAGGTCCACTCCAAATCAGATCAGATTGTCCATAGACTAGAGCAAGTGCCGCGAGAAACAGACGATGTCCTGAAAGTTGTTTGTTGGCAGGATGTATTGTCATATCTTCCCCTGGCGCAACTATATCAATAGTCGAAATCATGGCAGTATGGGGTAGGCGCAGGGCTTCTTTTTGGGCATCGCGTAAAGCAGGCCAAGAATCATCTTCAACTGGATATTTCTGAGTTTGGAGGAAGTTAGCCAACTCCACAAAGAGAAAAGGAGCATCCTCTTGTTGCCACAAGTGCCGCCATTCTTTAATCAGACTAGGAAACAAAACACTATATTGAAGTGAGCGCCCCGCATTGGACTCACCTTGCCACCAGATAAAGCCACGTGCGCTAAAAGGAGCGGCTGGGTAAACCATGCCATTAAATAAATCACTAGCTTTATATAGAGGTTTTTTCGCATCAGGTAACTTGGCGAGTGAGAGTTCTAACTCGTTCACCTGAGGCAAATTCGCTGTGATAAATTCGCTACTGAGAAAGGCTTCGATCTCCCGACCAGGCACTGCTAGATGAATAATGCCGATTGGTACCTTTAGGGTTTCGTAGAGTTCACGGGCAAAAAAGTAAGCGGTCCCTGAGAAATCTCCCACGGTTTGCGGAGTCGTCAATTTCCACTCAGCTGGAACGGTATTTTGTGGGGTATCTGCCCGCCAACCGTCACTCGCAACAGAAGTATTAGCATCCCAGAGGCGAATTTCCCGATAGTTGCCGTTAAGAACGGTTTGCTTTGCGCTGCTGGTATTTTTGACTGGCCACCACATATTGCTTTGTCCACCTGCGACCCAGACTTCGCCCACCAAAACATCTTCTAATATAATTTTCTGCGTTCCCTGAATCGTCAAGGGAAAGGCTCCACCTGCCCTGCCGCTAGGAATTCTCAGCAGCCACTTACCATCGAGTCCAGCTTGCGTGGCTCGTTTGCTCTCTCGAAAATCAACGCTGATTGTTGTCCCTGGTCTGTCCCAGCCCCAGAGTGCCACCTCTGACTGCTGTTGAATCACCATATGGTTATTGATGATCGAAGGCAAAGTCAGGGTATCAGGTGAATTAGCTGGAGTAAATTCATTAAATCCAGATACTGTCAGAAAAACAGCCATAAAGATTGTCGCAACTATAAAGAGACGCATAGCTCTTGCGTTTTGCCTTTAATAGTTGACCGCTACGCCGTTTTACCTCAGTTTATGACCTGGACTTAACCAGGTGGGTATTTACTGTTCGCGCATCTGTTTCCGAGTTCAAGCACGGTCTACTGCAGCACAAAAAAAGCTAATTCCCTTATTAAACAAGCATAGATCAACAAACGTTATTGGCAGTCACCAACGTAGCAGCCGAACCTTCTTAATTATAGTATTTTTTCCGTGAAAAGACTATATTAGAAGAAAAGAACTTAAATGCTGCTCCATGACGCAATCATCCCTACACAGTCCAAAAATTCAACACCTGCCCAACGGGTTAACTATAATTGCCGAATCAATTCCCACAGAAGCAGTTAACTTAAATCTTTGGTTGAATGTCGGTTCCTCTTTAGAAACAGATGAGATCAATGGCATGGCTCATTTTCTTGAGCACATGATCTTTAAAGGAACAGAAAAACTCCCAAAAGGAGAATTTGAACGCCTCGTAGAAGGCAGAGGAGCGGTAACCAACGCAGCAACCAGTCAAGAATATACCCACTATTACATAACCTCAGCTCCAGCCGATTTTACAGATTTAGCCCCTTGGCAATTAGATGTAGTTTTAAATGCTAGTATTCCTGAGGAAGAATTCCAGAAAGAAAGATTAGTCGTTCTAGAAGAAATAAGACGTTCAGAAGACAATCCCAGTCGAAGACTGTTTTCGCGGGTCATGGAGATAAGTTTTGCCAATCTCCCCTATCGTCGCCCTGTTTTAGGTCCAACTTCAGTGATTGAAAATTTAAAATCAGAGCAAATGCGAGATTTTCATCAGACTTGGTATCAACCCCACTCTATGACAGCAGTAGTGGTAGGTAATTTACCAGAAGAGAAGTTAATTGAAACGGTGCAACAAAATCTGCAACTTGGAGAAAACAAGACATTTACACAAGTTAGACAAGAATATCAACCAGAACCCCCCTTTACAGAAATAGTCCGTTCAGACACCATTGATGAAGGCCTACAACAGGCCCGTCTAGTTATAATGTGGCGTGTCCCAGGTTTATCTGATTTAGCACAGAGCAATGCTTTAGATGTCTTAGCGGCTATTTTAGGACAGGGAAAAACTTCCCGTCTATTTAGAAGGTTACGAGAGGAAGAGAGACTAGTTACCCAGATCAGTGCTAGTAATTTAACTCAATTCGTCCAAGGGGCTTTTTATATTTCTGCTCAACTAGCAAGCAGTGATAATTTAGAAAAGGTAGAAAAGGCCATTATTGAAGAGATAGTAAAAATTCAACAAGAGGGAGTAATTGAGTCAGAGTTAATACGAATTAGTACGCAAGTAACTAATAGATATATCTTTAATAGTGAGAAACCAAGTGATCGGGCTAATCTCTATGGCTATTACTATTCTCAAATGAAAGATCTCACTCCTGCCCTTAACTATCCTAGTCTGATTCAATCTCTCTCTAGAGAAGATATTCGACAGGTAGCCTGTGCTCATTTATCTGCCAGTGCCTATGGTATAGTCATTATGCGTCCTTCCCAATCTAATTGAACTGAAGTGGCTGCCAAAACCTAGACAAGTGTTGAATATTTGTATTGAGAATAGACCATGTGGAAAGATATATCTCAAGAAATAGCTTTAAAAACTGGCAGAAAGTTTGAATTAATAAAACCACCCCGTCTCCTGTCGGGTGGTTGTATTAATCAAGGCTACTGTATATCAGGTCAAGATGCTACCTACTTTGTTAAGCTCAATCAAGCTAGTCTTTTACCCATGTTTGAGGCTGAAGCTTTGGGTTTACAAGAGATTCAAGCTACAAGGACAATTAAAGTCCCTACTGTTATAGGCCATGGAATCACAGATAACTATTCTTATCTGATTTTAGAATGGTTAGACTTCACTAGAGGAACTTCTGAACATTGGCACCTGATGGGTCAAAATTTAGCTCGCTTACATCAGGTTCCCATTGGCCAGTCTTTTGGTTGGCAGTCTAATAACACTATTGGATCTACTCCGCAGATCAATCATTTAACTACCTGTTGGGCTGATTTTTTTGCCGAGCAACGTATTGGTTATCAATTAAAGCTAGCAAAACGTCAAGGCAGCTCATTTGGCGATTTAGAGAGGATTATAGAGCGCTGCAGAACCCTTTTAAGTGAGCGACAACCCTCTCCGTCTCTCTTACATGGGGATCTTTGGTCGGGGAATGTGTCCATTACTACAACAGGAGAACCCACAATACTAGACCCCGCGACTTACTATGGAGATCGCGAGGCTGATATTGCTATGACTGAATTATTTGGGGGTTTTCCTACTGCTTTCTATCAAGGGTACAATGAAGTTGCTCCTGTTGATCGGCAATATCAAAAACGCAAATCTCTCTATAACTTGTACCATGTTTTAAACCACTTTAACTTATTTGGGGGAGGTTATCAGGCACAAGCTCAACAGATGATTAAACAGTTATTAACAAACACGGCTACTTAACGAAAGCGTTTTTTCCGACGAGCTACCGCTTTCCGTTTTTTCTTCTCAATAGGTGTCTCAAAGTGGCGACGACGTTTGATATCGGCAAAAATACCCGCTTTAGACACTTGTCTTTTAAAACGGCGTAAGGCAGATTCTATATTCTCATTTTGACCAACAACCACTTGGGTCATTCAATATTCTCCTCCTGCATGAATATAATAGACGTGAAATTAGATTGAACTTAATTTAGACATTCAACTACCAATATAGCATGAAGTCGATTAAATCCAGTCTTCTTCATCTGTATTTTCTTCAGTCTTTTTCTTGGCTGGGTTTTCATAAGGTGGGTTAATTACTCGATAGTTAGCATCATAGACCTCCCTATCTTTAGTCTCAGGGCGGATTATTTTTTTCGGTTTGATGGGTTCTTCTTTGCTTTCAGGTGATGGACTATAGGAATAAACAGAAGGTTGACGGGGTTCTGTTTTTATGGGTTGTTCCTCTGCTTGCTGTGGCACAGGGTTAGTACTAGGTATAGCTGTGGGACGAGGTGGGGTTTCTATCTCCCACTCATCATCTTCTGTCTTTGGCTCTGGTTCACTTTCTCTATAAGAACGTGGCTCTGATCTCTGTCCCCATTTAGAAGGACGTGAAGCAGGTTTCTCTTCCCTTTCTTCTTCGGTGAAAGGAGGTTGAGGGCGTTGCTTTTTGGTTTTATTTTGTAAGGATAAACTACCTCTGGCTAAGATCTGGATGAAAAAACTCGTTATTAGACCTAGCAAAGCAAAAATCAAGCTCCAAGTTCCTAGGGAAAATTGTAGAATTGGACTGCCAAAGAAAACTAAGGCTATAATTTGGGGGTTTTGTAGCCAGAAAATAGTGATAAAAACGAGAAGGATTAAAAAAATTAAAGCTGGCATTCTAGTTTCTTAAAGTGGTTAGGCATTCTTAGCTTAACCTTGCCAACGTTTTAAAGGTACGCAGTCAATACCTAGTTGGTCTAAAGTCCTAGCTATGACGAAATCTACTAAGTCTTCGATGGTTTTTGGCTGATGATACCAAGCAGGGATAGCTGGCACAATTTTAACACCTGCTTGAGCTAATCTGGTTAAGTTCTCTAGATGAATCAGGCTAAAGGGCGTTTCTCTTGGTACTACAATGAGAGGTTTTCCTTCTTTTAGTTGTACATCTGCGGCTCTTTCTAATAAATCAGAACTTAAGCCAGCGGCAATTTTCGCAATAGTACTCATGCTACAGGGTAGAATAATCATACCCAAGGTGCGATAAGACCCACTAGCAATATTAGCCCCGACATTTGACCAACGATGACAGCGTAATTCTCCCTTAGTAGGTACTCCTGCCTGTTCTCGCCAAAACTCTTCTTGTTGGGCAGGTTTACTGGGCAGGGCAATTTGATTTTCTGCTTGCCAAACTTGACTAGTAGCTTTAGAGGCTACTACATCTAGTTTATAATCTGCTTCTAGAAGAAATTTAATCGCTCTGACTGCATAGATCATCCCCGATGCACCACTGACTCCTAGAATAAGCGGCTGAGACATAGGTTTTAAATGATTCCCTCTAATTCTAATTCTTCAATCATCTGGAGTCCTCTAGCATCTCCAAGGCGTAAAATAGCCCCTTTTGCATCTTCTTTCACTCCGAGATCTTCATCTTCTACTAGGGCTTCAATGAGAGCATCAACTGCTGTTGCATAGACAACATTGAGAGGGAGTTCCCGACAGAGTTGACCAACTGTCCAAACACAGTTACTTCTAACTACCGCTAAGGGATCTTTTTTCAAGCCTTCAATGAGGACAGGAAGGGCTGTAATTACATCTTCATAACTCAGTTTAGCAATTTGAGCAAGGCCACTAGCTGCCCAAAGTCGTACAGCAGGTATATCTTCTTTAAGGGCTTTCAGGAGAGGTTTTAGGCTGCGCCGATCTTTACTATTTCCTAAAGCATAGACGGCACCTTTTCTAACATAGCCATTCCAATCATTATTTAAAGTTTCTATGAGAGCGGCTACTGTCGCACTATTTGTATTCCGTCCTAAGGCATAAACTACACTGACCCGAACCAGAGCACAGGTATCGCCTAGCATTTCTATTAAGTAGGGAATTGCTCGGTGATCTTCTAGTTCACAGAAGGCTCTAGCTGCTAGGATACGTTGTTCCACATTGTCAGTGGTCAGTAAAGCTAACATTTCTTCTGGATCGACCTGAGATTCTTTTTCCTCAGTGAAAGAATTTTCTAGAGGACTGTTATCATCAGTAGTAGTCTGGCTTAGATTGGTTTGGTCATACATATTTGCTTATTATCACATTTTTTATTCTCCCTATCTTAAGCCTTTTCTAAAGGAGCCATAGTCAAACCTTCTCTACGCAGTTGTTGATGATATAATTCAGCTTGCTCTTGTGGACCTACCCAAACCACCGCTAGTCCTTCATAGTGAACTTGATTAGTTAATTCCCAGGCTAGATCAGTAGTCATACCTGGAATATACTTCATCAGGCACTGGGCTACATGTTGGAAGGTATTAAAATCGTCATTTAAAACAATTACTTTATAGTTAGGATAGGTTTTAGGAACGGTGACGGTAGAACGTTCTTGAGTTACAGTAGGTGAAGTTGCCATATTAATTATATAACTAGGAAGATTCAAGACTAGTCCCAAACCTTCTGCTTTATCTTAAAGTATCTATGATGAGGGCATTATCTCACTATATCACAATTCTAATGATATAATGTTGAGCGCCAAAAACATTTTAAAATAAATTTCCTAAACGTTCTCTTAATTCCCTAGCTGCCTGTTCCAGATGCTGTTCTTTATATCCAGTACTTTCTACAGAGACTGCCATTTTAATGTCATTTTCACATAAGTGAATCCAAAAGATAAAACGACCATCAGGAGTAGGTCTATTAGCAACCTTAAACCAATTTTTAGGGGCACTAAAAGCATTTTTATCAAAACGTACAGCATCAACCCAGGGAATATCCTTTAGCATTTTCTCTACTTTTGGCCAGCTTTTAGGGCGATGATGTGCTGTATTATGCTGAATATTAATAATAGTTTCTCTATCTCTTCCAGATTCTGGTAAATCTGCTCGGTTAATAATAGCTTTGGGTTCTCCCGTCGGAGATAAATAAGGAAGATAGATCAAACTTCTATATTCTTCATGGATATAACAAACATTAACGCCTAAAGCATTACCAACTAAAGCCATAATCATTGTTTGTGCTTTAAAACCACCTGTTGCAGCTAAAGTAACATCACCTTGGGCATTATGAATTAATTCCTGAAGCAATTTAGCCATTTTTTCTAAAGCAGTACCTGATTCATCTAATTCATAATTAATACCTAGAATTTTTCGGAGTGTAACATTCTTCAGTCCGAACTGACTCTCAAAATATTCTTTCAGAATTTCAGCACATTCTAAGCCTGATTCTGTATCAGAATATAGCAAAATAATTTCATCCTTAAAAGTAAGCTGAAACTGCCATAATGTGTTAGTCTCAGCACTGATTAATTCAGGTTCTGTCTGAATCATCCATTTGATTGCTTCTTGTTTATTTTGAATCATTCTTTGAGTACTAGGAACTTTTTGGTTAAACCAAGGACGTTTTTTATCGGGCGATAAGTTATTGTCTTGGTTAGTTCTCAGAGATGTTCCAACTGTCATAATGATGGTTTGCATAATATTAATTCTCTGGTTGTTAAATTATAGTATTTAGGTAATTAGGAAATTGGACTCCTTGTAATTTTTTAGGAGCTATTATTTGTTTAATTCCTCCTTGTAGAAATGGGAGGACTACTTCAGCTAACCCTTGATATTCCTCCTCTGTAATTGGTTTAAGTCCATGTGCCATGAGAGAAAAGTTTCGCACTTTTAACTTATCTTGAATAGGTGATTTATGCTTTTGAAACCAAATTCCTAGAGGATCATTAGGTAAGTCTGCTAATAGTTGATAGGATTGCATTAAACCTAATTGCTTTTGATAGTTGTCTCTGATTGATTCTGGTAATTTGGTTAAATCTACATCGCCAGTGCGAATAGTGTAGACTTTCTGGAGTTGAATTTGAGCTAGTAATTCTAGTGCCCGATATAGTCTACCTACTGCATCATCATAGCGTCCTAAAGAGGCTCTACGTTCAGCATTAAATAACAAATCTTCGACAATTTCATAACCATGACCTCTGGTTGCATCTGCTGCTTGAAAATCTTCAGCAAAGTCTTGACGACTTCCCATAACTTGCTTTAAAAATAGCACCAATGGTTTTAGTTTTGGATCGCTGAGATAGGGTTTTAGATAATAATAGGCATTAGCATGATCAAATCTATCCCATAGATCCAAGCCTTGACAAAGGTCTGAGATCTTTTCTATACGTTGGCGGTCTTGTGGTTGTAATTCAAAGTCTAAAAGTAGTCTTTCTAATTGAGAATAAGCTCCAGGATAATTATATTGAGATAATAAAGATGGTAAAGCTTGTTCAATTACTCGATTCAAAGTAATAGATATCACAGATGCTCTTCTTACCCTCTGTCCTTGTTTAACTCTAATCAAATCATCCCGATTAGTACTAGTTGTCAGATGAACTGTCATATTGTTATCTAAAGCAGCAATAGTCAAAGCAACAGACATAGTTTTTGTGCCACCTGTATAGTCTGCTAACAAGTCTCCTGAAGATATTTCCCGAATCTTGCTAGTTATTTTTGTATATACTTCTGATAAGTCGTCAGGGTTATCTAGTAGTACTAAATCTCGTTCAGCCACAAAGCGGTCTTGTAATTTACATTGTGTAGGGATATTAGGCAGTTTTTCAACCTCATCCCCCTTTCTAATTTCACAAGGTTTTCCCTCTCCAGTAACTTGAGTTTCACTTCCTTTATTTCCTTTAGAACAGATAAAGATAACACGATCAGGGGTAAGAGAGTTGATGGAGGTAACTATTGGTTGAGGAGAACCACCGACGGTAACAAAGAGAATTCTAGGCATAAAATAAGAGTTGATTAATTTGTTAAAGGAGAGAATGAGTTATTAAGGTTAACTAACCTACTGGCCATAACTTTTGAAATTGACTTCTTGAACTGTTCAAAAAGACTAAAAAATCCTTTGCATCTTGAGAACCATCAGGAAAAATCGTCAAAAACTCTAAATATTGGAATGTGGTAGTTGCCTTTTTAGAATTATCAGGATTTCTGCTTAAACGAACTAAAGGATACATACGATGCCAAAGATAACCAACTTGTCCCATACTCCCTGTAACAGAGGTATGATAAATTTGACCTTGAGAAATATCACTGTAAGGATCTGCTTTTTGATAGGGTCGATGTAACCAATATATTGCTAAAGAATCCTCTTGTCCTTCTTCTGCTAATCTACCCCAAACTTGAACTTTATCAGGATGCCAAGACTCCCGCCAATTTTTTGCATAGAGGGTTGTATTAATTTGTAAACCTTGTAACTTGAGCCAGTTTTTGGCTTTTTCTAGACCTTTATCAATAAAAGATCCTAAATGGTCTATTCTACCCACACTAACATCTTTAATTAATGCTTCTCCTTGCCATTGCCAATGACAACCTATCAAAGGTTTGTTATTACCCTTATAATAGTCAGGGTAAAAAAGGCGATGGTCACTCCTTCGCCAAGACCGACCAAAACCCCCCAAAACCATAGCAAAACGGAGCAAAAATTGAATTAATTCTCCTAAGGTTCTTTCAGCCTCATTTGTCAATTTTTCATTGAGTAACCAACTTAAACGACCCTCCACATCGTATGTATAAACTGCCCATCTACCAGATCCAAAAGTATCTAGATCTAACTTGGTATCTCTAAACTTCATGGTCAAAAGCCCGACCGTTCCTCCCTCTCCTTCAGTACCCCCAAATAACTGCTCAACTGCTCTTTCTGCTGTTTTAGGATCTGTCAAACCGCCAAAAATTCTTAACGCATGACCTCGCAATGTTGCCTTAAAAAGATTAGGGCGAAATTCTGCAGTTCCATCTAACAATTTAGATGCTATACCTTCACCTTTTAAGTCAGTCGCATAAATAATAGTTTGAGTTGTCTTTTTCGGTTGACCATAACCGGCACTGACCCGACAGCCTATTCCTCTTGATAATGCCTTTTCCCAGACTTTCCAAATTGTTTCCCACTCACTTTCTTCTAAAGAAATAGGGCTAGAAATACCAAAAATAAGGGTAGGTTTATAAAGAGAAATCATGGGAAAAGCGCCGCCCTCTTTCGTTTGTGATTTGACCTGCCAACTTTGTTGAGGGTGTACAATATCTATTAACTTTTCTTGCCATTTATTATCTGTTGGATAACCGCCCTCAAATCGTAAAATTCCTGGGGTAAAATCCCCATTTCCTAAGTCTTTACCACAATATCGTTCTCTTTGTTGAGGCGTACAAGCTCTAGAAAATGCCCCTTTCATACTGCTACCTGGATAAAACGGAATCCCTTTTGCGCCAATTACAGGGCGAATAATGCCATCATCTTGTCCAGCATTGGTAACAAAACGCCAGTTAATTGTATAGGTCTTAGTCTGCACTCCTGTATTAAAACTCGGTAACTGAGTGGTTGCTTTTTCTATCCATTCAGATGTCCAGCGTTTGACATCTGGTTCTGTATCTCTTGCTAGATAATTTAGTTGACAACGTCCTGCTGTTTGTGCTCGAAACATCAGAGGTACTTTTTTGTGAATTTCGGCAATCTTGACCATTATTTTTCCTCCTATAACTTAGAATTAATCATCATTACTGTTTCCCTTGTAGCGTTGAGTCCACCAGACTAGAGAGTCACAAAGTTGAGTTAAAACCGCCAAAGTGACTCGTTGATTTTCTAAGGGTATTTCCCATAATTTTTTACTCATTGCTTCAATTTGTGCAGTATTTTCAACTTTGACATTATCATTTGGTATAATAACCCCTGCTTTCTGCATAATTTCTACTAAAGCATCCCAAGTTTTTTTCCAATACTTTGATTTTGCTTGGTCAGATTCTTTTCTTTGTAAACGTAAATATTCTCCCCAAAATCTTTCTAAACCATAAGCAACTGATAGCCGCATTTTATAAGCCTGGTTAAGAGAATCAGGATCTTCTTTTTTAGCGTTGAGAACTAATTTTTGCGCTTTTTGATCTAAATCGTAAGTTTTCCAAGCCATAATTAATAATTGCCTCCTAAAATAACGTGACAACGACCAAAACCAATGGATTCTAAACCACCAAAATAGAGGTCTTTTGCTGTTGAATCATTAAAGGGTTGCCAGCCCTTTTCTTTTAAGGCAATAGGAAAAATTAGCACAGTTCCTTCAGGGAGGGCTTCTACATTAAAGAAAGCTCCTGTTTCTGTATCTACTTTTTTGACATCATCTAATAATTTAGTCCGACTTTGACGATAAAGAGCCATATCATGTAATTGGGCAATATCATTATCACCAACTACCACTAAATTAGATTCTTTTAAATCGGTTTTTGCCGGAATCCAAGGTGATAAATCTATCTCATGTTCTATCTCAATAAAGCCTAAATTAAAAAATAATACTTTGCGACCTCCCCCAAGAGGACGGCCTTGTAAATTAGGCGAAGCTGTATATGGTTGTGGAATAGGTGCCTTAATTTGTGTAATTTGTTGGTACCGTTTTAGTAATCGGGGACAGGTAATCCAAACCACTGGTTGACCTGGGCAAAAAACAGGTAGCCAAACCAAAGAAGCATATTCAAATTTAACTATCGCTTCTGTTGTCCCCCCATCTTTAGGTCCTTGGACAGCTTCATGTCCGTACCAGTAATTGTCACTATCTTGATCGGTGATTTTTTCACCTTTATGGTTTTTTTCCCATTCCAACCTTTGTAAACGCATATCTGCCCGAAATCTCCCCCTAATTGAACTACCTGGAATAATGCCAGTTTGGGTAAATTGATCACGAAAGATGAGGTTTAAATTTCCTGTTTCTTCTCCTGAACTAGCGCCAACATGAAGTGGTGCTAAGGTTTCGATAATACCGTAAGCTTTTTGATACATATATTCTCTCTTATTGTGTTACAAAGGTAAGGCTAAACCAGATCCCCAACGTTGGAAGGAATAACCTTCTTTAGGAAACCAAGCTTCATCCCACTTAAACCAAGGCTTTGTGATAGGTGCTTTTAGGACATAAACTGTCCCTGGTGGAACTGCATAACGACCGCGTGATAGACGTTTTGTTGTCCCTTCTCCCCCAAGTCGATAACGATAGGTAATAGGACGGTCAGTTAATAGGGCTTCTTTTTCCCACTCTGGAGACTGTGGAGACCGATAGGAAAGACGGTTAGATCCCCAAACTGCTGGAGTAATTAAGGCAAAACACTTACCAACATCTTTCTCTAAGATCTGTTTAACTTTGGGGTCTGTGATAGGATGACATTGTACATCTACTAAATGTCCTTCCCCCCCAAAACGATACCAACCATCAGGTAAGGATTGATTAGTGAGATAGATTAAACAAGCATCAGGATCTACTTGAACAGCATTCTCTAAAAAGAGACTACCTTGATCTCTGTCTTCCTCCACCTGAACTCGACGTTGTCCATCTTCTAAACGAGGATGTAAATGAGGTAAATATTTCCAAGGGGACTGATAGACTGTTGTAGGATCTGAGTACTCTTGAATAGGTAACCAAGTCCCACCACGCCACTTCTTGAGAGTTTCTTTATATTCTTCCCATTGGGTTTTTTGGATAGGTAACCATTGCTTCTCTTCTGTCTGCCAACTTAAACGATATGTAATAGTTGTGGTTCCTTGTTCCACAAGACAGTTAAAGGGAGTCGGGACAAAGAAGTTCTGAGGATTCTCATTTTTTGCCCAAAAAGGACCGGCAATGCGTAAAGTCTTAATCTCAAGGTCAGGTACAGTAGCAAAGAGTCCCGAAACTGTAGCACTACTAGGAGGAAAACGATTACCTGAACGTCCGACTAAGTTTTCTGGTGAAAGAAAACTCCCACTACTGCCATAGAGTAGTCCTAAGGGAGTAATCACAATTAATCGATCAAACATAAAGATGAAACCCTACTTTAGCAAGATTGATAATCCATTCATTGAGTGCTTGATAATAAACGTTTTTTGGTTGATTCCCTAGAATACCAGTTCTGGAATCCTTATCCCATAAGGAATCTTGGAGAGTTTGTCGGGTACTGGGATTAAAATAAATCTCAAATAGTCCTAAAGCTACCTCAGAGTTATTGGATGTAAAAGCATGACGAGACTCTAAAACGGCTACATCATTATAAAAATGTGTCCAATTATTCCTATCTGAACGATCCCCATAACTGCTTAAAACATCTTTGAGAAACCACCAAGGACAGACCCATTCTAGATAATTACCACTATTAAAAAGAATACGGATAGCTAGACGATCTCTGCCATGATTTTTAGCTGATTTTTCTGCTTCTCGACAATGTTGCAGGACATCGCGTTGGGGTACTCCTGAAGCTGCCCAAACAAACCCTACACTAACTGTAATAGGTTGCTGGTGAAGTTTCCATATCTCATTATTAAATCTGTAAAACCATTCTAGACAGTCTTGGGGTTTTATTTCTGATTCGTTACTATAGAGAACGCCTAGAAAGTCATCTCCTCCAGCATAGATAATCCTGCCATTAGGTAAATAGTCTTGCAGGTTTTTACCCCATTCCATCATAGACTTACTAAACTTATTGAGAGTTACAGCCTCATCTCCTGCTTGATCTTTTAAGAAAGTACCTATACTGTCTCCATCCCCCTGAAACCATCCTGTATAACGGTTTTCTTCTGGTTTATGACGATTGAGATCTCTGAAATTATCGGGAACTTCTACACGCGGTAGCTTTCTGTCTATTAATCTCAGTTGTTCAGTTACTTTTTCTAATAACTCAAGTTCTTTTGCTACTTCTGGTAAGGTAATCAAACGCTTAATTAATTCAGGAATACTTAATCTCTCAGTAGGATCAAGGATAGCTTCCCCGACTTGATGGCTTAATTGTTGGTAAAACTCAGTAATTTTTTTACCTTGTTCTGCCAGACTGGAGGAGAGAGGATGGGACTGATCTACCATGCCATACCAAGCGATCCCATCACTACCTGAGAGGGTAGAACTTTCGCCCTGCCAATTAACTCCTGTCCAGTCCCGTTGGCGTTTTGTCTCGCTTAATGCGTTCCTTACATCTGTTATAGTTCCTTCTTTTTTCACCCAGAAAAACTCCCAAGCGTAGTTTGTCCAAGCATTCCACTCTCTTCGCCAATGATAGGGAAAATTAGGTAACTTTCCCTCAATCCATTTCCGACAAGTCTCAGTTACTTTTTCCCAAGCATTATTTAAGGCTTTTTTCGCTGAGTCTTGGGAAAAATCACCTAGAATAATGATTTGATTGGGTGTGCCTTGTGTAACGTTGATTTGAGCAGGAGATATGATTCTATAACCTTCCTGTTCTGCTGCTTTACAAATGGCACTAGCTAAATAAGATAGGAGAAAGGAACTCCCGTATAAATCGCGTAACTTGCGAGATTTTTCGATGAAGCCTTGTACAGGTGCAAAAGTAATAGCTGTGTAGATTGTCTCACTCATGGATAATTAAAGGTCAAGATAACTAGGTTAAAACCTTATTTTTGTATTATTTACTTTTTTACTAAGAAAAGCAATTAAAATTTCTAATGATTCATTTCAAGTATCTTACGTTATTTAAACAAATGTTTCAAAGATAACCTGAACCATTGCTTAAGTGCTAAGAAAACCTGAACAGTCTCAGTATGGCATGGAGAAGGAAAGGGGGTCTTCCACTGCATACTTTAAATTTCCTAGTATGGAAAGGGGGTCTTCCACTGTGAGAGTTATACTGTAAGAGTAGATTAACGAGAAAGTTAAGACATGAGTTCTGAATTTGATTATTCGCCCAGTGTCAAATTATTACATGGTCTTGTAGAAGGTCATAATTTAAAACAACTTCTCCCTAAAGCAGTCCGACTCTGGGTGATTTTACGGTCAATCTATGGTAGTAATAATGATGAGGTTAAACTAGAACTTGCTGATAAATTTACTTATCTAGACTGGCGCAATCAATTTTTTAAAGATGCAGCAGGTGAGCATAAAAGAGATAAGATACCCTCATTACATAATACTGACTGTCGCTGTGCCAAAAACTTAGAAAATTGGTTATTTGAGTCTGACTTATCTAGAGATAAATGGATAGAGTATTTTCTTAATCTCTATGTGGTTAAAGAAAAGGATTTAGAGATTTTCTTACAGAAAGCCGTCTGGCCTTCACCAGAAGAAAAGAATAATAAAAAAGAGGCTCCTTTTCCTGCAGGGAGAATTTTTGCTTGTACAGGAAAGAACTTACAAAATGATTTTAAATCGTTAGTTAAGTTGGGTTATTTGAAGGAAAATAAGAAGGCAAAAATAACCAAATATCTAAAGGTGTCCGAACTTCCCCAACTGGAAGATGAGACTATAAATAAGATAGATTTTGGCTCATTTGAGAACCAGTTTATCTCCCAATCGGCTAATATTGCCTATATTGCCCAAGAATATTTTAAACCAATTAATGAAGTACAACGCTTTGCCATCTATGTAGATTATATTGTCTCTCCAGAAGGGATAGATATAGTTGATCAATGGAGCAGTAAATTAAAAGAGATTTGGCATAAAAAACCAGTAAATCCTCTGAAAATATATTATGAAAGTGCCAGTTTATATAGAAAAATAACACGCATAATCTATCCTGTCTGTCTCTATTATTTTCAACGTGCTATTTATCTTTGTGCTCATGGTCAAACTCCTATTAATGAGTATATCGATTGTTATAACTATCGCCTTGATCGTATTCTAGAAATAACTGAACTGACTTGGGATGAGGCTATTGTTCCTGAAGAAATGTATAAAAGGTATCTCCAGGGAAGATTTTATACACCTGATAACATTAATTATGAACTGCGGATGGCTTGGGGTTTTGATTTTTATAAGCCTATAAATACCATGTTGTTAAGGTTTGAAAGAAATTTTGGAGAGGATTATATTAAAGATAGTTGGCTCTCCAGATGTTGTGGTGAGAAAATTGTTTAATGTTAAACAGGATTAAATAGTTTTAAAAACTAAAATTTTAAAGCCATGCTTTCTGAGATATATTAACTGTTTAACTAATTAAAACAAAATAT
>Ga0209085_1000892_pt1 | contig 20024 bp, 34 predicted proteins | sample C_131016_EF_Meta_FD_187310 | JGI IMG/M metagenome (GOLD analysis project Ga0209085, IMG submission 187310) | Freshwater microbial communities from Lake Croche, Canada to study carbon cycling - C_131016_EF_MetaG (SPAdes) (version 2) | ecosystem: Environmental > Aquatic > Freshwater > Lake...
CTCCCCAGCTTTCCGAGGACCCATAGCGATAACTAGGGTTCCCATTTAATTATTAGCTGTAGTTGGACTTCGCAACGATGACTCGGAAGAACCGAGGATCGAGTTGCTTGGCCGCGTAGAACGTCTTAAACGAGGCAATTACGCGCTGGTTGTAAACGTCACTCTTGTCGGGAGCATCGAGGATCGTGACCTTCGGAGCGAAGGGCGAGCCAGAGGCTGCCAACGAGGACAAGCTAGGAACACCAAACGCGCCACCACCGAGGAGGACGTTGGCATATCCAGTGTTAACACCGACTGTTCCTACGCTGTTTTCAGCGATACCAGAGGCGGAGGTATTGAAGGTCTGTACGTTCGTTGAGGAAATCACCGACACGCCAAACAACTTGCCGATTTCACCCTTGAAGATGGCATCGGGATTCGAGTAGCTCGAAACCTTCAACCAATCATCGTCCTGCTGTAGATCACGGATAACGGCAGGATGCGCGACAAGCGCGTAGCCGTCCTTGATCTTAGGAGCGCGGGCGATAAACAGCGAAGTCGCACCATCGAGCAAGTCGGTGGATGTTAATGCGCCGTTAGCAACTGAACCAGTAGCCCAGGTCGTGCCGTTAGTCGTGTTCTGAGCATAACGGTTATACGATTTGGTGGCTACGCCAGTACCAGTGCTGGTCGATGAATCCTGCACCAACGCGCGGTGACATAGTGTGTCAGCGTGGAGGGCGGCATCTTCGCCGAGTTGTTTGGTGGCCTGTGCCAAGTGCGAGAACAATTCGGTTGCGAGAACAACATCCGTTAGGATGATCTTGCTTCCATACTGTACAAGCGTGGCTTCCACTGAGGACAACGTGAGATCACGCTCGTCACCAGAGGTAGGGGTAGTTCCTTCCGAGAGAGAGGAGATCGCAGTGATGCTGGGATCGCCGAATCGGAAGAATCGGATTGTTTTGTTTCCACCCGTTTTTGTTGGGTAGGGGGCTTTCATTGCGAATTGCTCCATTTGGAGAAATGGGATTGCACGTTCCAATAACGCCTTCGAGAAGTACGTCTGGAACTGTGCGCTGACTGAACCAGTAGTTACCATATAATTAAGTATCCTTGTTTGTTATGACTATTCAGCTTCTGTCAACTTCGCTTGCCATTTTCATCAATTCACGTTCCTGCTCATCTAGAGTTAGTTCGTGAAAAGCTTTAGTCTTGGCAGGACCTTTTGGTTGTCCAGATGCTGGAGTAGTCGCTTTTCTGAGTTGAGAAAGTTCTTTCTCATACTCTGCAACCTTTTTAGACAAATCGGAGGCGGACTCCGCTTGGAGCTTAACCTTGGCAATTCCAACCGCATCCTTGATACCCGCTGGGTAATTACGCAGGATTGCGTGGTTTTGCAACATTTCCGATACGGCTTTATACAATGTGCTGTTTGAATCTTTAAGTTCAGGATTTGCTTCTACTTCATCAAGCAAATTTTTATCCCACGCAGATTTTAGTTCTGTTTGGGTTTTCTGCTCAATCTCTTTCCTGTCCTCAACCTCGATGTCACCAGCTTTTTGTTCGGCAAGTTTTGCAAGATCGTCACGGCCTTCATCACGGTAGCTCTTTGCTGCTTCCCTGTAATCTTCCGCGCTAAACTTGCGACTTCCCGACTTTGTCTCGCTTTGAGTAGTTTCTGGAGTCTTCCTTGCCCTTTCAGCCTCGATCTGCTCACGTTCTGCCTTGATTCTGGCCTTCTCTGCTCGGACATCTTCCCACTCCTTCTCAAGTCGTGACTTAGCCTTCTCGTAACGGGTAGGCTTCTTTTCGGAAGCCGACTCCGACTTGTCTTCTGAAGATTGCGTTGTTAAAGAACTTTTATCTTCCTTGGATTTCTCCTTGGTAGACGAAACCTCATCCGAGGCTTCTAGTTTTGTTTTTTCGGCTTTTTCAGCAGGCGCGGGTGTCTGCTCGTTATCTCCGCTGGCCTTTTCTGTAGCTTCTGTTTCTACTTTGGCTTTTTCGTCTTCCTTGGGAGTGGGAGTAAAATCCCGTCCTTCGTCAGCCGCTTGCGCCATCGCCAATACATCCGCTTCAGTTAGGTTATTTGAATCTGCCATTTGACCCTTTCTTACACTTTTCGGTAGGGAGTCATTCTACCTCAAGGTTAGTCGGCTACTGGTTCATCCGATCCATCCCCATAGCCTGGGATGGCGGAGTTAAGTTTTTGGGATGCGAGCGATTCTAAGGTCGCTACGCAAGCCCTATATCCTCTAGCATGTCCACAAGCGTCTGCAAGTTCCTCTGGTTTCTTCATTACAGCAGAGGCGTTTTGACGCAGGGTTAGGTTAAGTAAAATCAAACTTAGCTTGCGACCCGTTGGGGTGGCAAGAAATCCAGTCCAAGCTTTTTCATCTTCGTCTTCCCACTTGGGTTCGTTGACCCACTCGTAATTCTTGACGAAGAACTTTAATGATCTTAATAGTCTAATCATAAATAATTTACAGAGAAAATATCTTTCCGCTTTCTCTGTTGTGTTTAGATAGATTCCACATATACGGAACCCATTGCAAGTTCTTTTGATGATGAGATCCGCCCAATGATAGTGGAACAATGTGATCTACATGAAACTTTATGCCAACACATTTTCCAACTCTTTTTGCCGCATCATAAAAAACTTTAATTACGTTGGTATCTCCACACAATACTCTGGAATTTCTCTTCATTGCTTGGTATTTTCTGACACGCGCAAGCTTGCGGGATAGATTGTTTTTTGTCCATTCCATTACATTTTTTCTATTCTGTATTGGATCAACATTCTTTCTTTGCCAAGCTAATTTTTGTTGATGACGTTTTGTGAAATTTTTTGGTGTTAGCCATATTTCACTATTGTGTCTGTATGACCAAAACATCATACCATCTTGTCTTATGTAGCCTCTTTTATACCTCATAGTTTTATTGCCCAGGAATCGCCTTGGAATAGTGTGTAGTCCTTTTGTCCTATTTCCTCAAGTAAGGCCATCTTGACTGACTTCCAACTCCAATCGTGACCAGCCATAATCCCGCCTTTTTTTAGTTTCTTGCGCCAGCATTTTAGGTCGGCAAGCACGCCTTCGTAGCGGTGATCTCCGTCTATGTAAACTAGGTCTAGCTCTCCATCCTTAAAGAATTGGAGTGCGTCAAGGCTTTTTCCTCTACTATATAGAACATTGCCAAGTGGTTTTATACGCTCTTGGAATGCTTCAAAGACAAACTTCATGGGGCATTGTTGGCTTGCCCTATCGTTAATATCGTATCCGTTTAACCAGGGATCAACCGCCATAACCTTTTTGAAATAATTGGCAATAACAACCGTGCCCTCCCCGCTGTAAGAACCAATCTCAACCGCTTTACCAGTTGCGCCCTGCTCGTTAGCCCACTGACAAAGATGTTTTAAGCCTTCCGCTTGGAAGGCATCCCGCATTACTGGTACTTTCAACCAGCCATCGGTGCTGGTGCTTGGCCTTGCATTGCTTCTGGAGGCAATTGTTGCCCCTGCTGTTGCATCTGAGCCTTACCTGCATCACGAAGCTGTTTCTGAATAGCACGAGATGTGTTTGGGTCAACCTGTTCCAAAGCTGCCAAGTGCTGTTGTAAGTGAGCCATCAGAACTTGCATTGCACTCTGATCGACCTGCTGTTGTCGCTGTTGAGCCGCTTGGTTAAACGCGAAGAGAACGGATATATGCGCTTTGTGATCATCGCTAGGCTTGATTGCGACTGGGAATCCAGTTGCAAGCATGGTCGCAATTTCAGTCGCTTGATCTTCAGCTTGATCGCCAGAGGCTGCGTTCGGATCTTGGAAGAGTCTACGGACCAGCGATGGATCATCTTGTTCAAGCACTGACTTTACAAGTTCGCCTTGATTGACAAAAGGATTATTTTGGAACATCTGCATCCTCGATACTGACTTCTGCAATGCAAACTGGCGGTTAACAAAGTCAAGTCCACCTTTTGGCTCAATCGAATACTCATCGTGGATGCCGTCTGGAGGCATTGAGCCAGTTTCTTCCGCATATCGGTACATCAAGTCTTTCTTGTTGTACTGCGTGTAAAGCGACCAGCACTGTTTGAAGAGATGGGCTAGACCCATCCTAAACATACGATTGCGTAAATCGCCAGACGCTGCTGCCTGTGACTGCAACGCTTGGATCTCGGTGGCAGTCTTGCGATCCGACACTTGGAACTGCGAACCAGATCCAAAGTCTGGATTGCCCATCCGCTGTTCAGAAAGGAGACGCTCTTCAAGCATCAGTTTCTGGAAGTCAAATGGAGGCTGACTAAACTGAACTGGTTTTAAGCCTTGAGGCAGGATCTGCCCAGGCTGCATCTTCAAGTTCGATGTGTTTAGCGAGATCGGATTCTGTGCTTCAAAAACGGGTCGGTTGGCCAGTTCAACGTAATCGGAGAGGGAGTTCTTGAGCTTATTTAGCAGGTTCTCATTCGGGAGAAGTATCTCTGCTACGCCTCTCGGACTGTACCAACCGCCCCCTGTTACCTCATAGGGGAAATCTACGAAAGGTGGTTCGCCGTGGCGATACGGCAATGTGAAAGGTTTGCGTACATCTTCGGTTACAACAAGCGGGCTATAAGTTTCGACTTTCCATCCATCCTCGGACGGAGTGTACATTTCCCAAAGGATAATACGGTCGTTCTCAGCCTCTTGAGTAATTCCTTCACGCCTGTAAATCTCGTTTTGAATCTCACTTCGTAAGCCCACTGATTTTGAGGGTTTACCAGAAATTGTTTTGATAAAGTTCTCATCCTGTTTGTACAATGGATTTGCCTTATAGGAGTCGACACTCGTTGAGATGATGTGAACAATGAAATCGGCATCTTTGAACTCCTTTGTGTGCGCTGGAACAATGATGTGGAAAGGATCAATTGCTTCAAACTCAATTCGCTTCTTGTCATCGTTCCAGATTACTTTGGATACGCCACGTCCGTAGAGAAGCAGGTTGTCGATGACAGAGACAATCTCTTTCTGAAAGTTTGTGCGCTCACGCATATTGTAGTCAAACCAACGCTCGGCTGATACGGTCAGCGGGGTTAGTTGCTGACGCATCGGAACAAAGCTTGAGAGAATGTCGTTGCCAATTGCGCTGTTGACGAAGGAAGGCTTTAGCTTCTCGATTGCTGTGTCAATCAACTGAACATGCAGGTCGGCGGCTGTAGGCCAAGGCTTGACCTTACGGCGCACACCAAAGTAGCGGGCTTGGTAGAACAACCGCTGGCGATTCTCCCAAGTCTCGCGCTGGTTAAGCGCGTCAATGATCCTTGTGTAATAATCTGTACGGCGTGTATCTTTAGCGTTCATTTCTCTCTCTCCCTGCTCAATTCAAATGATAGATCGTTGACGTAATGTAAAGCACGCTTGGCCCAAGCGCGTACTTTTGGATCAGCAGTACGGACAGCAGAATAGTTTTCATCTTGCATTAAGGACTCAACTGCCCCTGTCGTGTTTGTTACTGGTGTCGTTGTTGCGCAACCACCAAGACTCACTGCGCAGATCGCTGTCAATAGCATTGCGGTTCTTGCGCCAATCGTTTTCAAAGTTTTGTGTTCGCTTTTCTTTCCAGCCTGGAATGATGCGAAACACGGCTGCGATGATCTCAAGGATTGCACGCAGCACAAAAGATTATTTAATATTAAGTCCGACTGTCTTTAGGAAGTTTACGATCTTTTCCAAGATCGTATCATCCGCTGGGGTCGGTGTGAGCTTAACAATAATGCGAGCAGCCAATACGATGCCACCAACAGCGGCAACAATCTCAGTCCAATTTGAAGTAATCCAATTCCAAATATTCATAGTGTTTATCCTCCTGGGTCAAATCCAGCCATGACGGGGTCGTGTGCCACCATCATTTCTTGAAGTGACTTCCAAGTTGGACGCTCTATCTGAAATGTCAAGTCAAGACCGCTATTTGAGCTACTGAGGCACAAGGCCAGCGCGTCAGCCCTATCGGGTGAAGCTATGCCTCTGGCGCGCATTGAGTCTTTAGACTCCACGCCCAGCTTGCCCTTGCTGTTGGTGATTGTACGCCTGCAGGTCAATTGTGCGGTCAAGTCCTCATCCTCTGGCAGTATGATTTCAGCATCCTCAATCTTCTTTGCCATGTTGTACCACATCTCGGCTGACCTATTGGTATAAGCATTGTTGTCATATGCCGTAGCCCCAAAGTTCACGCGATTGACTGCCCATCCAGACTCAGCCAAGGCATCGCACATAACCATGCCCATCCCACTCGCGTCAGCGTAGATGTTGTTTGCTTCCAGCCCAGCCTTCTTAAACTCGACTATAAACCTGCCAACGGCTGCCATCGTGTCTTTCTCGCGCCAAGCAATCATAGGTAGAATCTTGTTGCCATCACTTATGCAGATCACGTTCTGATCTCCACCAGCTGCAAAGTCTACTCCTGCTATGCGTACACCTGGCTTGAATCTGGGTGGGGTGTTGTGGCAGTTCTGCAGCTGGGTGAGGTTGATAACTAGGCTTTCCAGCCCTATATCCACAAACTCGCCGTAGATCATAGATCGGGTCAGCGGGTGCTTCTCGCCGTAACGCTGGGTTACTTCGTCAATCTGAGCTTGCGTGATATGCGGGCAGTCAAACGCTGTGACTGCGTGCTTTGACCACATATTGGCTTCTTTGGTAAACGCTCGATAGAACGCACCGCTAGTCCCGCCTGGGCTGGATGCGATTAGCAAGCGAGTTGGTTGACATCGGCTGATAGCCTCGAACAGCGGGTCGGCTACGGTCTTGGCTTCGTCCACCACCATGAGCAATGGATGACATTCGTGGTCCTCTGCGTGCCAGCCTTCAGCACGCCCAGGATCAGTCGCTGAGTAGCCTATAATGCGTGATGTGTTGCCGTTGGGGTGGAGGTAGCGGATCTCGCCAGATGTGACCTCCCACGCACCGCCAAGCTTGGCAATGTGATTGCGCAGGCTAGGCCAGAGTTGGCTTTCGACTTGACGGAAAACGCCTGCCGTGGTTACAGCTATTGAGCGCGGGTAAACGAGCGCGTGCCATATCAAAATAGCCGAAATGACGGTGCTGGTCTTGCCAGAGCCGTTGGCTGCACGCAGGGCTACGCGACAGTCTCTAGGCTCTAAATCGCGTAATACCTTCCTTTGCCAATCATAAAGATTGATGCCCAAGACATTAGATGCGAATGCGGAGGGTTTAGATAGGTCTTCAAGAATCTCCTCTTGCGTGCGTTTGGGAGGCTTTGGCATAGGTGATGTTTAAGACCTCTTTTTGTTTTGAGCCACAATAATTTGGGGGGGTATATGCGTATTAAATGGGGGCTGGGGGAGTGGCGGGTGGTGTGGTGGTATACTTGGCCAAGCTCTCAGCCCTTGGTTTTCTTAATCTCATTCGCTGATGCCGTCTTTTAGGCAAATTTTTGCCATTCTCTTGAGTAGAATCCAAGTTAATACACGACTCATTGTGCGACTTATCAGTTCGGGGTGCTTTCACAATCGGTTGAACATCAATATACTTGCTACTATTTTCGAGCCTTGCCGTTTCTGCACTCGCCGTATTTTTCTTCCTGCCCGCGATGCCCGCGAGAAGCTGCGCGAGATTCCCCGATATTCCATGCGTAACGTCTTGCGTAACATTCAGCCGCGCACTGGGTTGGGCGTATCCGTGCGTTCTCTCCAGTATCCAGGCACGCGCCTGCCATGACTTCTCTCCAGCTAGTTCGACGCTTCTCAGCAGTCCCATTTCATGTTCACGCCTTGCCTTTTTTATAAGTCTGCCAAAGTCTTGGCGTTTAGATACCCAACCCTGCGCCGTCCCTGGATTGATTCCTATATATTCCGCTGCGCGTTCTAAAGTAAACCCTGCGCGCACTGCTTCAATTATTTTCGCGCCTAGCTTTTCGTCGTACTGCGTGGGCCTACCGTTCTTCGCCTTATCGGCTGGCAATTCTATCGCGCTTGGAGATGCGCCTGGTTCATCCATAAGTCATGCTTATACCTTATCCTGGGCGAAAAGAAAGTATTGCTTATTCAGTCCGATGGAATTACTTTGCTTTTATGAATAGCACACAAACCAACACCGAAGCGAGCGCGGTCAAAGTCACTCGCAAAACATACTCAAAGCAACTCCATACTTTTATTGAGGATGGCAAGCCTATGAAAACTATCGTTTATGGCGGGCTTGTTCATCTTAACGATGTTTATGGCAATATCATAATTGAGGACTTGGGAGAGGATAATAAGCACGGAAGATATATGCTTATGATCTCGAATGATGGCTGGATGTCTGACAAGCTAGAAGATCTCGAACCTCGTTTATTTGAGTGGATGCAATCGGAGGGTTTTGAATACGATTCAGAAAGCTAGGCGATTAGACCCCGAACACATCCACAAGGTGTGTTTCGGTCTGGCCGATAGGCTGGAACAAAAGAAACCAAAACGAAAGGAAATGACACACAATGAAAAGAACGATAGAAATTGATGACACGCTCGACAATCGGGTTGAGTGTGCGATTGACGAAGTAAAATCAGAACTAGAAAACTACTTGAAAGAGAATCCCGACACGGATTCTTTGCCTTGTCTCAATAACGACTTGGATTATAGCGGAGCGATTCACTCCATAGTTGATTCATCCGTTCCGATCTACACGCATGAAATCAAATCTACTTGGTATCTGCACAGCTCGGAACTTGAAGAAGCTTACGAAAACGCTGGAGTCGGTGACAACCCGATGGAGAACGATGGGATGTCGGCGATCTACTTCTACATTATGGAAAAGGTGCAAGAGTGGTACAACAACGAGGCGGAGGAAGTGTTCGAGAAGTGGATGGAGTCGAAATCGTGATCTGCTTCTCCATCTACTCACGAAATGGCTCATTCGTGTGCCGTTTTGCTGAACGCAGCCGAGCCGAAATGTGGAGGAAGTTTCACGGCATCCAAAACTTTGTAATCAGAAAGGAGGTATGGCGATGAACTCACCTCAAATCTACTCACTCGGACTACTCCACGGCGGACTCCTTTTGGGATTCGTCTGGCTAGTCTGGCCGAAACGGAAATAGTTTTCCCTCGTCTCTCCTCGTAATTGAGGGGAGGAGAGGTCAAACTCGATAGAGATGGCCTAAAGAAAAATAAAAGAAAGGACACAGAATATATGAAGAAGAAAGAACAAGTTGGGAAAAGAAAATATAAGGTTGAGTTTACGCAAACAGAGACATTCATTGTTGATGTTTACGCGAAGAACGAAAAGGAGGCGAAGGCGTTAGCAACAAGGACATTTGACGCTGGAGACTATCAGGAACATGGAGATTGCGGGGTTGAATTGAATTGCGTTTATGATGTCACCAATACTGACGATCCGTTTTATCCTCAACAAAGATAAGGCGCAAAAATATGTATACACTTGAAATGCTGAGAGGAAAAGAATACTTGGGAAAATATGATTACTCAAACTCATGGTGCGAAGAATCAGACAAAATCCCAAGCGTAAAAGAGGCAGACAAAATGATGAAAGCCGAGCTGGACTATCGGGAGTCACCAAACTTGCGGGACGTTGTTCTGAATGTTTGGATGGCTGATGGTGATGAGTGGAGGTCAAAACTTGTGAAAAGCTTTTGCAAGTTTGTTGAAGAACCGAAGACAACTTACGCAACAAGCTGATAGTCCCTCCTCGTTTCCCCTCGTGACGGAGGGGAACGGAGGATGGATTTTGGCGATAGCCAGGACATCCTATAAACGGCAGCGCAGTCATATTGATTGCGCGAATGAAAATGAAAGGGAACACGATATGAAATATAAAGTGAGGGACATGGAAAGCGGCAAGGAATATGTTTGGTCGATAAAGCAAATGATAAACGAAATCAATAGGGATAGATCAGATACTTGGTTGCCTTATGATGCGAGCGATTGGATGGAGGGTTGGAAACATTGGGTGGAGGGTGAGGCGTTTGAGATTGTTAGCAGATAATCCGCCAAGGGTTCAAACCCCAACGGCTTTTCGCACTTGCCTATAAACGGCAGCTCAGCCTATAAGGACAATACAAAAATATGACAGAAGACGAAATTATCAAAGCCTACCTTTCGCGCCTAGGTAAGAAAGGCGGGAGCGTCAAAGGATCATGTAAGGCTCGCAAGCTTTCGCGGGAGCATTATGCCAAGGTTGGAAAGTCTCAGCGGGAGCGCTGGGATAAGTTTCGGCGGGAGCGTCAAACGGAAGCGCAGGCATCCAAACGGTAGCGTAGATACCCCTATAAGGGGTGTGTAGAACAGCCCTATAAGGGTGCTATAAACGGCAGTCTAGCGACCAATACGGCAACAGCAGGCTCGGTTGTCTAGAGGTTCAACCCTGAACTTGATAGTGTATTCTGATGGCTTCACCTGGTGTGAAGTATTCGAGCATCCATTCTTTGCTGACGATTTGCGCTTCGGTTTTGAAGTAGTCGCGTGCTTCTTGGCAATACTCATGGAACTCTTTTGTACTCTGCCATCGCAATCTTTCAAGTACAACCGCTTTTAGATTTAATTTTTCCCCAAGACTTGCCTTAATGTTTTTACCTAGTTTCGCAAATTCTTCTGGCGACCACGGCGGTAGGTTTATGATTTTCTTAAACCTTTGTTCTATTCGCTTATTGACGTACTCGCATCTTTCACGGAATGTTTCAAAATACTTGTTACTTAGAACGCAATTGCAGTCCTTGCATGAGTAGGTCCTTATCCCTTTAGAGTTAAGCGTGCCGTTTCTTACGATGCTGTCATCAAAATAGGATACCGCTATGACATGGTCTATTGAATTGGCCGTATCGCCACAATAAGTACAGATTCCTCTCTGTCCGAATAGATAATCTGGTATGAGATGCCTAATTTTGGGGGTATCCGCGTTCATTTTTAACATAAAAACCTCGCCACGGGGCTATAAACGCCAAAATAGGCCATCTAGGCGCGTCTTTTGGGCTGTACTCGTCACCAGTTCTTGCAGCTCCACGCGCGCGCCGTTAGCTTGTTGGGAGGGTTGCTATCGCACTTGTGTCTAGCCCTAAAGCTACGCCTACGCTCTGGATTGTTCTTCTTGATTGTCATTTTGGGGTCGCCGTATCGGATAACCTTGCTTTGCCCATTCTGGCAAGCTCGGACCACAAACTTTTTACGCTCTCCAGGTGTACGCCTAGGGCTGTTGCAAGGCAGTTCTCTAGGATTCATCATCTACCTCATCGGTATCCCAAACCTCAGGGCAAGCATCGTGGAGCGACTGTAGTGCCTTCTGGTGGCTTTCAAAGAAGCCTGACAGCCTCTTGACCTGCTCGGTAAGGCTGTTCCATTGCACTTCGAATACTTCATAGGAGCAGTTGGCATTCATATCGTCTACCAATTGACCTAGCAAACGTAGCACGCCATGCAACTGTGCATTCTCACGTTGAAGCAGGGCAATGAACTTGTGCGCTACCTTCAACTGCTCTCTATCGTGGTTCAAAACCACCCTTCTTGGCTTTCATCATGCGCCACACCTTGGGGCTGATGGTGCTTTTAGATTTAGGACGGCTAGTGCCAGCCTTGCGTCTGGCGTTAATGTTTGCATACAAACCAGGCTTACTGTTATTCATTTCACGATTGTACCACACCCACCACCTGATAACCAACTTCGTTCCTTGGCAGGTGTGAAGGTGTGCGAGCCAGCCCAGCCAACCCAGCCAACCCAGCCAACCCAGCCAACCCAGCCAGCCCAGCCCAGCCAGCCCTGTTTGTTCATTTAGGAGAACGCTACGGAAAGAACGCAGTGGTAGTGGGGAAGGGACGGGACAAAAGGAGTCCCTTTCCCCTACTTTCCTTCGCGAATTATTCCTTATATATATAAGGAGTCTGACTGCTCAATAAATGATAGTGAAATGAGAGTTAATTAGAAAGTAGACTGGTTGGCACTATATAAACCATTGTCTGACAATATCTTCTTAGCTTTATTTAGGCGTTTTAGATGCCTATAAAACGTGCTTTCTGCCACTTCCAGCTTTTCCATGATATGACGACATAAATCGCCAGCCTGCCACTCCTTGCTGCCCATCTCGGTTAGGAACCTTTTATCGTCAATTGCCTTGTGTGCACCTGGTTTCTTTAGCTTGTCTGGGTTAAGGTTAAAGTTCTGTCGGAACAGCGGGTAAGACCACTGGACAACGAATGCGTCCATGGGGCTGAAGTTTCTGAGTGTAACCTCACAAGTGAAGGTACGCTCGTCCTCCTCGTGTGGCGTTAAAACTACAAGGCTATCTGGGTTGCGTGCAAACACACCGCTACCACTGAACCTGTCGATGGCCTCGCTTCCGCTTTTATTGCCCTTGGAGAAGTGATGGCTCAGTATGATCGACAAATTGTGTCGGGTGGCTAGGTACTCAAACTCGTTCATCAGCGTTGACATATCCCCCGCGCTGTTCTCATCCCGATCACCCATCAGCATATAGTTTGGATCTAGGATGATCGCTTGGTATCCACGCCCCTCGATCTGTTTCTCGATCATGGGTCGAATGAGAGTAAGGTCAGCAGCGTAGCCTCGGAGCGTCCATACGTCGAAGTCGTCAACCTTGCCCTCCAATTGCTTTGCCTTGATCACATCTGCAAGTCGGTTGCGGAAACTCCACTCCTGAATTTCAAAGTTAATAAACAGCACGCGAGCCTGTTTGCATGACTGACCCCACCACGGAACGCCAGCGTGCAGTGACAACGCTAGGTCGATTAGACTCCAACTCTTAAACGCCTTGCTTCCTCCACCAAGCAACAGCTTCCCACCTCGGTGCAACATACCTTCGATCAATACTTCTGGCGCAGGTATGTTGTCCCTAACCAACTCTGCATATGACTTGATCGGCGGCCATTCGTCCACCTTTGGCTTTACTCCCAAAGCTACTGCTGGCTCTATCATTTCCCCTCCTTGCAGAACCACAAAAGGCTCTGTGTTTTGTCGTTTCTTTTAGCACCAGGAATCCTTACTGGTTGGCTTGGTTTGAAAGTTGCAGGGTCGCATCCCAACGGAACAAGGAAAGCTTTTAATTGTTCCAACCACTCATTCTTTTGTGGCATCTCGAACCAGCCGTGGAGACTCTTCCCGCCTGTGTCAACCACTGCGTAAAGTTTCATTCGGAATAAATCACGCATAAGTTGGAACACCGCGCCGATCTCTGGCTTGGTAAGCACATCCGACTCGACTACCAAATAAATCCTATGCTCAACCGTATCGTTCGATCTGCTGATTGTGCCATGCTTGTACGTTGCCCCAGTAGTGTACTGACCTATCGGTGCATCCAACTTCTTCCAATCCCAAGCTGATCGAAAGTTTTGTGGATGCCTTCCGCTGTCCTTGACATCCCCGATCCAGATATTGTCAGCGATGTTGAACAGTGACAGGAACAGGTGATACTCGGCTTCTGGATCTTCCAGCTTGACTGGACTCTCCTCAAACATATCGGCTGGGTCCCAATTGTAGTGCGTGAGATAACGTTGCCTGTTTGACTCTGCAATTGTCTTGAGCCTATCCAGTACCTCGGCCTCTGGATCTTTGACTAGGCGAATCGGTGCAGACGATCCAACCGACATGATATTGACAGGTCGATACAGCGGATCATTGAAGATTGCCTTGCGCAGTTTGCGATTTGCCTCGTCCCGATACGGCGTGCAACTTGTATGCCAGCAGAAGATCGTAGGTGCGCCATCTACAAACACTGTCGTATCCCTGACTCGTGTGTGGCTTGTATGTGCAGCCTCACCTGGGCATCTGCACAAGCCATGATTCTCGGACTGCCAATCGACTTGGCCTACGATCTCTTCAGCTTGCCGTTGTGCGGGGGTCATTTACCATCAACTCCAATTTCTTAATAAGCGCATTAGTAAATTTTGGCCTAATCCAATGTTGCGCTTCTTTTAATATATCAATAGCAATTGTAAATTTACGATTTAATTCATCGTACCTTCTCATTAGTGAAACATATTTACTATGGCTTTCAATCATTTCCTTTACTATGCCAACCTCAAATTCAGACAACTCAAACCATTCAGTTCTTCCAGAACCCTTCCAAGTTCTTCTTCGATTGTCTAATAAATTATGAGCGTGTACTTCTGTGCCGTTACAATAATCTGGATGTGAGCTATAAATAACCGAACAATCTCCACTCCCTATTATTGCGCATCTTTTGTCTGGATCTTTTGAGCATCCAATTTTATAGAAGCCACTCATTGCATTATCCTTGGCTATATAAACCTTGGATCTTCCAAGCCAATCCATGCTTTTTAATGCTGTCTTCATAATTAAAAATCAAACTGGCTACTGATTCAAGAGGGGAACAACACACTATTCATCCAACCCCGATGCAGGATCTCCCTGCACACCACATCGCCAGTTAGTTATTTGGTTTTCTCCTCCAACTCCATCGCCTTCTTGCTCGCCTCGACAATATCCTGCGCTGTTATATTACGCAGAGCATTGCACCACATCTGCGTCTTAGGGGTCTTATTGGTCGCATCCTTACACTTAGCCTGTGGCAACCCAGCGTGCGGTCGGCAAGGCGCGTGTGGGCAGGTATCGGGTTTGAACACCGACACGTTCTTAGGATAAAAACTCATACGATCTTTTGGATCGTAGCTGCCCCACAACGACACACACGGCGTATCCAGCCCAGCAGCCATGTGATTGACTGAGCTATCTGGCGCAACAACAAAGTCAGCCCCGCTGATAATCGGGAACAGCGAGCGCACAGTCTTGGTGCAGTTAAATAAGTCGATCACTCGCGGGTGATCTACCTTAAAGTTGTGCGAGTTATCCAGCCCAATAATCACAGCGTGATGTTTTGGGTAAGCCTCTAACAACGCCAGCACCGCCTCCTGCCCCATCGTTGGCGGGTAGGTGCGGGTTGGACCGCTAGACGAAACATGGTAGGCAAAGTATGGGTCTGGCAATGGCAATTTGCCCATCGCCTTTAACTCTTCGTGGTCTGGCTCGATGAGATGTAGAACTGGTTTACAATATTTAGCCATCGTCTTCTCATCCCATACACCCATCCACTCGTAGATCCGCTGGTAGCAGTTACCACCGCCAGTGCCCAGCTTTGTGTTGCCTACCTGCCCGCTGAATAAATCATCAGTAGGTAAGTGCGCATCGAAAGAATCCCAAGCTTCCAGCGAGGATGGCAACGGCCACAGCTTTGCACCCAGCCCAGCGTATAGAGGCAGGTTGCGAGCAGGCGCGTAAACTTCCACAACTCCACCCGACTCCTGCACCAAGTAGTTTACGAAGGCAGTAGCAATAATTGCGTCACCAATTGCCCCAGCGCGGTAGACGGCTGTTGCGCCACCAGCAGCGCGTCCTTTGTAGTACGGCTTGATCTTGTGTGGGCAAGGGATTGAATCATCCCAGATTGGTCCAGTTAGTTCATCGGGCAACACATAGGTGTTGCGCGGGTAGAGCATATTGTCATCGACTTTGTGAATTGCGTTTGTGTTATTTGTCCATAGTTTCATTTGTTATCCTCCATTATTTTGTTGATACATCTGATGATTTCTGACGCGACTTGCGGGACGATGGCGTTTCCCAATCCTTTAAGTCGGTGTGACCTATTGGGTATCCCATTAGCCACTCGACCCACGTTGGGTTCAGCGAGCCACGTTGCCACTCCTCTGGAGTTGTCCCGCGAATCTCTGGATGATTGCCCAGCATCTTCTGCATATTCCCGTTCGGAGTTCCCGCCGCATCCTCGTTGGCTGAAGGTGTCGGCCACATTCTCACTGCTGTCTGGAGTGTTGCTCCCCACTTCGTTCCGTTGGCTGATGTCCTCGTCTTTCCGTCCTCGGACACAGCCCCACTCCTTGCTCCTGTGTGCGCTCCTCTCGGACAGGCTGATGGAGTCGGCCACATCTGAGGATGCACAACTTGCTCCCGAAGATTCCCACTCCTCGATCTTCCCTCTCTGTTCTTCTGATTCGTCGAACAATCCTCCGATTGTCTTGGAGGCAGTGAGTCCATTGAGTTTGGAGTGGCCCACAATCCAAACCCTGTCTCTTCTGTGTGGCGCGTCAACGGCGCAAGCTGGAACAATGATCGGTTCGACTTCGTAACCTTGACTTTCCAAATCAGCGCACACCTGGTCGAGTGCCAAGTTGACGATCCCAGCAACATTCTCACCAATGATCCAAGCGGGCCTTGCTTCTTGTATAACTCGCAACATCTCAGGCCAGAGGTAACGGTTGTCATCCTTGCCTCGTTGCTTCCCTGCAACTGAGAATGGTTGGCAGGGAAATCCACCTGTGAGAAGAGTGACTCCTGCGTATAGCTCGCCTCGTACTTCGCGGATGTCTTTGTGGCACGGGACTTCTGGCCAATGCTTTTTGAGGACTGATTGTGCGTAGGGTTCGTTGTCACAGAAGCCAACGGTTCTATATCCATTCCACTTTGCTGCCAAGGCAAATCCTCCGATCCCGCTAAATAAGTCGAGGTGGGTTTTTTCATTCATACGCTCTGCATCTGGTAAGCGTGGTCAACCAATTCCCTAACGCATTTTGAATACTCTTCCTCGGCACTGCTGTAACAAAATATCTCGGTTGTAAATCCACCAGCTTCAAGCCAAAGCTTCCATCTCAAGTTCTGCTCATCCCACTCCTTCTTCACCTGCATCGCCAACTCATCCTTACTTTTCATTCCTCACCCACCACTTCCTTGCATACCAGGCTGGCTGCATCCACCATCGTGATTATCTGTATCATATCTATCGCGTGTCCGTGAGTCGCGCGATCCCTCTCAATCACAAGCTTATTGCGTGCAATTGAAAGGATCTCGCGCGCCCACTTGAGGCGATCTTTAGCCTCGACTTGCATCACGAACCAGATCGCATCCGAAACTTACGAGGCGATTTGTTGCTCTTCCCAGCAGCAGATAGTGCTATCGCAATCATCTGCTGACGCGAGCGAGGCGTTCCACCAGCACCGCGAGCCTTGCCCTTTTTCTTATTGTCCATCGCCAACTCATGCATATTCTTTGATACGTCTTTACCTAGCATATTCTATTCTCCTTATATGTTGTAATAGGGATTAGGCACTGATGGTGCTTGTACCCCGAAGCTTGGGTTTTCACATCTGCGACAATCGCGCAGGTCAAAGTCAAGTATCTCTCCAGTGTTGAGCATTACCGTGAATATCTTATTATGATCCATTCCGTAATCAGTAACCAAGAATGCAAGACCCTCACCTTTTGGAGTCATCATCCATAGCTCTGGATTGAGTTGGATCACGCCGTCTCCTCACCAACCACATCATCCCATGTGGCTTCTTCTCCATTCCAAACCTGCGATTGCGTCCGCAACCACTTAGGCTTTTCTGATTGCGTGGTGAAGCTTGATTCCCGCCAAAGAACATTGTTACCTGGAACAGCCGTGATGCGCCCATTGTTAAGCGCAATAAAATGGTGCGACTTGGTTTGTTGTGGGGTCATTGAAAATCCATCTCCGTAAGGCTCGGCTGTGAATAGGTAACGACCAACCTCCCAAGTTTTTTTGCTGGCGATCCATACCTTGCAGGACAACCCAATCAGATAATCGTACTCAATCGTTGTGAAGTTCCAGCCAAAACAATCCCAGCGTTGTGCATCGTTAATGTCCCAATCCATAATTGCAATCTCGCCATGAGCCAAAGCGTGCAATGGTAAGCCTCGGTACAGCGCACCGCACTTGAGCATTATTGTACAACCCCAAGCCCGCCCAGGTATTGCAGTCAGACCAAACCATACAGCGTCCTCTATGCCTTGCTTCTCGCCAGCAGATACAAACTCCATATCGCACTTGACGTACAGGTGGCGAGGCAGATTGGCAGCGTGGGTCATTTCCAGCTAGGTCCAGTAAACCAAGCCACCAACACCCAGCGTGTTCCCCATATTGGCGCACGCGCACGATGCTCGATGTAGGATGGAAACCAACAACCCGCCCCTTGCTCTCGTATGAACTTAGCGTTGTCAATGTCGGCCTTTACTTGTAGGCCACCGCCAAGGTATTCGGATGGTTCGGAAAGATTAACCACCGCAGTCAACTTGCGATCAGATCCAGTATAGGTATCAAAGTGCCACCAGAATTGCTGAAGCGGATTGTACTTCAGAATCTGCAACTGTTGCACGCCGCTAACATCAAACCTCCAATACTCCTCGTTAATTCCCACGGTAAGCTCACGCATGATGTTGTATATCCAATTATTATGTTGGGCGTAAGGAATCCAGCATGACGAACAACTTCTGGCAAACGACCTGCGCGTAGTTCCGTCCTTCTTCAATACAGTCGCTCGCTTCATCCCGATAACCTCTGCATCTTGGCGCAGCATCTCGCATTGCGTTTTAGTTAGGACATAGCGATCAACTGATGCTGTTAATACTTTCTGCTTAAACTCAATCATAGGTCAAGTTCCTTTCTTATGAAATCAATCAGTTTGAAGATGATGAACAACGCGCAGTAGATTGCCGATAATGTCATTGAACTGTAAAGTATAAAAGAAGCAATTACCCAAACTATTGTGCCAAGATCAAGTAGGCAGAACATAGTCGTTTTCCTTTAGCTTCCTTAACAGCGTCCTATTGTCGATCTGCACCCCGCTGGCTCTGCACCACCAGGATACAACACCAGTCTTAAAGTCACGCAGTAACTTCTGTACCTCGTGAGAGTTCTTGTATTCAAGTGCATCGTTGAGCGGCACGCCTGTGTGATCCTTAACAATCTTCATACCCTTAACCATCCCTCGCTTGCGCAGCATCCGCAGGTCGCGGATAGCTTGTAGCGCAACCTCCCCAGCCAACTGTTGAACCCTGTCATCGTAGTCTCCACGACATAACTGCGTGGATCTCACCGACCTAGCTCCACCAGCTTCGCGTCATCAGCTTTGATCTGGTTGGCTAACTTGGTTAGATCGTTTGATTGACCAGCGTAATGAACAATCATCGCATCCTTGTAGCGGTCCAATCCAAAATGCGACTCAACACTGGTCATACAATTGAATGACGGGTCAAGCTCGGTCAGCGGAATGTTCCATAAGTGCGCCATCACGTTGAGCCAGGTCTGCTCGGCAAAGTGGTTAGGATGCAAACCAATTGGCGGCATAGACAATATACCAACGGCCTTGGTATGGACTACGAACACGCCAGTGTTGACGTAGAACTTTGGCTCAATCACTCCACCAAAAGCCCCAGCAAGCTTGACCATATCTGGCTTGCGATCCAAGTATGCCCCCTCGTCAAAGGCGCAGAACACACCAGCGTCATCAGATAGCTTAGGGCAATCGGCTGTAATCAAAACATCAGCATCAACAAATGTAACTTGGTCATATCCTTTGGTTGCCATGATATTTCCAATTGCAGACTTAGAATATTGCGCTGGGTGCGTGAGTGGCTTGTCGATCAGAATGAAATCAGTGTTGTGGCGTTTGCAGTATTCCTCCATCCTTGGCCTAGTCAGATCAATAATCTTCTGCCAATCCTCACCAAATGATTGCGTTACTAATGCTTGCTTCATTTCTTTCTCCTCCGCTTAGATTTAACTTCTTTCCATACATCAAACTTTTCATCCAGCTCCAATGACCAAAGCATAAAGGTTCTGTATAGGCTGTATCCAATGCCAGCACGCAAAAGAGTACGACTTGTTGTGTCACCCAAAAAGTAGAACAATTTAGACAATGCTTGCTTCATTTGCCAGCGTCAAAATCTTCTGTTGCTTGAATGGACAAAAGGTCATCAGCCTTTTCCAGCAATTCCTTGCTTGGATTCTTGATGTCCTGAGTAGCAGTTGAAATTTCAATCTTTGACATAATCACATTGTTGACCACCTTGGCATAGCAATGTTCTCTATATCCAACTGGACCAATATCCTCGGTGATAGTATCAATCTCTGCATTGCCATACGCAGTATATTTTTCTCCATTAAATTCAAAATCAACGCTTACATCTTCCATAATCATAATCTTGTTACCTCTTTCTTTATTTGTGCCAACGTGAACAGGCATCGTACCAGCGCGCGCTCAAGATGGTCAACACTTGTTTC
>Ga0209085_1000893_pt1 | contig 20020 bp, 30 predicted proteins | sample C_131016_EF_Meta_FD_187310 | JGI IMG/M metagenome (GOLD analysis project Ga0209085, IMG submission 187310) | Freshwater microbial communities from Lake Croche, Canada to study carbon cycling - C_131016_EF_MetaG (SPAdes) (version 2) | ecosystem: Environmental > Aquatic > Freshwater > Lake...
CGGGCATTTCCTTGTACAGACCGAAAGGAATGCTCACCATCTTATCCAGCCAGTTGCGGACCTTGAAGTACTCGCCCGTGGCGGGATCTAATGTCTGGAGCGAGTTGTACTTGGCCAAGACAAGAGCCTGGGTCTCAGTAGGAATCTTGAGGGTCAGGATACGCAACATGAGATTGACACCTGTGTCCGTCGTCGTGGGGCGTCGCTCCAACGCCTTGATCAGTTCCTCCTGCTTCTCCCCCGTCAATGCCTTGAACTGATCAATATGTGCGTCAATCGTATTGTCTTCCACAGGGGTAGTCAACAGCTTCACAAACTTCTTTACCGCTGGGCCCTCCTTCTTCATGTTGTGACGCTGAGGCACCATGGGATCCATGATGTCATCCTCGCCTCCGCCGATCGTGATCAACAAATTCGTTCCACTACGACTAGGGCTCGCATTAGATGCCTCTTCGTCTGATTCCTCTTCCTCTTCGTCCTCCTCATCCGTGTCCTGAGATCCGAGGGTCTCTCCCTCATCCTCATCCTCATCAGAGCCAAACTCCTCAAAGTCGTCGTCTTCGGATTCCTCCTCTGAGGAGCTCTCCACAACCTGCTTCCTGGCCTTCTTGGAGGGACGAACAGGTTCGGGCTCGGGTCTCGTTCGGTACTTGGATCCGGCCTTTGCGAGTTCCTTCTTGATCAACTTATCCGCCTTGAGTGCTGCCTTCCGCTTCTTGACCGGACGCTCCTCTTCTTCTTCGGACTCTGTTTCATCAGAGTACGCAATCAGGCCACGGATGTTTCCCCTGTGGTCCACATCACTGTCGCTACTGTTTTCATCGTCGTGCTTGCCTCCAGCACGCTTCTTATTTAGACGCTCCTTTTTGGAAGGCTTCGCCGCCTTCTTGGACGTCTCCTCGTCATCCACAGGACCCGATCTCTTAGGCATTCTAGAAGTATGCTTCATTTTCTGGATACTAATATTTCTTATTTCTTAGGTTGTTACAGCACCTAATCAATTTTAGTAGAGTTATTAGGAACACTACTAAAAATAATTACAAGATTCGATTTATTTGCGAGAACGCCTGGTCTTCTTACGCAAGACACTCCTGACCGTGTTGCTAACACCCTTACCGACATTAGCAACCCCACGATTCAGACGTTTGGTGAGCCCCTTGCCGACCCTGTTGACGCCCTTAATGGCACCGTGAGTGAGACGTGTGGCTCCCTTGGTAGTGCCAGTGATCACACTGTTCACGAGGCCCAGTGCTCCGCTGATGGGTGTGTAGATGGTGGAAAAAAGACCCTTGCCCTTACCTGCTCGTCTTGTGGATCGTCCCTTCTTTGCCATTCTATTAGAAGCCAGTAAAAAAATAGATGCCCAGGGGTTTATAGGATTTTAATCTTGTCCAAGATGTCCATGATTGTAAATCGACCGGTATCGCTGAGAGAGGGAAGTTCGGGATTCTTTTTCGTAAGAGGTTGGAGGAGCGGGGCGAACCGATCCCTGAGAGCGGATTTCAGGGCCATCGCAAGAGGCGTGGTTTGTCCTTGAATGCCCTTCAGAATACGCATGAGACAGTGGGCATATTCTTCCAGGAGCTTGCGACTCTCACTCGTGGCGGCGACCTTGGGAAGACTCTCCACGATTGTCTGTATCGTGCTCAAGAACAGCTCGGCATCGAGGATATTATATTTAATCATCTCGGCGAGGAACTGAGAATAGCCGAGGCGATATTTCTTTACCGTAGCAGCTTCCACTACACTCTTTCCGTCCCCTGCTACCGGAGATTCGGATACATCGCTGAAGATTGCGATGTACTCCTTGTACCGATTGACCATTTCTGTCGTTAGAACCGCATACTTGCTGCTAAGTTCTGACAGAAGCTTCACATAGGTCGGACAGAAGATCTCTTCCATGGTGGCCTTGTCAAAGACGAGCTTCATGAAGCTCTTGAGGAAGTCTGTTCTACCAGAATCCATAATCTGACAGAGGAAGTCGTGGATCTCGGCATAGTTAGTGACAGAGAAGCGGTTCAGCTTGTCCTGAATAATCAGGAGAACAGGGTCAATGTTTTTTTCGGCTGACTTGAACTTGCTCACATATTTGTGAGGAATACTGGGACCAGTGCTAGAACTGGACGTAGAACTGGAACTAGATGGAGAACTAGAACTAGAACTAGAATTAGGTGTATGTATAGGAGGAGGTCTGGACGGACGATAATTATTGCTATTCGTACTGCTACTAGTACTGCTATTGCCGCTATTGCTGTACCCGCCATAACGTCCCCCTCCCCTTCTCCAATCGGTAGAAAGCGGAACTCGTCGCCATCCCTGATTATCTACCCCACTCGCAAAGGTTGCCTGAAGACTCTCAATCGTTCTAACAATCTCAGGAGGAGTGGGACCGAGACTTTTGCGGCAACTGCTTATTGTCGCAATCGTCTCCATGATGGATTTATCCGTGACAGGTGCTGATACCTGTGACATGTTTAGTATGGATACTTATAGTTTAAGTGCCTTTTCTTAGTGGCAGCCGGTAAGAATCGAATTTACGACTTCAATTTTATTGATTTAATCAATTGTGTCAATTTGACTCAATTGATTCCCCGTATTACCTGTAAATGGATATACAGCGTATTCAGGATTCTGTCAACATAGACCGTCTTTCGGATTATATTGGGATTAGGACAAAGGCGGGAAAACAGGCCCTGAAAGAAAAAACGGGTCAATGGACTTCCGATGTAAAGCGACTCAAACAGAAGAGCTATGAGTTTGCGACACTACAACATACATTAAAGAACGAGGATCTGAAAAAACATCTGGACCAGACATTCCATGACCTGAAAGAATTGGAACCCGAGCTGGACACGCTGATGGAAAAGGCATCCGATTTAGAAACCGAGGCCTTCAATGAACTCCTCTTCCTTCAGCCCTGGTCCCAGCCGTTCAACTTCATTCCCTATTTACTTGCTTTTTGGTCCGCCCTCCGTGTCTACATCTTTCCGGGCATGTCCCTTCTCATGCCCCTCATGATGCTGATTATGCCCTTTATCATTCTACGCTTCATGTTCAGCATACCGATTACTATCGGTCGATACACCATGATCCTATCGACTCTGTTCTCAGGCCAGATCACATCGCTTCTTGATCCCAATTTTGTGAAAGATGCTCCTGTATCAGCAGTCCCCTTCGATATTTTCCAGCTCTTCAAATCGGGATTTCTCCTCCTGACCATCGGACAAAGCTTCCTTCAACCCTATTGGTCCTATAAGCATCTATCGTCCATTGACGCCATAATTGTCAAAAAATCGAAGGCTCTTCTACACTTCAAAGCACTCTATGAGAACACGGTTAGCCTTTTTAAGGGACATGACTATACCTTGAGTCCCATCCCGTTTGGACCCGATATAACAGATCCCAGACAGCTCGTGGCACATGCTCACCTCCATACTGTGTATTTGAAAACAGCCAGGAAACGCCTGGGAGCCTTGGAAGCCCTGGTCTGTTTGGCAAGACAGACGAATATGGTTCCCGTTCACTGGTCTGATCGTCCTTGTCTGGAACTGACAGATGCCTACGATTACAACGTCCCATCGTCCATTCGAAAAACCTTCGACATTTCCATGGGCCAGGAGACAGGCCATGCTCTCCTCACAGGCCCTAATCGTGGCGGCAAATCCACGACACTCCGCTCAGTTCTGACCTCCTGTTTGATAGCACACACCTACGGCTGTGCCCCAGCCTCCAAAGCAATCATGAGCCCCTTGAACACACTGTTCGTCTGCTTAACACCCGAGGATCTGCCTGGACAGAAGTCGAGATTTGAACGAGAAATCGAGTTTACGGCACAGACTCTGAAAGCAAATCCTGCTCAGAGACATCTAGTTCTTCTGGATGAACTCTATCATTCTACAAACCCCCCTGACGCTGAGAAGGCCTGTAGAATCTATACGGAACGGCTCTGGCAACAACAGAATACAATGTCGATCGTCAGTACCCATCTGTTCGACTTTGTGGAGCAGGCTCCGTCCACCATTCAACGCCTCTGCTGTCCGGCTACAGTGGATGGCAGCACCATCAAATACAGTTATCGACTTACAGGGGGCATTTGTAAAGTCAGTTCTGTCCAGGAACTGCTGGTCGAAAATGGATTAATCTCCTCTGTGTGATTTTCTGAGAAACTAAAGTCTCTGAAGCAACAGAACAGATGGCATCCTTAAATGATACGCTCACTGTAGGTCTCATTTTGATTTTACTGTTTGGAGCAGTCTCCCTGTATTTGTACACCCGTGTCCAGCAGTGCGAACAGAAGCTCAACTTGGTGGAGTCCATCCTGTTGGATATCAAGATGAGTGCGGAGCTAAGAGAATACCCTGAACTACCGGCTCCTCTTCTGGGTAGCGATCAAGGTAGCAGGAGAGAGAGAGGTAATAGTAGGGATAGCAACAACAATAACGGAAATGCCAGCAATAACAACAATAACAACAATAACAACAATAACAATAACAACAACGAAGAGGCCCTGTATGCGAGTGCTTTGGAGGAGGCCCATTTGGACGCAGAGGTAAGTACTCTTCCTCCTTTGCCCGAGGAATCTGCTTCAGGTGTTGAGGTTGCCGAAGCAGCGGCAGTTGTCGCTTCTAAGGTCGAGGAGGTCAAGGCGAAATCTGTGCCCACCGTGAACTACGAATCCATGACGCTCGCGGAGCTCAAGGCCATTGCCAAACAGCGATCCATCACAGGTCACTCCTCCATGAAGCGAAGCCAGATCCTCGAGGCTCTGAGGAACTCTGATTCGAAGCAGACCACCGTTGCCGGCGACTTGTCCTCTTTTCTGGATATGGCATCGCCTCTCGATGAAGAGGTAGAGACACTGGCCGCATAAAGTCCAGATCGTAAAATAATAATTTTATGAGGAATAATCGCATAAAATTATGATCGTAAGAGATAGGGATGAGCATCGACTTCAACGGATTTAACGCAGTGACCTATCCGAATTATTTCGCCAAACAACCGACGCTCGGCAGTCAACGCCGACTCGCCAGGAACCTAGTGAACACACCGACCGCCGAACCGGCTCCCGACAACCGCTACCCTGCCTATTCGGGCCCTATGCAAGACGGACAGAATGGCACGGACTACCGTCCTCACTGTGCCTACAATCTGCCTCCTGGCACACAGTTCACCACCAAACTCTGGATGATCCATCACACGGACTCTATGATTAATCTGGCGAGACAGAGACATGCCGAATGGTCAGGGTCTTCCTTGCCTTTAGCAAAAACTATTCCGCCCCCTGCTGTCGCGGTATTTTCCAGCCCCTTTGAGAACGAATTGGTGCCGACGCACAAGTATGGGGGGATTGGCACGGAACGAATGGACGCCAAGGCACCACCTCTCTTCGGCACCTTCGTGATGCCCCCGACGCCCAAGGAACTCCGCAACAATACCAAGAATATCGCGTTGACTCATACCTACCAGGGGGGTCGCAATACACCTAGGGGTGCCCATATGTATATTCCTGGTAATTAATAGTATTATGGCTCAGCTATTAGCAACGCTTGGTCCTCGTATCATAATACCAGGGTTTTTCATAAGTCAAAAAATCAGAACTATGACGGATACTGCCGCGATCTTTCAGACAATCGCCTTTTCAACCCTGTTCGTCACCTCCATAATAATAGCCTTCCAGGGACAGATTCTTCTATCTCTAATTCCTGCCGTCGCCGCCACAGCATATTACTGTATGTTACAGGATCCCGATAATAAACAGCGATATCGGTATGCGGACTGGGCCATTACAACGCCCCTTATGCTAGCCGCTATTTTTCTAGCCAATAACCTTCCGATCACATTTATTGTAGGTCTGATACTTCTGGATCTCCTCATGATTGGTGCCGGCTACCTTGGCACTCAGGAACCAGATCAAAAGAAGAAACTCTGGAACTTTGCCATAGGTTGCGTAGCCTTCGTGCCGATCTTATATTTTCTGTTCAAACAGAGGCAGCATACGACGGCAATTTATCTGACAGTAGCTCTATGGACTCTGTATCCAGTCGTCTGGGCCTTAGAAGAAACAGAAGTTCTGTCAGAGACAGTAATTACAGCCACCTTTTCCGTCATGGACATGGTCTCAAAGATTGGTCTGGTATATTTATTATCCCCTAAACAATAGGGACTATGGACAAAAAAGGGCATTTTTATTATAGGCTCAATCTAACCCTGTTTTTTATCAATATCTGTATTGGTGTTCATCTACAAAATCCACTCATTGTGACAACATCCCTTATAGCATTCGGCCTCTCTGTCTATGTGTACCATACAGACTGGAGCCAATCGAAAACCTGGATTCTAGACCAGATCGCCATTCTGGCGATTCTCATTCCCGCCATTGTCCTCTGGCTCCAACTCAATCCCGCCAACCATCCATTCGCAGGAATTTTCTTCGGTTCCGCCGCCGCCATATACGGTCTCGGCCTCTTCAAAAAACTCTACACGCATTCCCAGAAACCCGTCGTGCGTGAATTCTGGCATCTGTTCGTCCATATTCTCAGTTTTGCGGGGGCTCTCTTTTCCTCCGAAATCCTCTTGATTGGATTGGTCTAAGTAGACTTTAATTTTTTAATAATTCAATATTATAATATTGAATTATTAAAATAGATGCTGGTACCTTTGCTACTTCTTTGGACTTCTGTAACCTATGCCACTATCCATTTCCAGACGTATAGTGGCACTATTGATGGTATGGGGTGTGTAGATTCTGGATCAGGCACTGTCACCTTTCCGTCCTTTACCTTTTGGGCACCTAACGTGTCCGAATTAGGTACTATTGGCATTCGACAAATTGCGTTCCAACGAATCGGCTATAGTTCCTACGATGATCAAGGAATTACCTTGAATGGAGTCAGTGCGTCTGCGGTCCAAGCATGCTGTACTGCCTCGAACTGTGAAGCAGCACCCGAGTATGCTCCCTGGCAAGAATCTGAATGTGGTCTATCCTGGTGCGGCACGGAAAACCACTGGGAGTACATAGACTTCACGACAACCTCTCTTCATTCGGTTGGTGTCGTACAGGGCGACAGCATGACAATTACCTTTACCAATCCGATGGATATTGTGGATAATGGAGGTAGTCCCATTATCGCAGTCTCTTATGATGTGATTGCTCCTCCTTCCACTTCTATTAGTCTAAGTCCAACCATAACTCCTACACGCTCTATGACAGTGACCATTACACAATCACTTGCCGCTTCCAGTTCCATTTCAACCACAATTTCATATACGTCATCTACCACATCCTCTATTAGTCAAACTGGGTCAATTACACCCTCTATTACCGAATCTGTCACACAATCTAAATCAATAACACCATCCTCTACTGCCTCTATTACACACTCTGAATCAATAACACCATCCTCTACTTCCTCTATAACCCCTACCAAATCCATTACACCTACTTCTACTGCCTCTATTACACCCTCTGAATCCATAACCCCAACCTCTACTGCCTCTATCACTCCATCTGAATCCATAACACCCACTTCTACTGCCTCAATCACTCCATCTGAATCCATAACACCTACCTCTACTGCCTCAATCACTCCATCAGAATCAATCACCCCAACCTCTACTGCCTCTATCACACCTACAAAATCAATTACATCCTCTATAACATCCACTATTAGTCAAACAGCATCTATCACCTTGACACCCTCTATTACCCCCTCTATATCCTTGACCCCCTCTGAAACATCTTCCACTTCTTTGACTCCCTCTCAAACACCCTCTGAAACCCCTTCCATCTCTCAAACACCCTCAGAAACCTCTTCCACATCTCGTAGTGCCTCTAATACCATCAGTCTAACTCCTTCAAGAACTCTTACACTAAGTCCTACCGTTTCACCCAGCGGCATCTGTTATTCAGCCACTACTATTTATGGAATGGGTATTGTCCTATCAAATGGATGGATTATTGTGAATACTGGCATTAATGTCACACAGGCCTATGGATCCGGCTATATTTCCATGGGTAAATTTCAGAACTGTAGGGTGAATGGACTCGCATGTGCCTGTTCCTATACAGGAGGCTCCACGGTCGCAGGATGTTCAGGAGGACGCAATTCCTACATCAGTTATTCGTATGGCTCCACGAATAGCATTACCTATGTTAATGAAAGTCCTGCCTGTTCTTATCATTTTACTGGTACAATCGCCATTCCTCAGTCTTCTTCTGATACTCCTTCTCTAACACCCTCTATTACACGTACTATCACTTTATCACGTTCTCTTACACCCTCTATCACATCCCCTGTCAGTCCCTCAACATCAGTCTCTATCACACGCTCTGTCATTCCTTCAAATTCAATCACTATCACATTCTCTCTCAGTCCATCAACGTCAGTCTCTATCACACCCTCTGTCAGTCCATCAACTTCCGTCACCATCACATCCTCTGTCAGTCCATCAACTTCCGTCACCATCACATCGTCTGTCAGTCCTTCAAATACCCTTAGTATCACACCATCTATTAGCACTTCAAAATCCTTAACAATCACATCCACAAACAGTCCCTCAAAGACCCTCACTAAAAGTTCATCCAACACACTAACAAAATCTATAAGCCCTTCTGTAACATCCTCTATAACAATCTCATCAACACAAAACACCTCAGCCACATCAACCCCCCTTTACTACATAACCAACTATCCGTCTTCATCGGCCACCGCCCCTATTACTGTCACACCGACCCCCCTTTTCCTCATTACTCCCTGGCCATCTAATGGAACCATGACTGCTACGAGCACCCCTCTCTTCATGAAAATCTATTACCCTAGCACTAGCCCCATAGTCAATAAAACATATGCTTATCTTCCAGAAAGTACCACCACAATTGTTGTAGCAAGCATCGCAGTCGGCATTGGAAGCATAGCCGCCATCGGATTCGCCATTCGCCATTTTCTAAAACCGAAACCACCCCCCATCAGAAGAAATCCCAGGGCAGCCGATGAGACAACTCGCATCGAGATCTCTTCAACAGATTTGAAAGAAATCCAGGAGCTCCTCAATGAACGTAAAAAAGCATATCGAGTTCTATGAACAGTCTAAATCCTTATTAGCTATCTAACGCAAGATGACTATCCTTGTTGCGTTTGATATTGGAATCAAGAATCTTGCCTTTTGTGCGATGAGAAAAGATGCTTCAAACCAGGAACTCCTGGCTCTCGAAAACTACAATCTACTCGCCTCTGAAACGGCAGCAGCGATCCTGTGCTCCAAATGTAAGTCCAAAGCATCCTATGAGTCCGTCCTTGGCCCCACCTGTAAACGACACATTCCCGCAACTCATCCATTGCTACAAGAAGACGGACTGAAGATGCCGCTAATGCCGGTGCTCAAGGCTGCTGCGAAGGCTCTCAATCTCAAGGGAAAGACCAAGGAAGATTTGATTACTGCCCTCAAGACCAGGCACAGTCTGCCTATTACAAAGGTCAAGGCACCCAATGCCGCCAAACAGACCTTGGTGGCCCTCCATGATGCTATTCGAACCATGGTCACGGATCGCTGGACCATCTTTTCGTCCTGTCAAGAAATCCTGTTAGAAAACCAGCCGGCTCTGAAAAATCCCCATATGAAGACAGTTCAGATTTTACTGTTTGCTGCCTTGAGAGAGCGATTTCTAGTGGCTAGCCAGAATCCAAATTTCCATCTGATCCATGCGAAAAAGAAAGTCACGGGGGCCGAAAAGGGCGATGCGGGCTACGCCGACAGAAAGCTCGGATCAGAACAGCGATTTCAGGAATTAATTGACTCTGGAAAACTCAGGGGAGAACTCACAGAGGCATGGACCCTAGCAAAGAAAAAGTCCGATATGTCTGACGCCGTCTGTATGTGTATGGACTTTGAGATATAATTTAGCACTTCTTTTTTGTTTTATAGCCATTATCATTCAATGTTTTTTCTAAAATGCCAATATTTTGCGAAATACTTTTTGAAACAGTTATATCCTTTTGTATTTCATCGGTAGCTTTCCAAACACAAATAAAATCCAGCCACATATCACGTTTAGGCAATATATGAAATGTCTCAACAACTTTGACTGGAAAAACTTGTTCATTTGAGAATTTATAACTACTCCAGTAAGATAATGCTTGTCCTGCGTCAGAGTAAAAACGCCAGTTATCTCCAGGATAGCAATGATATGGCCCATTGGTTGGAGCATTTATGTAAATAAATCCATCGCGTTTTAATATTCTAGTCATTTCTTTAAAGGTTATCCAAAAACAAGGATCATGTTCAAAACATGATGTTGATACAATTAAATCAACAGAACCATTCTCAAATGGTAATTTATCAGTTGGTTTAATTACAATATCTACAGATTCATCTTCTTCAAGATCTACACAAATATATTTCATACCAAGATTTTCAAAAGCAGATCTAAGTGAACCATTAACATTTTTACCCCCTATGTCAACAACAACTTTGCCAAAACCACCGTAAACTTCCGCAAAAAGCTTACCTGCTGTAGCTGCGGTATCATGCATCTCGTATAACAATATTATTTTTAAAAAAATATATAATTTATCACATCTAAAAAGTAAAATATTTAAATGCGATTAATTGAAGCTTAAATAATCACAAGGGAGTCAAGAATATGAGCGGCCAGGTATCAATCCATGATATGCAATCGTTCGCCGAATCTATGACGGAGCCAGATGTGAGAATGTCCTCCGATCTGGGGAATGTCATCGACTTAGGACCGGCGGGTGATTTGGGTGACGACTTAGGGTTTGGACTCCTTACTAATGCTAAGGTAACAAAGAGTAGCAGCAATAGCAACAATAGCAGCTCTAGTTCTATGAGTAGTAGTTCATCCAATACAGTTCATGTCCCCATGTCGCACGCAAGTTCTGCCGATATCAGTATTGGCCCCCTGGAACCCTTGGAGTCCATTTCCTTTGATATCCCTACGGGTGACTCAGGGGCCATTCCTGAATTTACAATTAATCGTGAGTCATCATCTTCCTCGTCTGATAACCAGCAAACTGCTACAGGACCTAGTGTGAATCTTACGGCCCCCTTGAAACGTTTAAGTCCCGAGGAGGAGAGGAAGGAAAAGGCCGACATGATCAACAAGCTGAATCGCCTGGAGTCCAAGGGATTTCAGATTAGCCGCAGGTTCACGCTGGACAATTCGCTCGATGAGATCAAGCAGGAATTTGAGCGACTGATGGACGCTCGCAACCTCGAGTCATCCATTAAGTTCCAGCGTCAGATGATGATGGGTGTTGTCACGGGCCTGGAGCTCATGAACAACAAATTCAATCCATTTGATTGGCAGTTGGATGGCTGGTCTGAATCCGTTCACGAGAACGTGGATGACTATGACGAGGTCTTCGAGGAGCTCTATGACAAGTACAAGGGCAAGGGTCAGATGCCCCCTGAGGCACGTCTTCTGTTTATGATGGTCGGATCAGGCTTCATGTTCCACATGAGCAACTCGTTCTTCCGATCTAAGATGGGTAACATGACCATGGATGATATCTTGAAGAACAATCCAGCATTGGCCAAGCAGATGGCGGCTGCTGCTGCCCAGGCGGCGGGCCCAGGATTCGGCAATTTCATGGGGGCGGCTATGGGAGCTCCACCTATGCCTGCTCAAAGCATGGGATCACCTGTACCTACAACAGGGGCCTTCTTCCAGGCACCCAATTCTCCTATGTCTCAGCAACAGCAAACCCCACCACCTGTTCGTCGTGAAATGAAGGGACCATCAGGCGTCGATGATATCCTTCAGACCTTCCAGGAGGTTCGTAATGCGGAGGTGAATGTCAATCCCATCTTTTCGCCCATGCCCTCAGGCCCTCTTCAACCTATTCCAAGGGCGATGAACTCACCTCCCGCTCAGGCTGCTCTCGCAGAAATTCAGAGCATTCATAGCGAGGATATAAGGAGCCAGGCGGAGAGTTCCGCTACGGGACGAACAGGTGGTGGTGGGAGGCGAAGGAAGGCACAGCTTCCTGTGGGGAATACGATGACTTTGAACGTGTAACAAAATTGTTACACGCAATCAACGTGTAACAAAATTGTTACACGCAATCAACGTGTAACAAAATTGTTACACGCAACAACCTAAATCTTTGATTATAGTAGAACAAAAAGAATGGGAGCATTATGTACTACAACAGCCGTATCAGTGTCAAAGGGTGATCAGATAGATTCTGTTCCATCAACACAAGACATTTCAGGAGCCCAAGATATTTCAGGAACACAAGACATTTCAGGAGCCCAAGATATTTCAGGAACACAGGATGTTTCAGGAGCTCCTGTTAATCAAGAGAATCCTAGTTCAGAAGTTAGTGGCTCTATAACCACCGGCTACGACACACTCATACAGGCAGCTACGGTGGCAATAGAAAACATACCGAATACAAGTGTATCTACACAAGATCCAGCTGGGTCCACGTCCGATATCGCACGAAACATTGAACAATACAAAGAGAATGTTGGAATTGCTCAAAAGCTGTAAGCTATAAAGAAGTAAAAATAAATGTTTAATAATTTTAATGTATATCACATTAAAATTATTAACTAAATTGGATATTTAAGCAGAACCCTGGTACCTGAGAGGAGATCTCTGTCTGCGAGTGTATCGTTTGGAAGGTCTAGATAGCATAGAACGGGCGGCTGCTCGGTTTGCGGCTGCTCGGCCAAGGCTTCGAATACGACTGCTTCTGCTTCGTGACCTAGATAAGGACCTAGCAGGAACAGAATTGTACTGAACATTCGCACCTTCATAAGAGCTTTCCAACATGAGCTTGAGGCGGCACTGTTCGCACACATCGACCTCGGGGACAACGTTGGCCAGGCTAATATTGTTGGCCCTTCGCTTGCGAGTTCCAACAGGCTTCTTTGTTAACAGAAAGTCCTCCGCTGTGAGACCATGGGCACCCGAATGACGAATGCCCGCAAGTCGGTCCACATCCCTCTTTGTGGGAGCCGCGACACCCGCACGGATAAGATCCGCACGAGCTTCGGCGACCAGCTCCTCTAACTCTCCCTTCGCAGAGGTTCTCCTTGCTGCCTTTGCCGCGGCATTTTCGGCCCTGGCTACAATTGCGTTTAACACGGCCCCTTCATTCGCAGTGCCAATCACCTTTGTGAGAGCCGTCACATTGACGCCCTTGGGCTCTGAGCCAAGACGCCCCAGCAAATGAGCACGAGCCATTATTTGTCGCTCCAGCAGAGTTGGACGCTTAGGACCCGCAGGAGCCTTGGGGGCCTTTGCGGTCTTAGGACCTGCCGACTTCTTTGATTTTGTAGGACGGAGGACTTCATTAAAATCTGACATTCTATTCTATTTGACGAATTTAATTACGCGTCTTTGAGCAAAGACAAATTGGCCATATAGACGAGTGCCGGATCAGCGTACTTTGATTTTTTAGCGGCCACCTCCTTCTCCTTCAGACTTGCCTGATCATATCGTTCCTTTTTCTCGTTCAGGCGTCGGTAGATATCTTTTTCCTCGGGAGTCATACCACCTGGAGAAGCCCCTCCTGAAGCCCCTCCTGAAGCTGCCTTATCGTCTCCAGCACAGGACGCACCGGGTGCTCCGCCCTTACCGAACATACAGAGGGCCGAATTCTCGTTGAACAGATATCCGAGGACCAGAACCACCGCAATTGTTAGCCAAAAAGAGATCCAGATATTACGAGTTGCCACAAAGAGTACCACAAAGATCAGGAATCTGCGGACCCACGGATGCTGGAAAAACAGCTCCTGATCCTTACTGACTTCCATGACAATGAAACGACCCCCCAAATTTAGTATTAACATCATTATACCAATGAAATACAGATTCCCGTTAAAAGCACCTAGAATTGCTTCTATTGGTGATAATGCCATAGATGACATACCTGATAATGAATGTGCTGCTAATCCGGGAAGACTCATCCTCTAACTCTGCTATCACATGTGGAAATCTATTGGGAGTCTGATATCTAATATGCCTAGTCGAAGGATAGGCATCTTACGATGCCTTTACCTAAGGATAGGCATCTTACGATGCCTTAACCGTTGACGCAAAGGGTGTCAACAGCGTATTCATATCCGCCAAATACATGAAGATCACGAGGGCCACTAAAATAGCGACCCTGGGGCACCACAGCGACGCAGCCAGAATTAGAAGAACTGTCAAGATACGCCACCATGGATACATATACAGATCAATCAATTTAGGACTGTATTCTACTTCAAAAATCGTACTATACATCACCAGAATCACTGTCGCAACAGATACCACCAGAAGTCGCAGAAATCCATCTGTCCCGCTATTAAATGTCAGAATCTCAGGCCACTTCATTCGTCTCTAGAAGATACTGCTATTTTATCCCTTAATCGCCTGTGTTGTCACATCCTGGTTAATCAGCTCCCTCGGCTTCTCTCCCAGAACTCGTTCTACAAACCACCTGCTCCCCTGGATTTCACGAGTGTCCATGTCCTTGAAGCCATCCGCATTCTGATTGGATAGACGAGGGCTCGCACGGAGGACAAGAAGGAAGGCGACAGCCGTAAGGAGACCGTAGGACCATCCAAGGAAGTGAGTGATTGCCACGACTATTCCAACCCCTATCAGTCTCCCTAAGGCCGAATCGGCAAATATACTAAAGGAAGGTGGAATCTTATCGGAAAAAGCGATAGCAATAATGGTGATCAAGCCGTAGATCATGTTTGGGACCGTATCCAAATGTTTTACCACAAGATCAAGGGGTGATCCACCTCCTGACTGACCTCCTTGTGATTGTTGTTGAAGGGCCATGGATGACATCTTACTCTACTGTAAATGGCTAAGAAAAGACGGGAGTGTACTCGTCAAACAACTTCTTAAAATCAGTGGCTGGACTCTTAAAGAGAGCCTCCTTAAAGAGGAGTCGTTTCGCCTCTAACATGAATTTATCGGCCTTATCGGGATTATTTTGAAGATAGCTCAAGATCTTCTTCCAACATACGTCAAGTTCCTCCTTCGAGGCCTTAAAGGATCCACTTGTATCAAATGGCTCTTGAACACTGCGATATGTTAATATAAATCCAAGAACCATTGCGACGACTATAAGTCCGATTGTCAATGCCTGTCGCATCCCCTCTGGTAAATTCTTCAGAAGATTACTTTTATAAAGTCCAGGTAGAGTTCTCGGGCATGAATTACTGTTCCTTGGAAGACGCCTACGGTATAAAAATGGCGGATGCCGTTGCTAAAAAAGAGGAGCGACGAAAGGCAAAGCGTTGTAAGGGTCCCGCCGCCACCTTTCTGGATCTGGATCCAGACAGACAACAGCAAACAAAGTTACCCGACGCACCGGTCTTGAATCCGGCCACGGGTCTACGAGAGCATGTACCCGTGGAAGAGAGCCAAGGCTACGAACCCTTTCAAGATGGCGGACATAAAGTATCCTATATCGGAGGGAAGCAGCCAAGGCTAACGGTTCCTCTGGGGAGTGGCATTGACGCTGAGAAGGTAACTTATTCCAAGTTCGGGATTGACGATATTTCCAGCAAGCTGAGGGATGAGGCTCAGGTTGTTCAGGACGGACAGGCTGGCATGTATGATGTCCCTGGACCCGACGTTCTGGGAAATGCTGCCGCCGTTGTCACGGGGGGCAAGAAGAACTTCTTCGGGGCGGACGAGGAGGATGGATTTGCCGATTATAGGCCCGATGCGAAGAACTTTTTGATGGAGCCGAGTACGGCCGCATTCAATCCAATGGCCTACAAGAATCCGGACGAGGGGGATGGCAGGGCCACAGCCGCCAAGTTGCCCATTCCATCCGTCAAGGACTACTGGAAACCGCTGACACCGGCAGGGGCCGATACGGCCTTTTTCCAGGCCTTGCCGAAGCCCGGAGGAACCTTTCCGAAGACCGATGGGAACAGTCATGAGACCTTGAGTCGCAAGATTGATACCATTATGAATCGGTTGGACGAGATGAAGCGAGGCCATGCCATTTCACCGGACCAAAGCCAGACCGACGTACTCCTGTTCGTCAGCAGTGGGATCTTTGTGCTGTTTATGATGGATCTACTCGTTAGAAAGGGATCCAGTCTTCGCTTTCTTGGCGGATTGTAGAGGTCGTTTCTTTTTAAGGGATCCTCCAGCAGTTGGAACACCTATAGACTGTTCTTTAGGGACTTTAATATGAATGACTAGGTCGTCACCGTCAATTGTAACATGTATGTGATCAGATGTTATATTTGTAATGCCTTTGTTAGCAAGAATTGTTTGAAGAAGATTTGGATTTGTCTTTTCACTTGATGATTCAGCAGGTGTTATAATTGTGATAGGAGGAGCAACTGATAGTTCACTAGAAGCTTCTAGTGATTCTTTTGATTCTGATGACATTGTCTCTACTCCTTTGTTACATCTTTCAATTCAAATCTCACTCGCTTTTTCAGAACTCGTTTGCGTTTGAGACCTCCTCCCCTTGATAACCGAGAAATTTGAACTTCTTTTCCTGATTCTACAGGTGTATCTCCTAAACGACGAATAATGACATTTAACAATTCTGTAATGTCCACTGGATTCAAAGAGGGTGTTGTGCCACCCCCTTTCATTCCTACAATTTGTCCGTCTCCTGCCGGTAACATGGATGCTTTTGGATCAAACCCGATCGGTGCTGACATTCCCTAACAATATACGTTATTTTTTTGGTTCTGTTACAGTCACTTTCATGCTTACTGATTCATTCTGAATGGCGTTTACAAGATGACCAATAAGTGTTTGATTTGCGTCATTCGGCAACCTTGTCAGATCATAAGTTGGCTTTCTAGCCCTTGTGCCGATGATAGGTTCTTTCAGGATGAATAGGTCTTCTAATAGGAATCCCTTTGGATCTGTTCCAGAATTAGGGATCCCATAAGTTCCTGAAACATTTTCAGCAACAGGTTTTTCTTCCACAGGAGCTTTTAACTTATCGCCTGCCCATCGTTGAGCAACTGCGATCGCACCAAATAGGCGTTCAAGAAGTGTTAATCTGTCGCCAGAAGGTGTTGCTGATTTTAACTTTGTAGCATTCGCAGATAATGTAGCAAGACTTTTTTTAGCCGTAGTTACTGATTCCGTTGTTGGATTTTTAATGGCAGTTGTTAAAGCAGTGTTGGCAGTTTGTAAATCTGGACGTATCGGACTCAAGGATTCTATACGTTCATTGTTTTGTATTTGTTCCAATACCCTATTGATTTCTTCCAATTCTATGCCATTATTATTTAATTCACCAATAGGTGTTCTAAATCCTCCACTCATAGCAACGATTCTTCCTCCTCCCCCTTCTGCCAACAGACTCGCATTTGGATTATGTCCATCCATTCTATTCGGCTCCTGTATAAAAAGCCAACCTAAAAATCTACGACGACCGTCTCACAGAATGACCGAGGTCCTCACCTATATCCCAGAATCTCAAACGAGGCGACAGAAGATTCATTGTAAGCCAGAGTTAATCATCGCATCTCTTCAACGCTTCTATGCGACAAATCCTAATGTGAACAAGGTCATGCCGTACCTGGTAGGGGAGGCGGAAATCAGTCTACGCATTATCGACTGGTTCGTGACCAAGTACAGTCGGAAGAATTTCACGGCATATGATCTCAATGGACAACGATTCGTGGTCTACAAGTCGTATAAGGGTCAGCTTGACGCTTATAACAAGCAGTATTTTGATACGAACTGTCGGCGAGAGCGAATCCAGTTTTCCGTGGCAGGCTATGAGCCATTTATTACGACGATTGGGAAGCTGAACTTCTTTCGTTGGGCCTTAGAATCTGGCCTTTTGGACTACATTGAGGCCAACCAGGAGACGTTGAAGGCGGGATATAACGAGTTTTTGAAGGACACGACCCAGACTCAGAAGAGGCTGAGAGCGGAATCAGAAACGAGCTCTGCTAATTCGACTCTGTCAAATGCGTCTACTGTCAGTATAACAGATGCGGTTGCGATTCCTACGACTGCGAAGGGCACTAGAAGACGCAGGACGAAGCAACTGGCATCTTCCTTGAAGCAGCTTCAGATTAATAATGCGAATTACGTCGAGTTAAGTTTCGACTAACATCGAAACTTAACGAGGGTTTTAATCCAACCAAAGGTTGGATTAAAACCGAGCTTTCGTTCGATTAATCGAACGAAAGCAAGAACATCTGCTAGGTAGCAAAGCTACCTAGCAGATGCCGAGTTAAGTTTCGACTAAAGTCGAAACTTAGCAAGGCTTTTAATCCAACCTCTGGTTGGATCAAACGTGGAGCTATCATTTGACTAAAATTTGATTACATTACAATTAGTTTTATAGAGTAACAATGAACATTCGAAAAAGGCATGAACGATTACAGTATGACTGGGACTACAATTCAGCTATGAATGATGGCTGTTTAATATGTAATACATTAAAGATGTTTGCGATTGTATTTGTGGCAACAGCTATTATTTATACTCTGACAAAAGCCTATTCATTATAGGTTCCGATTCTTTCAAGGACCAACCTAGTCCCTCCAGTCGCATTAAAATATCTAGCCGACTCCCTTCGATCATAATAATAGATTTATAGAAGGTCCTGTCAACAAATGGCATCAATGTTTTTAATGCGACATTTACAAGGAGACCTCCATTCAGAATATATATGTTTTGTAAGAAACGTGTATGTTCTCGTCGCAAATATTTAATCATTTGAACAGCGAAGTGAAGCTGGATCAGATGTTTCGATTCTAAATACTTACAGTCAATGATCCAGGCCCATGGTTTACCTGTTACAGGGGCCAGGCCCAGTTCAATGTGATTGCGAACGGACGGAAAGTGGCTGTAGTCTAGAATATGCTGGAATGACGTGTAAAAAACATGCGTTCCCCTCTGTTCCGTAATCTTTTCAAAGGAATGGGTGTTTGGATTGACTCGACACAGGTCGCACATCTATTTATAGGATTTCGTACAATTGTCATCATCTATACGACTTGGCATAATCATCCATGGTAGGTCGCATTCGTTCAGCCGCCTCTGTCATCTGTTTCATTTCCTCTGCGTCAATCCAGCGATTCGCCATGGACCGGGTCAGAAACGAATTATTCTGAGGAATATGTTCAACCGGTTTGTCCTCATAAACGACTGCCTGAAGTTCCCTCACAGCATTGCGACTGTCATAAGACGGATCATATTTGTTAAAGTACTGATTCTGTCCGAGCTTGGGTCCGCCGGCCTCGTAGACCGGTTGTCGTCTGTACCCTTTGTCTGAGGAGCGACTATTGATTGGCAGGAACTCATGAAACGGTGCCTGCTTATTCAGATCCGGACGATTGTAAACACCATACTTTCCGTCTGTCTGCCACAGTTCGAAGAACCGTGCGTTTGTCGTGTCCTTGACCGACAGCTCTCGCCTGCTGCGAATCACCATTTCTGGCAAAGGCACTGGTGGAACGGGGCCAATTGGGAAGGAGGGCTGTGTCATCTCTGCTAGCCTTTTTGAAATGAATTTAGACCCTTGAATATTTAAAATGGGCATCCTGCGGATGCCCACTTTAAAGATTCTACGGGCCGCGGCCAATGAAACCTTAAAAATGGGCACCTAAGGGTGCCCATTTTTAAAGTTCATTGGTCTAAGGGTCTAAACTCTGATTCCAGAATTAATTTAAAAGGCAAATGTTAATCATACCGTATTATATAACATCCGTTAAAAAGGGCGACAAGACAATTTATAGCATTCGCATCCTTACCGAGGGGGGAAACAGTCTCTGGTCCGAGGAGGACCAGCCAGTCCAGGATGTCCTGGTACCCAACGACCTCTTTTCGTCCACCATTAAAACCGTGAAAACAAGTAAACAGACAGTCCATTACTGTGAAATCGATACAATGAAGACAGACATCGGTCAGATGTGGGATTGGACAGAGACATCGGACCCGTCTATTCACTGTTGGAGGACATTTCATTATACGCTTATAGGAAAACAGCCATTCATGTCCGTACCAGTGAACGAATTATTGATGCCTTTGAAATTAACAGATGTT